>Ga0209698_10000404_pt1 | contig 49290 bp, 45 predicted proteins | sample LitLauG_LLR_2012_FD_187203 | JGI IMG/M metagenome (GOLD analysis project Ga0209698, IMG submission 187203) | Freshwater sediment microbial communities from Pennsylvania, USA - Little Laurel Run_MetaG_LLR_2012 (SPAdes) (version 2) | ecosystem: Environmental > Aquatic > Freshwater > Creek >...
GTCTCTGGAGATCGCCCCGCAGAGGCCCGTCGCCCACGACTGCCAGAACCGAGCCGTGGCGCGTGCGCAGGACATCTGCGGCGGCCCGCAATAGGAGTTCGAAGTTTTTCTGCCGCGTCAGACGTCCCACGGCGCCGATGCAGACGCCGTTGCCTGGAATGCCCCAGGTCCGCCTTAGCCGTTCGCGTTCCCCTGCGTTGGAAAGAGTGTAGGTGATGCCATTGGGGATCGAAACGACACGCTTCGGCTCGATGCCCAGGGAAAGGGCATGGTCGCGCTCCTCGGCGGACACGGTAATGATCGAATCCGTCAGGCGGGCGAGCGTCTTTTCGCAAAGCCTCAGCGCGGCGCGCACGGGCGCGGGCCAGTTGGGGTTCATGGTGGAGAAGGCGTGAGGGGTGTACAGGACGGCGGCTCCCGCGCCGATGGCGGCCAGGCGGCCCGTAAGTCCGGCCTTGGAACTGTGGCAGTGGACCACGTCGAAGGGTCCGCGGGCCCTGATGTAGCGGCGGACGGATGAGATGGCGGCTAGGTCGCCGAATCCCGAGCCGCGAGGAATGCGCACCGGCTCGGCTGAGTAGTGCCGGGTCTCGAGGCGCGCGACAAAGGCGGCGTCCATCCGCAAGGGCGAATAAAGAAGGTACACCGCGTGACCGCGGGCGGCGAGGCCTTCCCCGAGGTCGCAGACGTGGCGTCCGACTCCGGTGGCGGCGGCTTCGGTGAGAAGTAGGATTTTCATGCGGTCAGTTGAGGATCGCGGACTGTACGATTTGCGCTGTACGCGACCAGGAAAACTCGCGGCAGCGCCTGAACCCCTTCGCGCGCAGGTCGGAGGCCATGCCTTCAGCCATGAGAGCAACGATGCCTTCACCGACGGAGTTTTCGTTGAGCGGATCCACTAGTAGGGCTGCGTCGCCCGCTACCTCGGGCATCGCCGTGCAGTTCGAGGTCAGCACAGGGCAGCCACACGCCATCGCCTCAAGAATTGGGAGTCCGAATCCTTCATATAGAGACGGATAAAGAAAGCCTTGGGCCGCGGAGTACAGGCACGCCAAGTCCTCATCGTTTACTGGCGGGAACCGCTTGACGCTGGCGGGCAGTGCGCCGATACCTTTGCCGTCCGCGAAGCGAAGCCCGTCGCGCCCGACGATCACCAGGCTGGCGCCGTTTACGTGATGCTCAACGCCGCGCCAGGCTCCGATCAGCCGCGCGAGATTCTTGCGACCGGAAAGCGCGCCGACGAACAGAAAATAGGGCGGCTCGATCCCCAATTTGAGGAGCGTTTCCTGCGACCGCTCCTGCGTCCTTGGGAAGAAGACGTTTCCGGCGGCCTCGGCGGCGACGGTGATTCTGCGCTCGTCGACACCCAGCACCTCCGCAATGCGCTGCTTGCAAAATTCCGAGACCGTGACGATTCGCCGCACCCGTTTGGATAGAGTAGGCAGGAGGTGCGAATACCAGAGCGCGAAACTGGCGCTGTACCAGCCCGGGTATTCAAGCGGCGCGAGATCATGAATCGTGACCACTTGATTCGAATGCGCCAGAGGCCCGCACCCGGCTGGAGAAAACAATGGCTGTCGCCGCGGAATCATCAGCGGCAGCGCAAGCTGCTCCCACGGATGTCCGCGGAGCGGGTGGCCCCCAACCGTTACGCGCGAACGCACCCCGGCATAGTCTTCGAGAGCCGCACTTGGGGCCAACAGGCTGGCGCCAGTCAGATGCATAGCTACTTCATGGCAGTAGCGCTGGATGCCTGTGAGGGGCTGCGTAACAAAGCGAGCGTTTATGGCGAAGTTTTCGGTCATCGCGGAATCATAGAAAGGGAATACTCCATCGCGCTCGCCGGCTGGGTTCGAACTGCTTTGCGGCGAAGGCGCAGTAACAGGACAGCCAGCGCAGCCGAGTAGGTTTTTAGCGTGCCTCCAGCGCCCGTGCCGGCCATATAGATCATGAAGGACAGCGTCACCCAGGCGCACGCCAATGCCACCGCGCCGACCGGCTGCGCCATCGAGCGCACCTTCAAACGGTGAAACTGACTGCTGAACCACGACGACATCCAGCCGTAGAGCAGGCCGCCGATGACTACGCCGGGCCAGCCGAAGTTGAGGAACCACTCGCCGCTGTATGTGATGCGTAGACCGCCGTGGGCCGCTGTGAGGGGGATGCCGATGGCGTTCAGCGTGATGGTCCTCAAGTGATAGGTTTCGGTGAATTCAGACTGCGCGGCGGGGATCGGCAGGAGGCCGGCGAGAAAGGTGCGGCCCCAATAGGGCTCGTCATGCTTTCGGAGCGTCCAGGCAAGGTCACGGACCTCCGACACGTCCGCGCCGATTCGTTCAATGGTGGTCCATTCGCCGGTGCCGGGGCCAGTATCGACGCCGAGAGCCACCTCTGAGGCGATGAGTCCGGCGAGAGCAACTGCGCCGACCAAGATCACGGCGCGGACTCGGCCCTGCCATACGAACATTACGGCCACGATAAGGGTTCCGATCAGCACCGGCGCGCGGGTGGCTGTCAAAAGACAGCTAATCACCGCGAGGCCCACAAACAAAGCGTCGGCAACACGCCATTTGCTGAAAAACCACCCCACCGCGAGGGCGGCAGCGGGGAACACGATAAGCTCGCGTCCACGATTGACTAGGAACGTATCCAAGCGATGCTCCGGCGTGAAGTTGAGAAGATAGCGATCGTGCCGAGGGCTGTCGCTGAGCAACGGGATCCCCCCCAATTGCTGCAGCCCGTAGACAATGAGCGGCACGGCGAGGACAATCAGCACGCGGGAGCGCGCCGACATTTGCTCAAACGCCAAAGTGTTCGAGACGCGCGCAAGCGCCAAGGCAATTCTGCTCGGCGCGGAACTGGGGACGAGAATAAACGCGGCGAAGCAGCACGTCAAGCCAGTCGCGATGATGAGAAAGGATCGATCCAGAAACGGATCGAGCGCCGCAGGGTTGATAAATGTGTATCGCGCCGCCAGGATCGCTGCTGCGTATCGTCCGAACAGTGCGTGAGCGAACGCAAAAATAAAAAAGAACGTGACTGGCGTGAAAGTAAGCCCCGTTCTGCGTTTCGAGGTCAGAAGAGCCGCCGCGAGCGCCAGCGTCAGCAACAGGCTCATCGCGAGAGCGATTCCTTCGTTGGAGATCGTTCCGAATCCCAGGTCCATTCAGCGCAGGCCCAGCTTCCTGCAGAAATACTTGCGGCTCTCCCAGCCGGGCGGGCCGGAGCAATCGGGCTCCGCGAGCAGGACCTCACCGTTTGATCCATTCACGATCTTGGTAACTCGGGTTGGAGCGGCAAAGTAAGACTCCATCGCCTCTGGGCTCCCGGTCCTGACCCGCCACAACCAGTTCGTGATGCTGAGTGGCAGAACGCTCTTGATCCGGTGGCGCGTCAATGACCGAGGGCGCGCCGGTAATTGGAATACTGCTATTCCTTCAGGCCGGAGAATGCGAAAGAACTCCTCGATGTAGCCCGCAGCCAAGCTCGGGCTGACGTGTTGCAGCGTTATGCTGGAGTAAAGAAAATCGGCAGAAGCATTCGCAAGAACTGCCAGGTCCGGCGCGCGATTGTGGATATACTCGCAGCGGTCAGGAAAGCGATTCATCTTCTGCGCTCCTCGAATCATGGGCTCAGCGACGTCGATGCCGATCGAATGCTCGAAGCGCGCAGCAAGCGCTTGCGTGAGGCGTCCTACGCCGCAGCCGAAGTCGACGGCGGTGCCGGACCGCACATCCGCCAGGCGGCGGGCTGTCTCCAGTACGCGTCCAACCTCAGCGCGGCCCGTTTCAAAGAATGCCGCTTCGTCCCACTTGCCGCCCTTCATCTCGGGCAAGGAGAGAATCGCCCACAGCGGGTCTTGCTCGCCGAGCACTGTCCACTGCCGCTCGACGCGATCGAGACTGGTCATTTAACGTTCTCTGCCCGCCCATAATACTTGCTGTAATGCCCGTAGTAGTAGTAATACCCGGCACTGATGTCTCTGTGGACTTCGTTTAGGACTATGCCTACCAGGTTGGCTCGGAGGCGGGCTAGGGTTGTGATTACACTGCTTAGGGCTTTGCGGCTGGTATCGCCGGCTCGGGCTACTACGATGACTCCGTCTACGGCGGTGGCCATTTGCAGGGGCTCGGCGAAGCCTAGCAGAGGGGGCGCGTCGAGGACCACCAGGTCGTATTCGCGGGTGGCTTCCTCGATGATCTCGGCGAGGCCCATGCCGATTAAATCCGACGCACGGCGCGTGGCGGGTCCGGCGGGGAGGATGTGGAGGCCGTCGGGGCCGTCGAGCTCGATGACGGCGTCCATCCAGTTAGCCTCCTTCATCAGCACGTTGGAGAGGCCTAGCGCATTCGGCACCTGGAACAGGCGGTGGACGCTGGGGCGGCGCAGATCGCCATCGATCAGAAGAGTCCGTTTATGCTGGCTGGCGTGGGTGGCGGCCAAGTGCGCGGCTACCGTGGATTTTCCTTCCGAGGGCGAGGCGCTGGTGAGCAGCACGCTGCGCAGGCGGCGGTCGAAATCGGTGAGCAGGATGGAATTGCGAAGCGTGCGGATGGCCTCTTCGTAGTTGGACAGCGGATCGGGTTCCGAAGGATCGGACTTGGGCGCGACGCGCACGAGAGCAGTGCCGTTGTGAGGCTTCAGCACGCGTCCGCCGGGCTGATGCACGGGGCTCAAGCGCCTGCGCCAGTCCTTGACGGCGGGGAGCGAGCCGATGACATCCGTGTTCATCCAGCGGGCGACCTGATCGGGATCGCGAATGGTGTTGTCGAGCACGTCGTTCAGCACGGCTGCTCCGACGCCGAGGAACGTGGCGAAGAGAAACGCCAGAAGAACGTTCAGCCAAGTTATCGGGAAGACGGGCTTGAGGCCGGGGCGAGCGGGGTCGGCCACGCGGATCATGCTGTTCTGAAAACTGGCGTTGATGCCCGCTTCCTTGATCTTGCGGATCAGCTCCTCGTAGAGCTTTTTGTCGCCTTCGGCTTCGCGCTTGAGCGTCTGATATTCGAAGCTGCGGGAGTTGAGGCTGTCGAACTCGGCCTTGGTTTCCTGCACGGCTTTTTGCAGCATCTGTTCGCGGTTGACGGCTTCGCGATACTCGATTTCGACGCGCTGTGCGATGCTGGCGCGGGTGGCGGCGACTTGCTTTTCGAGCTCTTCTACGCGCGATTGCGCCTTTTTATATTCGGGGTGGTTGAGGCCGTAGTGATTTTTGGCGGCGGCGAATTTCTGTTCGGCGTCGTTGAGGGAATCGGTGAGTTCCTTGAGGGCGTCGCCTTGGGTGGAAACCTGCGCGGCAGCCAGCGTTCCGTCCTTGACCGAGGCGTAGGCGGCTTCCTTCTTCACGCGGTCGCCTTGGGCGTTGGTGTATTCGGTGTTGAGCTGGAGCAGGCGCGCGGAGGTGATGTTGGTCTTTTCCTCGGGATTGATGACGTTCAGTTCACGCTCAAACTGCACCAGCGCGGCGCTGGATTTTTCCATCTTGGCGTGAAGTTCCTCGAGCTGGCGCTCCATAAATTCGCTGAGTCCGGCGGTGGCTTTGTAGCGGATGCGGTAAGTGTGGGCGAGGTAGGAGAGCGCGATTTCGTTGGCCACGTCGGCGGCGAGCTGGCGATTGGCGGAGCGATAGCTGATCAGCAGCAGATACGTATTCGGAGGGCGCGTGACCTTGAGATGCTTCAGCACCACGGGAGCCTCGTTGCTGGTGGCCGATTTGTCGATGGCTTCTTCGAGCGCGTCTTTTTCCGCGTCACGCAGCTTGTATTTATCGACCACGGGACGCAGCACGGAATCGGACTGGATGAGCTTCACTTGCGTGGCGAGGAACTGGTCCGCATCGTTGGAGACGTTCTGCAAAGCTTCCTGGCCGAGGACGCCTGTGGGCATCTGGCGGTCGATGTCCACGGTCACGGTCGATTCGTAGATCGGAGTGAGGCGCAGGGAAACGATCAGCGTGGCGATGACGATGGCGGCGACGAAGGCGGCGATTTTCCAGCCGTGGCGGCGCAGAATCCAGATGTAGTGCGAGAGGGGAACGTGCGCGGCCTGCGGCTCATACTCGGCGTCCAGGATGGGCGCCGGGGTGGGCGCGGTGGAGATGGCGCGATATTCCGGAATGGCCGGAGCGTTATGTTTCATGATTAATGCCAGATCAGCAGGCCGGACGCGGTGGCCGAGCCGAACGCGGTGAGGCGGTCGATCACGGTGAAGGTGGTGCGGCGTGATTTGTTATCGGGAATGTAAAACACGTCGTCCACGGAGAGAGAAATATCGGGCGCTTTGCGTCGCATGATTTTATCGAGCGGCACGGGGATCTCTTTTTTCGCGCCCGTTTCGTCGCGGCGGTAGATATACGCTTCCTTCGACGCGAATGGCAGCAGGCCTTCGGAGAGCGCGACCATCCGCAGCACGGAGTTGTCACCGGCGTCGCGCACGGCGAAGGCTCCTGGTTTTTTCACGTTGCCGACAACGAAAACTTTGCCAGCCTCAGGCACGCGAATCTCTTCGCCGCCGTGCAGTTCGTAGTTGACGGAAGGATCGGCGTCCTTCATCAAGCGCTTGAGAGGGATGCGCTCGACCAGGCCGGAGCGGGTGATCAGCACGTCGGTTCCGGCCTCGGGCGCCAGGCCTTCGGCGCGGGCCAGGGCGTCTAATAATGTGACTTTACCGACGGATTGAAACGTCACCGGCTTGTGTACCGCGCCCATGACGTTGATCGGGCGGCTGTGATATTCGACCACGGTGATCTTGACGAACGGATCCACTAAAAGCTGCTCGGATTTGAGCGCGCTGGCGACGCTCGATTCGAGTTCGCGCGGCAGAAGGCCCGCGGCCTGGATGCCGTTTTTCAACAGAGGCAAGTGAATCGCGCCGTCGGCGTCGATGCGGACGTTGCGCGTCAACTCCGGCGCGTCGTAGACGGAAACGCCCACCAGATCGTCCACGCCGAGCCTCTGGGAGGGCAGATTATCGCGGCTGGCGTCGGTGATTTGGGCGAGCATCAGGATGAAAAGCAGCATTCAGTTTTTGGCTCCTTCGAGCAGGTCCCCTGGCTGACGCCAGGGGCTGTAGCCAGGGGGGTGGCCGAAAATACCGCTCCCGCAGGGCGCGGCTTTAATCGTCCACATTAGTCTTTCTCCAGCAGTTCGGCGATTCGTTCGACTTTGGTTTTCAGCTCGAACAGTTGCCTGTCGATGGGCGAAAGCTCAATCGAACCGAGCAGTTTTCCGCGCGCATAGTCGGACAGGCTGCGCGCGCCCGAGGACGCCGCTTGCAGTGAATCGTACTCGTCTTGCGTGAGGCGGAAAATCAGCGTGCGGTTGCGAGGCTTGTTGACGGCCATTTTTCTAACACTTCCCGATCCAGTTCCACGGCGAGGGAGCGGCCAAGGGCTTCAACGCTCACGACGACGCGCCAGGCGGTTTCTTCGCGCAGCACGACGCCGCGGATGCCCGCGAAGGGTCCGCGTTCGATGGTCACGCGTTCGCCGATGCGCAGAAACGGCAGATGCGCCAAGGGTCGTCCGCTGGCGACGAGCGTGCGCACCGCGTCAATCTCCGCGTCGTCCACGGCGCCGACTTGCATCTGCACGCCGGGCGAATTGAGCACGCGGAGCCGGTCGGCATAAGAAAATCGGGCGAAGATGTAGCCGGGGAACAGGGGCGCGTCGAGCTGCTTCACGCGGTCGGACCACTGCCTGCGGACGCGCGCCAGCGGCACGTATTCGTCCAGGCCGAGGCGCGACACGTGCAGCGCGGCAGAACGCTCCTGCTTCGGGCGGACCTGCAAAGCAAACCAGTTGGACATGTTTGAACAGAGCTATCGCTGGAAAAGTCCCACGAAGGGTTTTCAACTGCAAAGGGGGGAGAGAATTCTACTGTATACGTTTTGTAAACGAAGTCAAGAGAAAATTCGGGCGGCTAGCCGCTATAGTGAAAAACATGAAAAGCTATCGGAAGGAGCTGTGGTTCAATATTCCGTCGCGGCGCGGGTTCGTGAACATCACGGCGCAGGTGGAGACGTGTCTGGCCGAATCGGGCGTGCGCGAAGGGCTGGCGCTGGTGAACGCCATGCACATTACCGCGTCGGTGTTTATCAACGACGACGAGCGCGGCCTGCACGAGGATTTCGAGCGCTGGCTGGAGTCGCTGGCGCCGCACGAACCGGTTGCCGCGTACCGGCACAATCGCACGGGCGAGGATAATGCCGACGCGCACTTGAAGCGTCAGGTGATGGGCCGCGAGGTGGTGGTGGCGATCACCAATGGCAAGCTGGACTTCGGCCCGTGGGAACAAATTTTCTACGGCGAGTTCGACGGGAACCGCAGGAAGCGCGCGCTGGCGAAGATCATCGGCGAGTAATTCTGTGAAAAACTGGCAGCTATGCGGCGGCGGGGAGCGCCCTGAGAATCGGCGGCAGCGTTTCCATGCCGTCGATCATCTTTTAAAGTGGAGCCTGAGTATTCCGAAGAAGCGCGGAAGGCCAAGTGGCAGGGGACCGTGAAGCTCTCCGTCATCATGGATGAGTTCGGCCAGGCGCGGAACATCAACGTCGCCAGATCCCTCGGGTTGGGCCTGGATGAGCAGGCCATCGCGGCGGTCCAGCGGTGGGTGTTCAAGCCAGGACGCAAGGATGGACAGCCCGTGGCCGTTTACGCCACCATCGAGGTGACGGTCCACCTGCTATGAGAAATCCGCTACACTGAAGCATGCGCGCAAAAAACATTTTGCTGGCGATTTGTTTTATCGTTCCGCTCTCGGCCGCTCCTGGCCAAGACGGTGCGGGTCAGGATATCAAGGCTGCCGGAGGCTCCGCAAAAACCGCGGTGGTCAAGACCGGCTCGGCGACGGGCAAGGCAGCGGTGAGCGGCGCGAAAGGCGTGGGCCGAGGCCTGAAGTGGGGCGCGAAGAAAATCGCCTCCGGCACGGGTTCCGGGATGGAGAAGGGCGGAGCCGCGCTAAAGTCGGCCGGCAAGTAAGCCGGACAACTCGCGGTCCGCGCGGCGGAGGTCGTCTAAACGCCCGAAGCGCTCGCTGATGGAGCGCACGCACTGGACGCCCAGTTTCGCGGCGCGGCGTCCCAACTCCGTCTTGCCTTCTTCCTTGGCGATGTCGCGCAGGATCAGATATGCGCGCCAGTATTCCTCCTGATCGTCTTTCAGCTTGCGCTCCGATGCGGTCAGCTTGTCGTGCTCTTCGCGCGTCAGGCGACTGTCTTCGGGCGCGAACAGCGCATAGTGCTGCAGGCCTCCCCATAGAGCGTCGTTGAAATAGATGCCGTTTTCGTGGTCATGAAGAAACGCGGCCAAGCGATAGGCGTTTTCGTGGCTCTGGGTCGCCTCGGCGTAGAGCTTGGCGAGCTGCCGCAGACGGGGCGCGCGGCGCACGGCGTGGATTTCCTCATAAATCCGCGCGGCTTCTTCGTAGCGATTTTCGCGCGAGAGCCGTACCGCCAGCGAATATTTGACCGTCCGCGCGCCCTTCGCATTGGGATATTTCTCCAGGTACTTTTCGATGTCCTCAATCGACGCCTCGGCATCGAGTAACAGGGCCGAATCCCAGCCGGAGGGCGCCCAATAGACCGATTGGTCGTCAATCTGGGCCAGCGCGCCGCCATAATGTTCGAACGGCTCCTGCGCCGTGCGGAGCCACATCGCGTAATGAAGCTGCTCCACCGTGTTGCCAGCTTTTTCGTACACGCCGCACAAGCCATACGCGGCCGCGGCATTCTGATCCGGCGTCGCGGCGTTTGAGCGGAATAGCTCCAGCAGAGGCTTCTCTGCCGATGCGAACTCGTGTGAGAGGAAATAGGCCGACGCCAGCATCCACTGAAAATCCGGCTGCGCGCGCAGCGGATCGCCGGGACGCACCGCATTGGCAATATCGAGCGCGCCCGGCGGATCGCCCATGGCGAGCGACGTCCGCATGCTGAGCAGTGCCAGCGCTTGCGCGCCTTGGGCGGTTGCGAACAGGTTTTTGTGTTTTTGGAGCGCTTGGTGGATGCGCGCGTATACCTGCGGATCGCGGGCGCCGTGGGTGGGTCCAGGCGGCGGCTGCTCCCGAGGCCAACGTGGATTGGTGGAAATTTCGATGGCGAAGGCGGCGTGCTCCGGTGTGTCGAAATACTCTTCGATGTGATCGCGCAGTTCCTTGCCGCTATCGTAACGGTAGGTCATCTGCAGAGACGTGAGCAGTGTCTCGCGGCTGAGGTTGGAGCCAGCGCGGTTTAGCTCGTCCAGATAGATCTTGCCCGCTGCGGTTTGGTTCCCCTGTTGGTAGTAAATGTGCGCCAACCAGCCGCGCGCCTCGCTCAGGAATTCCGGTGTGCGCGCGGTGCGCAGGAACTCCTCGATTTTCGTCTTCGCGGCGGGATCTCCCGTGCGCATGTCGATCTTTGCGTCGATTAGCCGGATTTCTTCGCGGTCACGCGCGGTTAGGGACGCGTCGCTGCGTGCGGCCTCCAAGGCTTGTTTCAGCGCAGTCGCGTCGGCTGGTTGGCCTTCGGCCCATGCGATCGATTGATACGCGCCGCGCAGTTTTTCGAGCGGCGACGCGCCCGTGGCCTTCGTCATCCCGGCGAACGGAGCGTTGACCCGCCGCACGTTGCGCTTTTCGAAATGCCTGCCGCTGCGCGCGAACGGCAGCCAGAAATGCGCGTCGAGATATTCGCGTAAAGATTCGTCGAACCAGCACGCGGACGCCGCGCCACAGGTAAGAATCACGATGGCAAGCGCGCGTTTCATTGCAATTCCTCCACCGAGTACGTCGCAGGTTTGAGGGAAACGCCCCGGCCCAAATACAAGCGGCGCTGGCCGCAGTAGGGCGGCAGCGCGAGCTCGATCAAAGAGGGTCCGGTCATTCGGGCGGGGACCTTTTTCTCGGGCAGAAAGTATTCAAGCTCGGTCGAGCTCTTGACTTTGAACCGGCGCGCCGGGGGCGAAGCGGGGCGAGGGTCAATCAGGTAGAGATCGATGCAATGCACGGCGGCGCAGCGTCCGTCGATGGTGGCGATGCGCGGCTTGGGATCGGCTGGCGGAGCCACGCCGGCGGCGGCCAGAACCTCGTCGGGCTGCATCACCAGCGCGTCGGACCATGAAGGCCAGCGGAAGAACAACACGCCTCGGCAACCGGGCATCTTGTGCGCTGCGGCGACGCCCGCGCGGATTGTGTCCGCCGTCGCGATGGTGAACTGCATGGCTGTGCCGGGATCGAAATGGGTCCACTCGATTTTCGTTTCTCTGATCGCCCGGTAGGAGAGAACCAATTCCTGCGCGGGAGTCTTCGACACCTCAAGGTGAAATGCTGGATCAGTCGCCAAGTCGAGCGGAGACAGATCGTTGAAGCCGTAAATTGGCACCCTGCCCTTTGCCCGGCCGAACGCCGAAATGCCGATGCGGTACGGTTTGCCGAAGCGGCTGAACCGCGGCCCCCATTGCGCGGCGTCGATCTTCGCGGCGATGGCGCCATCGCGGTCGCGCCCGGTGTCGTAGAACTGCGGCACGAACTCATCGACCTGCTTCACCACCTCCCCGATCGCGGTTTCGTCGCGGAACCAGTCCAGCAGCGCCGTGATCGACACCTTCTTTCCCTTCGGCAACTGGACGTGCAGCTCATGCAGGAACGCGGCGTACTGACGCAACTGGCTCGTCGGTATGTCGATATCGAGCTGCACGCCTTCGTAATCCTCGAATTGCTTCAACTGCTCGGCGAGCGGCGCGGCGGCGGCAGCGACAGGCACCTCGTGCTCCTCGGTGCGGAACACAGCCCAATAGTGACGGGCGTCGGGCAAATCGCGAGGCTGCTCGATGTAGGCGCTCCAACGATCCTCGTTCCGCCAGTGCTGGTGATTGATGGTCCCTACGTGGACGTAGAGCGAATCCACCGGACCTGGATCGGGGAAGATGTCCGCCGCGGCCTCCGGCCAGAACCAGAAGCCAGTGCTCCATTCAGCGGATGAGGTTTGGGAATGAAGGTTGGCGCAGCTTGGAAGAAAAACAAGGAGGGAAAATAGCGCGGCAATTCGCACGAATTTAGTTTATTACGCCGACGGCAGGCGGAACCGCCTGCCCTACCTGAGCAGTAGGTCGCGCATCTCTGTTGACGGCTCTACTGCGACCTCGAAGTAGCCGATCATCATTTCGTCCCAGCTCTGCGGGCCGAAATGGACCGTCTTCGTTGAGTCCGGATTTCGAGGATTATTGGGCGAATTGTCGTAGTGCGCGGTGCATTCGATTATTGTGCCCGTGGGCAGCAGCAGGGGCTTCTCCAAATAGTAGGACAGCTGCCAGTTGTAATCGTAGTTCGGCACCATGAGCAGCACTTCCTTCCGGCCATCAGGAAATACCGCGCGAAATTCGAAGGATTTTCCGCGCCAGTGCATATGCGGCAACAACGACACCAGCGTCGCGTCGTGATGCAGCCTCAGGCGCGCGTCTATTTGTACGTCGGGCTCGCCGGCGGGAATGGTGAAACGCACGTTAGCGGCGGCCAGCATCATCACGCGCTGCCGTGGAGCCTCGCGGGCGAGGATGAGGCCGATGCGGCTGCGGTCACGCGCCGTGGCGCCGTTAGTGGTGTAGTGCAGCTGAAAGATGAGATCGCTGCCGGCTTTGATCAGCTTAGCTTGTCCTTCGCTGAGCATCTCCGGCACGGACCCTGGTCCATAGCCCGCCAAGAACTCGCCCTGCGGGTCGGTCGAGCCGGGTTCCCTGACGCTGACTACGATGTGATGGGCATGAACGCGATCGCCGGGGCGCACCTCGGCCAGTCGCACCCAAGTGTCCTGTTTGAAATGTGTCGGCGCGATGACGTATTGATACCCCAGCGTGCCGCTGGCGGGGATTTCGGCGTCGTGAGGCATCTCGATCACCACGTCGGGCTGGCCGATGCGCCAGCCGCCGGTCCAGCGCGCGGGCGCGGGCGCAGCGGACGCATCGCCTGCGGGCGCGCCGGCGTCCACCCAATCGGCGATGGTTTTTACGGCGGCGTCCAGCAGACGCGCGTCATTGGAAAAGTGCCCGCCTTCGGCAAACCAAGGAGGCATCGCGCGCGACACCACCGCCTGCTTGATCGCCTTGGCCCACGGCCGAGCCGATGCATAATCGGTTAGAGGCATTGGCGCGGCCTCGCCTGCACGGTGACAGGTCTGGCAATGGGCCTGAAATAGCGGCAGAACGTCTTTATAGAAAGCCGGAGCCGCATTCGCGCCCGCAGCCACGACAATGGTGAGCCAGAATCTCACTTTCCCGATTTTCCCATAGGCATGCGCCTCGGAACGGTTTCACCCGTTTGTGATAGTATCCTCGTTTTACAACTTCGTTAAGGGAGCACTTTCTCCGATGAAAGTCTACGAAACGAGCGATATCCGGAATGTGGCCCTCGTAGGGCACGGACACTCCGGCAAGACGGCCCTCACCTCGGCCCTTCTGTTTAGTTCGGGCGCGACTCCTCGCCTCACGCGACCCGATGAAGGGAACACGATCACGGACTTCGACGACGAAGAAATCGCGCGCAAAATCACGATTTCCTCCGCCATCGCCGCCGCCGAGTGGAAGGGCAAGAAGATCAACCTGATCGACACGCCAGGATTCAACATTTTCATCAACGACACGCGCGGTACATTGATTGCCGCCGATGCCGTCCTGGTAATCGTGGACGGGGTGGCTGGGGTGGAGGTCCAGACGGAAAAAGTCTGGAGCTTCGCCGACGAGTTCATTCTGCCGCGCGCGATCGTGATCAACAAGCTGGACCGTGAGCGGTCGAGCTTTGAAAGGACATTAGAAGCAGTGCAGGGAGCCTTCGGGCGCACCGCCGTGCCGATTCATTTACCCATAGGCGCGGAGAAGGAGTTTAAGGGCGTCGTCGATCTGGTGACCATGAAATCCTACGTCGGCGGCAAGGAGGGAGACATCCCCGCTGATATGGCCGAAGCCGCCAAGGCCGGTCACGAGATGCTGGTGGAGATGGTGGCGGAGGGCAACGACGCGCTGCTCGAGGAGTTTTTCGCCGAGGGCACGCTTCCGGTGGAGCATATTCTGGACGGGTTGAGAGAAGGCGTCCGCACACGGCGAATTTTCCCGGTGATGTGCGCGTCGGCGGCCAACAATATTTCCAGCGATCTTATTCTTTCTTTTATCAATGAACATTTTCCCGATCCGCATGAGTGCGGGTCGTGGAAGGGCAAGACCAACGGCAAGGAAGTAGAGCGAAAAATCGGCGACAAGGAGCCTGTTTCGGCGTTTGTCTTCAAAACCGTGGCCGATCCGTTCGCCGGGCGCGTGTCGTATTTCAAAGTGATCTCGGGCGTGGTGAAGAACGACGGGCACCTAATGAATTCGCGCTCCAGCGTGGATGAACGGCTGGCGCACATCGGCTCGATTTTCGGAAAGACGCTGACGCAGGTGACGGAGCTGCATGCCGGCGACATCGGCGGCGTGGCGAAGCTACGCGATACGCTTACTGGCGATACGCTGGCCGACAAAGCCTCGCTTATCGAGTATCCGCCGGTGAGGCTGCCGGAGCCGTCTATCGCATACGCTATCGCGGCCAAGACGCGCAACGACGAAGACCGCATGGGCCACGCGATTCACAAAATTCTGGAAGAGGACCAGTCGCTGCGGTTCTATCGCGATCCGCAAACCAAGGAATTTTTGCTGGCCGGATGCGGGCAGCAGCACATTGAAATTATCGTCAGCCGGTTGAAGAAGCGCTACGGCGTGGAGGTGGCTCTGCACGCGCCAAAGATTCCGTATCGCGAGACGATCCGCGGCAAGGCCGAGGTGCAGGGCCGGCACAAGAAACAGACCGGAGGCCACGGCCAGTTCGGCGATTGTTGGATTCGCTTGGAGCCTCTGCCTCGGGGTGGGAAATTCGAGTTTGCCAATGAGGTTTTCGGCGGGGCTATTCCTAAGAATTTCATTCCCGCGATTGAAAAAGGCATTCTGGAAACGGCGGAGAAGGGCTATCTGGCGGGATTCCCCGTGGTGGACTTTAGAGTGGTGGTCTACGACGGGTCCTATCACGACGTCGATTCGTCGGAAATGTCGTTTAAGCTGGCTGCGCGCAAGGCGTTTCGCGCAGGGATGGAGGCGGCCAAGCCATCGTTGCTGGAACCGGTGATGAACGTCGAGGTGCAGGCTCCGGTGGAGTTCGCAGGCGACCTGATGGGCGATATGAACGGACGCCGCGGGCGCATTTCCGGCATGGATACCAAGGGTGGCACGCAGATCATCAAGGCGCAGGTTCCGATGGCCGAAATGCTGAATTATCTGAACGACTTAACGTCGATGACGCAGGGCCGCGGATCGTTCACGATGGAGTTCGATCACTACGATTTCGTGCCCGGTTTGCAGGCGGAGAAGATTATTGCCGCCGCCAAGGCCGCGCGCACCGGCGAAGAGGAAGAGGAAGAATAGAGCAGTTTTTAATATTAACGGCGGTTTAGAACCCTTGCTAAACAGCATAGGGCGAGGGTATTCTACGGTCCGGGACAGCCAAGTCCGAAGTTCCATTTTTGAGGAGATTACGGGAATATGAAGATGAATAAAACCACTGTTTGGATGGGGTCGATCTTGATGGCGGCCGCTGCGGCGACGTATTCGTTCGCGGTTGCGTCACCTTATCAGGACACCACCAAGACCACCAAGACGAAGAAGTCGAAGAAGACCACCGCAACGACGGCCACGACCGCGACCACCGCTGCCAAGGCCACCACGGCTCCGGCGGCGACCGCCGCTCCGGCGCCCGCGACCAAGATGGCGTCCACCAAGGGCAAGAGCGAGACGACGAAGAACGCCACTCCGGAGCAGATTGCTGCCGCGAAGTCGGCCGGTCAGGTGTGGGTCAACACGGGCACGAAAGTTTACCACGATAGCTCCAGTGAATTTTACGGTGCAACCAAGGCCGGCAAGTTCATGGCGGAAAAAGACGCCATCGCGGCGGGGTATCGCAAGGCGAAGAACGAGAAATAATATGAGCCTCCTCGATAGCGTGGAAGGGATGCTGGGCGGATCGGGCGGCGCCGGCGGCGCTGCTGGAGCCGTGATGGAAATGCTGCAGAACCACCCGGGTGGCGCGGCTGGTCTGGCGGATCAGTTTAACGCCGGCGGTCTGGGCCATCTGGTGCAGTCCTGGGCGGGCTCGGGGGAAAATCACCCGGTATCCGCCGACCAGATCCAAAGCGTATTGGGCGAGGAGCACATCGCGGCGGTGGCCAGCAAGCTGGGCGTCGACCCGCAGACGGCTTCAGCGACTATCGCACAGTATCTGCCGCAGGTGATGAGCGCGATCTCGCAGAACGGCCAGTTGCCGGGCGCGGGCACCGATCTCTCGTCGCTGGCGAGCGGGCTGCTCAAGAGCTTCCTCAGCAAGGGAGCGTAATGTCATGCCGGCGATGCGCCTGGGAGCGGCGATTTTATTGCTATCCGCCGCCTGCTGGGCCGCGCCGGCTGTTTCTCAAAAAAGTAGCGTCGATGTCTTGACGCGAGGCCAGGAAGTTTCCTCGGCGGTGGCCACCGTCACCAGCACCGCCATTTCGCCTCTGCTGGGCGTCTGCCTGCTCGGCATTTACGATTACACACGCACTGCGCCCGAAGCTCGCGCGGCGCTGCCGTTCTATTCCCGCCCCCATTTTTGGATTCCTATCGGCATTTTACTGCTGCTGATCTTCTTTAAAGATTCCGTCGGCGGCGCCGTGCCACTGCTCAAAAAGCCTCTGGACGCGGTCGAGGTGCTGATCGTCAATAAAGCCGCGCTCATTCTGCTGGCGTTTCCCGTGATGTATCACGAAGTGGCGAGGCTCACTGGCATTCGCGATATTGCGTCGTTGGTCGTGCCGCCAGTGTACGCGTCGACGCCCGGCGCTTTGGAGACGGCTGGGCACATCGGAACCGCCGCGGCGATGCTGCTGGCCGGGACCATCATTACTTTGGTGGTCTGGGTAGTGGGGCACGCGGCGAACGTGCTGGCGCTGCTCAGCCCCGTGCCTTATTTCGACCTCGGCGTGAAGTTGTTTCGCGCGGCGATTTTGTTGACGGTCGTGGGATGCGCGATTGTGAATCCGACGCTCGGTTTAATTGCGTCGCTGATCGTCATTGGCGTCAGCGCGATACTGTTCTGGTTCGCGCTGCGTTTATTGATCCTCGGCTCCGTGTTCGCCCTGGATGTTCTGGCGCTGGCCATCGCCGGGCGAACGGCGTCCCCGGGCACAAGCATTCGCGCGTTCACGATGGGGAAAATTCAAGGGATCCCGCGCCGCACGTTGGGACGCCTGTCGCGCGACGCCAACGGCATTCTGGAGTTTCGCTATCCGCGCATGATGTTCGGCCCGGCGCGCCGCGTGCGTCTGGAGGATGCGGCGCAGTATGAGGTTGGCCGCGGCTTGCTCTATCCAAGCATCGTGCTGCCGAAGGGCGACACGCACGAGCTGCAATTCAGGCTGCTCCCGCGCTATCGAGGCTCGGAAGAGGAAGTGCGCGCGGCGCTGGGCATGAGCGCGGTACGGGACCTGGGCTTCGGCAAGCTCATGAAATCGGCAAAAGCGTCAGCGGGATTTTAATGTCAGCGCGCTACTTTGGAAACGTCTGGCGCAGGATCGGGTACACCATCGCCGCGTATCGGGCGGCGCTGTCTGTCGCCTCGCTGACGCCGGTGCCGTTCACCCAGGTTGTGACGCGGACCAGGGACGTATCCGTGCGGCGGTCCCGCAGCGCGTCCTCCATCAGCCAGAATTTTGCCGCCCACTCGCTGGCGATGGCGCGGCGCGGCGTTTGATACCAGTAAAGAACCACCGCTCGCTGCGCCCCTTTGGCGATCACGTAGCGGTTCACGGTGATGGTTCCGGCCGACGTGCGCAGATCGACCAGGCCGGTGGATTCCGGAACCCATCCCGACGCGGGTAGGCATACCTGCGGCGAATGCGGCTGGCTGGTTCCGGCGCGTTGGGATTGGAACCAGGCGATGAACAGATTGGTGCTATGCGCTCCGCCCACGTAATCGACGTTGAGCAGTTCATCGGCGCCTAACTGTGCCTTGGTGGCATCGTCCACCGGTTCGACGCCGGTGCGGGTCCATTCGCCAACCTGAGTGGGGAACACCGACAAATCCGCCTTGGCGGGCGGTTTCTCCACACCCGACGCCCAATTCACTAACAGCGCCTGCGCGATCAGGAACGCCGGCACGAGAATGGTCTTCATGACTGGGCTTCCCTCGGCGAAAAATAGGGATGGAAGAGGCGCTCCACCGCAAAAATCAGGATCAGGCAGAGAACGAACACCGCGGCTCCGGCGGCTTCATGAGGCGTGCCGGAATCGAGCGCGGGAACGGCTGCGGAAACGGCCACGCGAATGGCATTGGCGACGATGGCCACCGGTATCGACGCGATCAGCAGCAGCCATCGCATGGACGGCTTCGCTCCAGTCATGTAGGCGAACACTACGGCGATAAAGGCCAGAGAGAGCAGATAGCGCACGCCGCTGCACGCCTCGGCCACGGAAACGCGATGGCCTCCAACGTCCAAAATCACGCCCTCCCGAAGCACTTTGTACCCGACCAGAGCCAGCGACGACGACGCCAAGCGGCTGGCCAGCAGTTGCAGAGGCAGAGTGGTCTGGTTATAGACAATCGCGAGCTTCGGCAGCATGAATAACGACAGCGCGAAGGGGAACGCTAGCGCGCGAAGGTACGCGAATCCGCCCAGGCAAAGAGTCACGCCCACGGCGGAGACCAAAAACGCCACTGATGCCGCGAATAATCCCAAGCCGAGCGAAGAGATGGTCTGTACCGCAGCCGCGCCGATCAGCAGCACAAATCCCCAGACGCTGGGCGAAGGCTCGAGCGCCTGCAATCGCGCCCGGTCGCGCCAGACAATCCATGCGATGACGAACGGCACGGCGAATCCGTGCGACATATCTTCATCCGTGGACCACTGGTTGACCATGCCTCGGAGCGTCGCCGCATAGCAGATGAGGAGAGCCAGGGCGGCTGCGGCGGCGATCCAGACTCTGTTGCGGTCCCTCGTCATGATGGAGCGGCTCGTTCCCCTGGTTTACGCCAGGGGTTGTGCTGCGGCGAAATGCTTGTCGAAGGCGGCGGTGAGCAGCGCGGCAATCTCGGGTGCTTCGCGGCGCTCGATTTCGTGGCGATGAATCATGTGCACCGGCTTGCCGTCTTGAAACAAAGCGATGGAGGGCGACGACGGAGGATAATCCTTCAGCACTTTCCGCAGATGAGCGGTTGCGGCTTCGTCGCCACCGGCAAAAACCGTGGCCGAGCGCGCGGGAGTCACCGCGTGGCGCAAAGCCATCGCGACGCCTGGACGCGCTTTACCTGCGGCGCATCCGCACATCGAGTTGATGACGATCATCGCGGAGCCGGGAGCGGACAGGAATTGGTCCACCTGCTCCGGCGTTCGCGTCTCTTCGACTCCGAGGCGCGTCAGTTCTGCTCGCATGGGTGCAATAAAGGATTCAGGGTATGCCACGGTTCTATTTTAACAGCTATGATGGTTTCCGCCATGAAACGCCTTTTGCTGCTGTTACCGATTCTTGCCTCCGCGCAGACACTGCCCGCGAATCTGACCATGGAAACGGTGAATTACGCGTCCGCCGACCCGCAGCAGGCGATGGAGATTATCCGCCCGAAGGAGCTCGGCGTACGACCCGCGATCCTGGCCATCCATGGTGGAGGCTTCCGCGCCGGATCGCGCAAAGGCTACATCGGGACGTGCACCACGCTCGCCCAGCATGGCTATGTGTGCGCCACGGCAGATTACCGGCTGGCGCCCGCAGCTCCGTTTCCGGCCGCGGTGTATGACGTGAAGGCGGCGGTGCGGTATTTGCGCGCCAACGCCGCGCGGCTGGGGATCAATCCAGAGAAGATCGGCGTCATGGGAGGGTCCGCTGGAGGCCACTTGGCTTTGTTTTTGGGCGTCACCGGCAATGTGCCGGAGTTCGACGCGGAAGGCCCGAATCGCGAGCAGTCGTCGAAGGTCCAGGTGGTGGTGGATTACTTCGGGCCGTCAGATCTTACAAAGTCTTACGGGCGTAGTGTGGATGCGGGGGATGTGCTGCCCCTGTTTTTGGGGGGCGACGTGTGGCATGCGCGAGCGGCGCACTTGCGCGCCAGTCCTCTGAACTGGGTGACGCCCGACGCCGCGCCGACGCTCGCAATTCAAGGCACGAAAGACCGTTACGTCAATTATGAGCAATCGGTTTGGATCGTGGACCGGCTGCTGGCGTGCGGGGTGGAAGCTGAGTTGGAGAGCATTGAAGGCGCGGATCACGGCTTCAAGGGCGCGGATGCCGAGCGGGCCGATAAGCGCATGATGGCCTTCTTTGACCGGTACCTGAAATAGCCCAAGACTACTGAAAATCAAATTCGCCGCCGATAAGCAGATGACGGTTGACCATGCGTTGTCTCTACTGCGGCAAAAAACTAAGTCTGTTGAAGCTGGCCAAGGGCGATAGCTTCTGCTCGTCGGAGCACTTCGACGCGCATCAGCTCCAGTTGTCGAAAAGCGCGTTCGATCGGCTGCGGTCGGTGTCCGGAGCTGAAACGCCCAGACCTCCTTTGGTTTTCCCCCCAGCACCTGCGCCCACTGAAGACGCGCCGCCTGCCGCAAAAACGAACCCAGAAGTGAGAGCCCTGGAGGTCCAGCCCAGCGCGGAGCAGCGCAGGGTGGCGGAGCAGGGTCAGCCCGAGCAGCCGCTGAAGCCCAAGGACGCCAAGGCCGCGCACCGCGCTGGGCCTGCTACATCCATCGCCGCTAACGCCGAACCGAAGCTGATTCCTCCGGCCGAGGTATCCTTGACGGCCGATGCCATGGCGCGTCTCAAAGCGTTTGACGGTCCTCCGCAAGCGCCGTTCGCATTCACGCAGTTGCCTCCGTTTCCGCCCGCGTCTGAAACGCCCGTGGGGGTGGTTGAGCCTTCCACCGAAGCTGAGGACGCCAAGCATGAACTGGTGTATCCGATGCATGCCGCCGAGGCGACGGTCTGCATTTTGAATCTATATTTAGGCGTGAATCAGGCCCGGTTCCTCCCAGCGGACTGGCGCGGTCCGGCAAGATCGGAAGAGCCTGCCGGGGAACCGTTCCGCGCTGCCGCGACGTTACCTGCGCTGGCGGTATCGCCCGATTTTCCGCAGTACGTTTTTGAACCCGGGGAAGAGGACGTGGCCGAACTCGCGCCCGCCATCGAAGCGCGGTTGCCCGTCGAAGCGGCAGTCCCTGTCAGTGCTGCTTTAGAGGCGTTCGGACCGGTGGCGTCCGCGCCGCTGCTCGAAGTCGTCGAGCAGACCGCGCACACGCCCGCGATGGCCGCGCTTGCGCCTGCTGTCGATGCTGCTCTGTCTTTGGCTCCCGCCGTCCCGGCCAGCGGGGCCTTGGCCTCGTTTGGACCGGTGGAATCCGCCGCGCCTGCCAAACCCATGATGCCCAGCGGGCCAAAGCCCGAGAGTCCTCTGCCTGCCGTGGACAGGCGTGTGCGGTACCTGACCGCGCCTTCCTTTCACGAGCGCACCGGTGGCGATTCCCGTTTCGGCGATTCCCGCTTCAATGTCGAGGACAGTCTCGAAGCTTCGCCTCGGGCCCTCGGTCCGGCGCTTCCTTCCGGATCGCGGCTGGTGAAGGCGAGAGAGCTTTCTGCCCATGCCGGCTTCGCTGCGCCTCCGGAATGGACACCCGCGAGGCTGAAAACCCAGCCCGTTTCGGGCCGGGACGAGTTTCCGTTGTCGCCCATGCGCCTGCTTCCGGAGGCCTCCGCGCCGAAACGTATTCTCCGCGATTGGCATACGGTCAGCAATGCGATCCGGCTCGCTCCGGCGGCGCGGGACGGAGGAAGGCCTTTGATAAAGCCTGTGGGATTCCTGCCCGCTGCGGCGAACTTTGCGGTCCGTCCAGGCTTCAACGGTGACGCGGCAACGCTTCTGGTTCCGTCCCAGGGCGCGGTGCTCCGGCCGGTTCTGCCGGTGCTGGGCTCGGCAAGCCCATTCCCTCACCAGCAGCAAGCTGAACTTCCCGAGATCGCGCGAGCCCTCCCCAGCGTGCCGACTGCGCTGGAGCCCTCCCTTGGGCGCAAGCCGCTGGGTCCGTCGCCTCCGGTGGCCATCCAGGGCGGTACGCCGCCGTCGAACGCGTTCTCTTTTGAACCTGCCGCTGGCCTCTGTCCACCCGCGCTGGCTTCAAGCAGCGATTGGCAGCGCCTGTCCGCGGATGGATGGAACGCAGCGATGAATGCTGCCCGTGCGGGCGAAGCGGAACCGTGGCAGGCGAAGGAAAACGCTCCTCCTGTGGACCGGCGCGAACCGGAGCCTGGAGCCTTTTCCGCACGCCTCAGTTCGCCCCAGGCTCTCCAGGTAAAGACAGCAATCCAAAAGGGGTTGAAGATCTCGAGCCAGACGTCGGCGGCGTTTGTGCCCGCGTCCGAGATCATCGGATTCTGGCCGGAGGCGATGTCGCGTCTGGCCGCAGCGTTACCTTCTGGCGTACCGGCGGATGCGCCGGCGGCTTGCGTGGAAAAATGCGCCGCGTTCAGGGGTTGGGAGGCGAAAACCGTGGCTGTCCCCGCCGCAGCCCCGGCGAAGTTTCTGCCGGCTCGGGGAGGAGCGGTTCTGCCGGTGGTAGCCGAATGGCCAAGGTTAGGTGCTCCGCCGCTTTAATTCGAAAGGGACTATGAAGACCTTACGACTCGTTGCCGATACTTATGTAGGACTTTTGCTCGGCTACGGTCCAAGTCCAGGAACTATATGGAAAATTTGACGACGAATCCGGGAAACGTTGCGACGGCGGAATCCGAGCCGTCCCAGGGCGACACCACGGTGCGCTCACTCGCGCTGGCCGTTTCGCTCCACTTGAAGGGGCAGCAGGAAGACGCGCTCAAGGAACTGGACCGGGCCGAGGGTCATGCCTCCGGCGCGGATCTGGCGGAAATTCAAGCGGCGCGGGGACACATCCATTCGGAACTGGGACGCTTCGACGCCGCTGCGGCGAGCTTTGCCCGTCTGGCGGAACTGCTGCCCGAGGACGCGCAAACGCGCTACCGGCTGGGGTTGTGCTACCAGCACCTGGGGCGCTTTGAGGAGGCGCTCGACAATTTCCGTCAGGCGATTGCACTGGGCGATCATGAGTTTAAAACCAGGCTGGCGGCGGGTGCATGCCTGCTGCAGTTGAACGACGGCAAGGGCGCGGTGGAAATGTTCGACGCCGCTCTGTCGCAATCGCCCGACGCCGAAGAGGCGCTGTTCGGCAAGGCTGTTGGCCTGCAACTGTTGTGGGAATTCGACGCCGCCACGCGCATCTACGACCGCATTCTGGAAACCAATCCGCGCTCCAACGATTCGCTGGTGAACCTGATCAGCCTGAATCTGCAGCGCAAGGATTACGAAGGCGCGCGGCGCGCCAGTGAAAAGCTGCTGGCCAATCAGCCGGAGGCGACCGCCGGATACGTTGGCTTGGCGGCAGCGGCCTTCGCCAGCGGAAATTTCGAAGATGCAGCCATTTACACCGCGCGGCTGACGGAGCTCGCGCCTAATTCTTACGACCACTGGTTTAACCTGGGCGTCGCGCTGCAGAGGCTGGGACGGCTGCCGGAGGCGGCCGACGCGTATCAGCGCGCGGGCAATCTGCGTCCGGAAGCCACGTTCGCGCATATCAATTTGGGCGTGGTTCATCGCGAACGGGGCGATTTGGCCGGTGCCCGGGCGGCGTTTGAGCTTGCCGTGCATGCCGCGCCGGACCGTCCCGACCTGAAAATGGAACTGGCGTCGATTCTGGAGCGCGAGGGCTCGCTCGAAGCGGCGGAATCGATCTATGCGAGCATCACGCAAAGGAATCCCGAGGTGGAAAACGCCTGGTTCCGTCTGGGCTATCTGGGCTTGCAGCGCGGCGACAACCGGGCCGCGGCGGTGGCGTTTACAACCTGCGTCGAGAAGCGGCCGGACTGGCCGGAGGCGGAGCTGAATCTGAGCCTCGCCTATACGCGCGCGAAGCAGTTCGACCGCGCCGAAGCGGTTTTGACCAAACTGTTAGAGCGCAATCCGAAATCGGTGGACGCGCTGAACGGCCTAGCTGTCGCGTCGCTCGAATCCGCCGACCACCCGAAGGCGCTAAAGTATCACATGGCTCTGATTGAGGCTGGTGAGAAGTCGCCGGAGATCTACTACAACGCGGGTCTGCTTTCGCAGGAATTGACTCGGCAGGAGCAGGCGGCGGCCTTGTACCGTTCGGCACTGGAGTTGCGGCCCGATTTTCCGGAGGCTCTGTCGAACCTGGGCCACGTGCTGCAAGCGCTGGGCAAGGGCGAAGAAGCCAAGGATTGCTGGGTGTCGGCGCTCGAAAAGAAGCCGGAACTGGCGCGTGGATACTTCCTGCGCTAATCCACCCTTACGACCCTATTTCATCCGGGATACCAGGCCGCCGGTTCGACGGAGTTTCAAGGAAAGACTCCTTGAACTCGGCCGCCAGCGCGCCCATCATGGCAAAGAGCCACGCTGCCAGCGCTGGGCGCTGCTCGAAGGGATAATCGACCGCCGCGTGGACAAACACTGCGATGAGGCCGAGGCCCCAGATAGACTTCCATGCCTTCGGCGCGAGCATCGCTAACAGGGCCAACATCGCGCCGAGCAGCGGCAGGCCTCCTTCGGCGGTCCACTGGGCCCAGTCGTTATGCGCCTGATTGACGAACGTGCCGTCGTCGTAGCGCGCATATTTTGGATAGGCGGAGGGCCACGCACCCAGGCCGAAACCAGTAATCGGGCGATCGCGAATTATGTTCCATGACGACCGGTTCATGTCTGCGCGTGCGGAATATGGGTGCGGTTCATTGAACCGCTGCCAGATGGTCTCCCATCCGACGACGGTGACCAGCGCAATGGCGGACGCCGCGCTCAGCGTCGCGAGCCGCAGCAGTGTTTTGCCCGGGATCAAGCCGCGCAGGCATGCGGCCAGCGGCAGAGCCAAGAGCAGCGCCAAGCACAGAGCCGAGCCTGTGCGCGATCCGGCAGCGATCACGGAGGCGAACAACGCGGCGGCGACGAGGATCCACAACCGTTGGCGAAACGCGGCGACGACGGCCAAGGCCAGGCATACTTCGACGAAGGCGGCGAACTGGTTGCGATACGCGAAGGCTCCAAGAGAGCCCGTGGTGAACAAGGCGATCACCGCGCCTATGGCGACCAGCAACCCGAAAATCGCCTGTGCGGTGAGAAACTGCCTGCGCGCCAAGTGCAATGCGAGCGAAAACGCGGCGCAGTTCGTCGCCCAGTCGAGCGATGCTTCGAGCGTCTTCTGGGAATCGACACTGATGTTCCACGCCACTTGCGTCAGGCCCCAGATCGCGATAGAGGCGAGAATCGCCCCAATGGGATGGATCGCGAGTGCGAATCGCTTGCGCGCGATAGCCGCCGCGGCGAGCGCGAACAGAGCCACTTCAAACGCGGTCAGCGCCCAGCGCGATTCGACGCGCATGGTCAGCACTCCCGCCCACAGAACGGTGGTGAAAAGCCAGATCACGGGCGATCCTCGACGATTTCAATGCCGCGCAATTCGACGCTGCCCTCCGCCCGAGGCTCGCCCAGCGGGCGCTGATAGACCAACTGCAACTCAATAAATCCGCCGTGCGCGCTAAACGAGAGTTCGCCGGAGTTTAACGCCGCACGCGCTCCAGAGACGCGCCATTCGAGGCCGTTGTTCAGATCAGAAGTTCGCGCGTTCCAGTGCAATTGATAACGCCCCGGCGCCAGGTTGAGTGTTTGCGCCAGCAACACGGCGCTTTCCGGTTGACGCCCGTTCAGCACGATGCGATGCGCCTGCGATAGATCAACGTGGGCGACGCCTGCAGTTTCCGCGAAGCGCCAATCGAAGCCATGGTTGCGCGGCGCGGCTTCGAAACTGCCGTTAAAGACGCCGTGCGGAGCGGCTTCACCTGCGAGCTGCCAAACATCGGCGGCACTGGTATCGCGGGCGGCGACCAACTGATCGCAGATACCGTAAAACAGCGGCAAATCGGCCTTCTCATGAAGTGCGGCCAAGCGTCGCGCGGCCGTCGTCATCGCGGCAGTGCGATTGGTCTGCGACAAGAACCCGAGATATGCGGCTAGAACGTCGTGCTGCTCGGGAATGGCGCCCAAAATCTCCACCGCGTCGTTGCTCGCGCGCCAGCACAGCTCGAACGCGGGAGAGCGGTCGCCATAGGAAACCGTCAGCGCCGCGCGCATCCATTTCCAAAACTCGGGCGTGTTGCCGGCGCGGAAATAGAAATTCGCCAGCGTCCATTTGGGTTCAAATTGGCGATCGACACGCGCGGCGTCGAGCAGCCATCTCTCGGCGTTCGACGGATCTCCCGCCAGCTCCGCCGCCAGGCCAAGCTTAATGCGCGGCGCGGACGCAAGCGGCGTTAGCTCCGCGATGCGCTTCGTTACGGCCGACGAATCCTGCCCTTCGTAATCGAGCTGCAAAGCGCGTAGCGCCAGATAGTCGATCTTGCGCGGCGTAACTTCAATGGCTCGCGCGACCGCGCCCTTTCGGAAATACGCATCGGCGCGTCCGAGCACCACGGCAAACCACATGGCCGCGCCCAATGCGGTCAGCGCAAGGACCCCGAAAATGCGCGAGATGTAATACATTTGCATCACGCGAATTGTTCTTGCCCGCCTACGCCTGCCGACTCTATACTATGTCCAGTGATTCGCAAAACGCTTTTATCTTCTCTCCTTATTTCCGTCTGCGCGTACGGCGCAAACTCTGCGCTGGGCGTCGTTACGGCCAGCGGTCATTTTACCTTGGACCGCGCTCAGGTCTGGGGCAACGCGACGGTGTTCGACGGATCGGTGATTGAAACCGGCGCGGCGTCTTCGGAAATCGCGCTGCGCAACGGCGTGAAATTCCAGCTCGCGAAAGATTCGCGCGCTCGCATCTCAGCCGATCGCGTGATGATGGAAAAAGGCACGGGGCAAATTTCCGCGCCCGCATCGTTTGAACTCGACGCCGCGAGCCTACGCCTGCATACGACGGGACGTATGCGCGTCAGCCTGGGCGAGACGATCGAGATTGCTTCGCTCACGGGCAGCGCGCGCGTCGCCAGCATGTCGGGCATTGTTCTCGCCGCGATCCCAGCGGGCCGCGCCATGACGTTCACGCCTCAGGCAGCCAACGGCCAGGTGAAGCGCACAGGATGCCTGTTGTTCAAGGACAACCACTTCATCATGCAGGACGAAAACACGCAGGAAGTGGTTGAAGTGACCGGGCAGACGTTTGCGCTGCAAGTCGGCAATCGTGTGGAGGTCGTGGGCACGGCTTCTTCGGCCAAGCCCGCTGTGAACATCGCGACGTTGTTGGTGAATGTGGCTTCGATCACAGAGAAATCCAGCGGCGGATGCCTTAGCGTTGCGTCCACGCTGGACGCCAAGACGGAGATGCCCGCCAACGCGGCCGCGCAGCCTGCCGCGGATGCGACTAAGTCCGGTGGAGGCATGTCCACCGGCGCGAAGATTGCGATTGTTGGTGCGATCGCTGGCGGAGGCGCGGGTGCGGCGATCGCTCTGGCGAGCAAGAAAAGCTCCACGAGTCCGTAAACGCTACAATCGGGTTCATGAGAATCGTAGTGCTGTGGGCGCTGGCCGGGTCGCTACTCGCCGGTCAGGACTTGAAGAAAATGGCGACGCGCGACGGCAATTGCCAGGCGGCGGTGCCCGCCAACTGGGAAGTTTCGCCGTTCGGAAGCCTAGCCGGGTCGCCGGACAAAAAGGTTTCGGTGGCTATCGGGTCGCCGCAGCACACCAACTCGTTCGACATCCTGAAGTCCAGCGCGAAAAAGCTCTACAGCAAGGACAAGGTACTGAAGGACCTCGCGGCGGAGTTTCAGATGGAGGGCGAATCGATGAGCGGAAAGCCCAACGTGTACCGCGCCATTGCAATTCCGGGCGGGAAATTCTGCACCATCGAAGTGGACTATCAAAGCGGCATGCTGGCCGACGCGCGCAAGATCGCGTTGTCGCTTAAGTCCGCCAAATAGGGCGCTACTCCACGCCCAGGCGCCAGCCGAGCTTTTCGGCTTCGAACCACCTTATCGCGCCCGGCTTCTTCGACCCCAGCACGAACGCGCAGGGGCTCTCGCCGAATCTTTCCACGCGCTCACGCAGCCCCTCGCCTTCCGCCAGGATCACTGGAGTTCCTTCGAACACTGCCAGCTTGGCTCCCAACGAAGGATCGTCGCGATACTCGGGTGCGGGCAGGGAATACGCCTTTTGAAACCGCTGGACTGACGCTTTGATATCCCGCACGGCGATCACCACTCGCTTGATGCCCGTAAATCCGGCCACGGTCGGCTTGCCTGAGGGAAACGCCCGGCTCTCGCGCGGCGTGAAATCGTGGATTAGGAAAGGGAAAAACGCGCCATTCGACTCCGGCCCGACGCGCGCGGTTTCCCAATCGAGCCGCACTCCGTCGGGACGCGTGCGTCCGCTGCGCGACAGCGGAAATACCTGCACTCCGGCGGTTTTCAGGCGAGCGGCTTCGGCGGAAACGTCACCCACGCGAACCGCCCACGCCGTGGGACCGGCTTCGCCGCGCATTTGCTTGGACCAGTAATGCGCCTCTAACGCCTTAGGGTCCGGCTTGGCCTGAATCGCGATCAGCTCCAGGTAGGATCCGTCGGCGAAACTGGTCACCGCCATCTCGGTTGCGCCGTTCGAGTGCGGCCCTCCGTACTCGCTGGCGATGCCGACCGAGGCCAGCCTGGCCTGCATCTTCTTCAAATCGCTGCCCGAAACGCTGACGTGGTCAATTCGGAGATCGGCCGCGTTGAGGGTGGCAATCGCAAGAAAAATAAAGCTGGCCAAGTGCATGTTGACATCCTAACAGCGAATCCAGGTGCGAAGTGTTAGTATATAAAATCCGTCAGCGACCGCCCGAGGGATGCGGTACCGCTATCCGCCGAACAGCATAGGGTTTATTCTCCCAGGGCTGAAACCTCCGGGGTCAGAAACGGCGTCTTCTAAAGGTCAATCCCTGCGAAGGAGAATTATGGGTCCAACGACTCCAACCGAGCCACGAACTGGAATGCCGCCAACGCGGAGGGAGCCTGCGCCGCAGCCGCCTCCTTCGTCCTCGAAAGCGTGGGTCTGGCTGGTGGTTCTGGCTGTGATTGGAGGGGCAACCTATTACTATTGGCCCAAAATCCAAGCCTACTACGCTAGCCCCGCGCCTGCCGCAACCTCAGGAAAAGGCAAGGGCAAGGGCGGAGGCACCGTGCTGGTGGTGGCCGCGCGCGCGAAACGCGGCAGCATCGGGGTCTACGATAACGGACTCGGCGCCGTAACGCCAATCTACACCGTCACAGTGAAGAGCCGCGTCGACGGGCAGTTGATGAACGTGCTTTTCAAAGAAGGGCAGATGGTGAAAAAGGGCGATCTGCTCGTCGAAATCGATCCGCGCCCCTACCAGGTGCAGCTCGATCAGGCCACCGGCCAGCAGTTGCACGATCAGGCTTTGCTCAAGAACGCCAAGGTCGATCTGGACCGTTATAAGACGCTTCTCAATCAGCAGGCCATTCCCGAGCAGCAGTACGCCACGCAGGAAGCGCTGGTTTCGCAGTACGAAGGCACCATCAAAACGGATCAGGCCGCCATCGACAGCGCCAAACTGAACCTCACGTACAGCCACATCACCGCGCCGATCGACGGACGGATTGGCCTGCGCCTGGTGGACCCTGGCAACATCGTCCATGCCAGCGACGCCAACGGCCTGCTGGTAATAACGCAGATGGACCCCATCAGCGTGATCTTCACCATCTCCGAGGACCAGCTTCCTCCGGTACAGGAACGCGTGCATGCGGGCCAGGCACTGTCGGTAGAGGCCTGGGATCGCGACAAGCGCAACAAATTGGGTATCGGCAAACTGGATACCATCGACAATCAGATCGACCCAACCACGGGAACTCTGCGCCTCCGCGCGACGTTCGAAAACAAAGCCGGCAAGCTGTATCCCAGCCAGTTCGTCAACGCGCGGCTGCTTGTAGAGCAAAAAAGCAACGTGGTCCTGCTCCCCAACGCCGCGGTACAGCGCAATTCGCAATCCGTTTACGTCTGGCTGATCAAGCCGGATAACACCGTCACGGTGCGCCCCATCGTTACCGGCGTCACCGAGGGCGATAACACCGAAATCCTCTCCGGTGTGGACGCGGGCGACGCAGTGGTCACGGTGGGCGTGGACCGACTGCTGGAAGGCTCGCGCGTCAATGCACAGGTGCCCGGCGAAGCGGCGCGCGGGGGCGGACGTGGACGCGGCGATCAGGCCTCGGGCGCAGATCAACCCGCGGCGGCGGCCGACAAGTCCGGCGATAAAGGGACCTCGGACGGTGGTGAGCACAAGGGCCGTGGAAAAGGCGGCCGCACCGGGAAAGGCCGCTCGTGAACCCTTCGCGGAATTTCATCCTCCGGCCGGTTGCCACATCGTTATTAATGGTGGGCATCCTGCTGGTGGGCGCGGTGGCGTATCAGCAGCTGCCCGTTTCGGCGCTGCCGGAGGTGGATTATCCCACCATCCAGATCATCACGTTTTATCCTGGCGCGAGCCCGGACGTGATGGCCTCCTCGGTCACGGCTCCGCTGGAGCGTCAGATGGGACAGGTGCCTGGCCTGCAGCAGATGACGTCTACCTCGTCGGACGGCTGCTCGGTCATCACGCTGGAATTCAACCTCAGCCTGAATATCGACATCGCGGAGCAGGAAGTGCAGCAATCGATCAACGCCAGCGGCACGTACCTGCCAGCCGATCTGCCGACGCCTCCAATTTACGCCAAGGTGAACCCAGCCGATACGCCGATTCTGACGCTCGCGCTAACCTCCGACACCATGCCTCTGCGCACGGTGGAGGACCTGGCCGACACGCGGCTGGCTCCGAAAATCTCCCAACTCCCCGGCGTCGGTCTGGTCAGCATTTCGGGCGGACAGAAGCCTGCCGTGCGTATTCAGGCCAATCCCACGCTGCTGGCGTCTTTTGGCTTGAACATGGAGGACCTGCGAAATTCGATTACCGCGGCCAACGTGAACCAGGCCAAAGGCAACTTCGACGGTCCGCATCAGGCCTATCAGATCGGCGCGAACGATCAGATGCTGTCGAGCGCCGATTACGCCAAGCTGATCGTCGCGTATCGCAACAGCGCGCCGGTGCGGCTCAGCGATGTGGCCGATATCGTCGATGACATTGAAAACCTGCGTCAAGCCGCGTGGATGAACGAAACCAGCGCCGTGATCGTGAACATCCAGCGCCAGCCCGGGGCGAATATCATCTCCGTGGTGGACCGCGTCAAGGCGCTGCTGCCGCAGTTGCAGGCATCCATGCCTTCGTCGGTCAACGTGAAGATCCTCACCGACCGCACCAACACCATCCGCGCCTCGGTGGCGGACGTGCAATTCGAACTGATGCTGACCATCGCCCTAGTGGTGATGGTGATTTTCGTGTTCCTGCGCAACGTCGCGGCGACGATCATTCCCAGCGTGGCCGTGCCTCTTTCGCTGGTGGGCACGTTCGGCGTGATGTACCTGCTGGGCTACAGCCTGAACAATCTTTCGCTGATGGCGCTGACCATTTCCACCGGCTTCGTGGTAGACGACGCGATCGTGATGATCGAGAACATCTCGCGCTATATAGAGGAGGGCGAAAAGCCACTCGCCGCGGCGTTGAAGGGCTCCGAGCAGATCGGCTTCACCATCGTCTCGCTCACCGTATCGCTGATCGCGGTGCTGATTCCGCTGCTGTTCATGGGTGATATCGTGGGCCGCTTGTTCCGCGAATTTGCCGTGACGCTCAGCGTGACCATTCTGGTTTCCGCGGTTGTTTCGCTGACGCTGACGCCGATGATGTGTGCGAAGATTTTGAAACACAAGCCGGAAGCGACACAAGGACGCTTCTACCGCATGTCGGAGCGCGGCTTTGAAGCCGTCATCGCTTTTTACGGTAAGACGCTGACCTGGGTGCTGCGCCATCAGACGTTGACTTTGTTCGTGGCAATTCTCACGCTGGCCTCTACGTTCATCCTGTTCATCAGAGTCCCAAAGGGATTTTTCCCCATTCAGGATACGGGCGTGATTCAGGGCGTGTCCGAATCGGAGCAGACCGTTTCGTTTGAAGCCATGCGGGAACGCCAGAAGGCCCTGGCGCACATCATCCTGCAGGATCCCGCGGTGGACAGCCTGTCCTCGTTCATCGGCATCGACGGCACCAACACCACGCTGAACACCGGGCGCATTCAGATCAACTTGAAGGATCTGGACGTGCGCAAGGTCAGCGCCAGCGACGTCATCCGCCGCCTGCAATCGCAAGTGGCAGGCGTGCAGGGGATCACGCTCTACATGCAGCCTGTGCAGGATCTTACCGTGGAAGACCGCGTCAGCCGCACACAGTTCCAGTACACAATGGAAGATCCCAACGCGGCGGAGCTAAACGATTTCGTGCCAAAAATGGTAGCCAAGCTCCAGCAATTGCCGGAACTGCGCGATGTCGCCACTGATCAGCAGACCGGAGGCCTGCGCGCGCGCCTAGTGTTCGACCGCGACACCGCGTCGCGCCTGGGCATCACGCCCTCGACGATCGATAACACGCTGTACGACGCCTACGGACAGCGCCTCGTATCGACCATGTTCACGCAGCTAAATCAGTATCACGTGGTTCTCGAAGTGAAGCCGGGCTTTCAGAAGGACCCCAAGGCATTGGGCGACCTGTTCATCCGCTCCAGCGCCGGCGGATCTTCGGGAGGCTCCGGCGTGGTCTCGGGAGGCTCGACCCTCACCGCCGGATTCGGCCCTTCGAGCGCCTCGGTCGCAGCCGCAAGCGGAGGGCAGGCCGCGCAAGGCTCCGCCAGCACGTCGTCCGCCGCACCGTCCTCGCAGGTGTTTTACGCCAACGGCAATCAGGTTCCCTTGGGAGCGTTCACGCATCTGGAAATGATCTCGGTGCCAATCACCGTGAACCACCAGGGCCAGTTTCCGGTGGTGACGCTGTCTTTCAATCTCTCGCCGGAAGCATCGCTGGGCGATGCAGTGAACGACATAAATCGCGTGAAAGAAGAATTGAACATGCCGGCCAGCATCCAGACGGCGTTTCAGGGTACGGCGGCGGCGTTTATCAATTCGCTCGCCAACGAATGGGTGCTGATTCTGGCCGCTCTGGTGACGGTGTACATCGTACTGGGCGTTCTGTATGAAAGCTACATTCATCCCATCACGATTCTGTCCACGCTGCCGTCGGCGGGCGTCGGCGCGCTGCTGGCGCTCTACATTACCAAGAACGATTTCAGCGTTATCGCGCTGATCGGCATCATTTTGCTGATCGGCATCGTGAAAAAGAACGGCATCATGATGATCGACTTCGCGCTCGACGCCGAGCGTCATCAGGGTATGCAGCCCGAGGAGGCCATTTATCAGGCCTGCCTGCTGCGCTTCCGCCCCATTATGATGACCACCATGGCCGCATTGCTCGGCGGTTTGCCCCTGGCTCTGGGCTCGGGTGTCGGCTCGGAGCTGCGGCGTCCTCTCGGCATTACCATGGTTGGGGGATTGATCTTCAGCCAGGCGCTGACGCTGTACACCACGCCTGTGATTTATCTGTGGTTCGACCGGATCGCGCGGCGCTTCCGCGGAGCCGAGGCCGAAGACACCAGCCACGAGCCCTTGCCGGCCACTGGAGACTAACGCCATGAACATCTCCAAGCCCTTTATCGAGCGGCCCGTCGCCACCACACTACTGACCATCGCCGTCGGCCTGGCTGGCGCGGTGGCGTACAATTTTCTGCCCGTTTCGCCGCTGCCGCAAGTGGATTTTCCCACCATCGGCGTGGGCTCCGGCCTGCCCGGCGCGAGCCCGGAGACCATGGCCTCCGCAGTGGCCACACCGCTGGAGCGCCAGTTTGGACGCATCGCCGCCGTGACCGAGATGACGTCGTCGTCCAGCCTGGGCAGCGCCAATATCACCCTGCAATTCGATCTGAATCGCGACATCAACGCCGCCGCGCGCGACGTGCAGGCGGGCATCGCCGCCGCGCGAGGCTATTTGCCCGCGAACCTGCCCTCCAATCCCAACTACCGCAAAGTGAACCCAGCCGACGCGCCAATTTTCCAGGTGGCGCTCACCTCCGACGTTCTTGATAAAGGCGAGATGTACGACGCGGCGTCCACCATCATGGCGCAAAAGCTTTCGCAGATTCAGGGCGTGGGACAGGTCTACACCTATGGCGCGTCGCTGCCCAGCGTGCGCGTAGAACTGAATCCGATGACGCTGAATAAATACGGCATCGGGCTCGAAGACGTCCGCAGCACGTTGAGCACCGCCAACGCGAACGTCCCGAAGGGCCATTTTTCCGACGGGCAGCGCATCTGGGAAATCGGCTCTAGCGATCAGATCTTCAAAGCCAAGGATTACCGCCCCCTGATCGTCGCCTACCGCAACGGCTCGGCCGTGCGCCTCACAGACATCGCCGACGTGGTGGATTCGGTGGAGGATTTGCGCAACGCCGGCTACGCCAACGGCAAGCCTTCGGTGGTGGTCACGGTCAACCGCCAGCCGGGCGCGAACATCATCGATACGGTGGACCACATTCGCGCCGCGCTGCCGCAGTTGAAGGCGGCCATGCCGCAGTCCATCAACTTTACCGTGACCCAGGACCAGACGGTGACCATCCGCGCCTCGGTGCATGACGTCGAAATCACACTGCTCATTTCCATCGCGCTGGTGATCCTGGTGGTGTTCGTGTTTCTGCGCAGTGTGCGCACTACGTTTATCCCCAGCGTGGCCGTGCCAGTGTCGCTGATCGCGACGTTCGGCGTCATGTACCTGGCCGGATTCAGCCTGGATAACCTGTCGCTGATGGCGCTCACCATTTCCACCGGATTCGTGGTGGACGACGCCATCGTGGTGATCGAAAACATCACGCGCTATCTCGAAATGGGCATGAAACCCTTCGCCGCGGCCTTGAAGGGAGCCGAGGAGATCGGCTTTACCGTGATCACCATCAGCATCTCGCTGGTGGCGGTGTTCATTCCGCTGCTGCTGATGGGAGGCATCGTCGGCCGCCTGTTCCGCGAATTTTCCGTGGTGCTGTCGGCGGCCATCGGCATTTCGATGCTCATTTCGCTGACCACCACGCCGATGATGTGCGCGCACCTGTTAAAGGAGCACACCACGCACGGCCGCCTCTACAATTTAAGCGAGCGTTTCTTCAACTGGATTGTCGATACCTACGCGCGCACGCTCACTGTGGTGCTGCGCCATCCCACCGTCACGCTGCTGGCGCTGGCCGCCACCATCGGGTTGAATGTATTCATGTTCATCCAGGTGCCCAAGGGGTTTTTTCCGCAGCAGGATAACGGCCGCATGATGGGCAGCATTATCGGCGATCAGGACACGTCCTTCCAGGCCATGAACGGCATCCTGAGAGAGATGGTGAAAATCGTGCAAAACGACCCGGCGATCGACACCGTCACTGCATCCACCGGCGGCGGCGGCGGGGGTGGTGGGATCAATTCCGGACGCGTCAACGTCCAGTTAAAGCCACTGACCGAGCGAAAGGTTTCGGTTTATGAAGTGATCGACCGGCTGCGTCCGCAACTGGCGCGGGTGCGCGGCGCGACCCTTTATTTACAGGCCTCCCAGGACGTGCGCGTGGGCGGACGCATGTCGGCTGCGCTCTATCAATTCACCATGCGCGGCGACAACGTTAAGGATCTGACCGATTACGGCCGCCCCATGCTGGAGGCGCTGCGGAAGCTGCCAATCATTACCGACGTCAATTCCGATCAGCAGAACAACGGTTTGCAATCCGTAGTCACCTACGACCGCGATACGGCCGCGCGCTTCGGGATTTCGCCGCAGTTGATCGACAACGTGCTGTACGACGCGTTCGGCCAGCGCCAGGTCTCCACCATGTACACGTCGCTGAACCAGTATCACGTCATCATGGAAGCCGCGCCGACCTTTTGGCAGGACCCCGCGTTCCTCAGCCAGATTTACGTCCGCTCCCCCGCGGGCCAGCAGGTGCCTCTGGCCGCGTTCGCGAAATTCGCGCCGTCTACCGCGCCATTGTCCGTGCCTCATCAGGGCTTGTTCCCGGCTGTCACCATTTCGTTCAACCTGGCGAAAGGCGTTGCGCTGGGCGATGCGGTGGAGGCCATCACGCAAGTGGCGTCGCGCGACGTGAAACTTCCTCCCACGGTCCACACCACCTTCGCCGGAACCGCGCAGGCCTACCAGCAGTCTCTCTCCAGCGAGCCGTTCCTCATCGCGGCCGCGCTGGCGACCGTCTACATCGTGCTGGGCATTCTGTATGAGAGCTACATCCACCCCATCACGATTCTGTCCACGCTTCCTTCGGCGGGCGTCGGCGCGCTGCTGGCGTTATTTCTATTTAAAACCGACCTCAGCCTGATCGCCATGATCGGCATTATTCTGCTCATCGGCATTGTGAAGAAGAACGCCATCATGATGATCGATTTCGCTCTTTCGGCTGAGCGCAATGATGGCATGAACCCGCGCGACGCGATCTATACGGCCTGTCTGCTGCGCTTCCGTCCTATTTTGATGACCACCATGAGCGCCATGCTGGGCGCGGTGCCTCTGGCATCGGGCGTCGGTGTGGGCGCGGAGCTGCGCCGTCCGCTGGGGATCACGATCATCGGCGGCCTGATCGTCAGCCAGTTGCTGACGCTCTATACTACGCCGGTGGTTTATCTCGCGCTCGACAATCTGCGCCTGAGATGGGAAACCCGCCGCGGCCGCGTCCACAAGGTTTCAGGCCCGCTGGAAGCCTAATCCGACGCCAATCCGACACGATTCTGTAACGCCAAATCCACATAGGCACGCTATTTTGGGGGTTGATCCGCGGACTGCTCTTTTTTGTCGCCCTCGCCTCTATCTGCTCCGCCGCTGAGTTGACGAAGGTCACGGCTGATGCCTTCGATCGCTACATCGCCGCCACCGAAGCTTCTCTTGAGCCGCGCGTCCACGGCCAGAAATTCCTCTCTCCTGACGAATCCGCTGCCTGGCGGGAGCAGCTTCGGCGCGGCGCGGTCCTGATTCAAGGTGTGCGCGACAACGGCATCGTCTCCATTCCAGGAGGTCTGATCCAGGATTGGATGGGAGCCATGTTCATCCCCGCCGCGAGCTTGAAACAGACGCTCGCCGTGATCCAGGACTATCCGCGCCACAAGGAAATCTACAAGCCCACCGTCGCCGACGCCAAGTTGCGCTCCCGTACCGCCGACGAATTTCAGGTTTACATGCGGATCGTGAAATCGAAGCTGATGATCTCGGACGTCTTTAACACCGAGCACGCCATCCGCTTCACCACGCTCGATCCACACCGCGTCTGGAGCCGCGCCGCCAGCCTCCGCATCGCTGAAGTGAGCGACCCCGGCAAGCCCGCCGAGCACGAACTCACCGTTGGCCAGGACCGCGGATTCCTTTGGCGCATCTACGGTTATTGGTTCTTCGAGGAGGCTGACGGGGGCGTCTACGTTACTTGCCAGTCCATCACGCTGACCCGCGACCTACCTTTCGCGCTACGCAAAATCATGGGCCCGATTATTCGCGAGCTGCCCGGCGAAGCTGTCCGCGCCAGTTTAGAGCAGACGCGGAAAGCGGTTCTCGCGTCTGCCCCAAATTAGGCCCGGCTCAGGCCGCCACCGCGATCTTCTTCACCTCTTCCCGACCCTTCTTGCCCTCCGGGCGCGAGGCTTTCTTCGCCGTGACGGTCAGTAACCCACTCGAAAGCGTTGCCGTCGAGCGATCCAGATCGGCCGGTTCCGGCAGATCCACGCGGCGGAACAACGTCCGCTCCCCGAACTCCGTGAACACCGTGCCTTCGTTCTCTTTCTTCTCTTCGGTGGATGCCTCGGCTTTGACGAACACTGCCTCTGGCGTCGCGGTCACTTCAATGTTCTTCTCCTCGAAGCCCGGCACGGCCACGCGGATGTGGAACTCATCCTCGGATTCCGTCAACTCCGCCGGAGGCGACCATAACAATTCGCGTTCCGCGGCCAGCCAGTCTTCGATATCCTTGCCATCCGTCTGCCCGCGCTTTTCAAAGAGGGAATACGCCCTCTCTTTGATTTTCCTGAACAGATTTTCCACCGAGGTGAGCACACCGCCCTCCTCGAATTTACGGATCTCGACCCTGGACATTGTTTTACTCCTTTCCCGGTTCACGCATGAACCTGGATTGCTACTTTGAGCACTCCGCCTCGCCGCGCTGCGAAGAGCTCGTATGCCTTCCCGATCTCTTCGAGCGGAAAGACATGGGTGAACAGCGGCGTCAAATCGACACGGCGTGTTTCCACCAAGCGCATCAGCCGCTTCATGCGCTCCTTGCCTCCGGGGCACAGCGTGGTGACGATGGTCTGGTCGGCCAGGCCCGAGCCGAACGCCTCCAAGGGGATGCGCACGTGGCCCGAATACACGCCGACGCTCGACAACGTGCCGCCCGGCCGGACGCAGCGCAGCGCGTTCTCAAACGTCGCCTGCTCTCCCAGCGCCTCGATCGCCACGTCCACGCCTTCGCCATTGGTCAACTCCAGAACCTCCCGCACGGCCTCGGCTTCCGATAACACCACGGCGGTTGCGCCGAACTTTTGCGCCACTTTCAGGCGCCGCGCATCGCTGTCGATGGCGATGATTTGCGCCGCGCCCATCATTCTTGCGCCTAGAGTCGCGCACAATCCGACCGGCCCCTGCGCGAATACAGCCACGTTATCCCCCAGGCGGATTTTCCCGCTCTCGGCCGCGGCGAATCCAGTAGAGGCCGTGTCCGCCAGCAGCAACACCTGTTCGTCAGACAGCGCGTCGGGAATCAGAGCGAGATTGGCCTGTGCGTGCGGGATGAGCGCGTATTCGGCCTGCATGCCGTCCATGGTGTTGCCCAGTTTCCAGCCGCCCAGCGGACCTCCGCATTGCGACCGCCGTCCGCTGAGGCAGGGCTCGCATTGGCCGCACGGCGTGATTGCACTGACTAAGACGCGCTGGCCGACCTTGTATCCTTCCACGCCCGGTCCCAGTTCATGAATCACGCCGACGCCTTCGTGGCCCAGCGTCAGGCCCGGCCGTACCGGGTACTCTCCGCGCACAATATGGATGTCGGTCCCGCAAATGCTGGCCAGTCTCACTTCAATCACCGCCTCGCCGTATCCGGCATGCGGTATGGGCTTCTCCTCCAGTCCGGCCACACCAGGGGAGTGGAAGACATTCGCCTTCATCAAGCCCCTGTGGACCATCGTGGCCGGGTGCTTTTCCAGTAACAGTGGCATACGCGAATTCTCCTCTCTTTTGAATCCATTCAAGTGCACGCGCCATGCCGCCCAGACCGCCGGTACCAGGATGGTCGCTGTTGATTGGATTCAGGCGAGTTACCCCTCGCGACGCCGAGGGGTACTAAGGCAAATTGGCTAGGCCCCAACCTATTGGGTGATATCGCTCATTCAGGCGTCTTCGAATGCGTGCGCACACGCACTCGGGTGACGACCGCAGTTCAGACGCTCCGCGTGGAGGTACACTTGAGGAAACCGCTGCGGTTTGTGCGCGTTTTCGACAGCCCGCAGGGCGCTTTCGCATACTATGACGCCCACCTCCGAAACAGATCTGCCCGCCCGCAGGCCTCTCAAAATCCTCTTGTTTCAGCCCAATCGCACGCGGCTGGATCAAGTCGTCACGGAATTGAAAGGCGCTGGCTTCGAAGTACACGCCGACGTGGCGCCTGACCTCGACACGTTTCAGTCCCGTTTGCGCGAGGGAGCCTATGACTTGGTGCTGAACGGCCTTCAGTTCGCCAGCGCTGTGCAGGAATTAGAACACCAGCGTAAGCACGCCGAAGATGTGGCAACGCAGGCCACGGCCAAGGTGCAGGCCTTGTTTGAAGCGTGTCCACTTGCCATTCTGAGTCTCGATTTAGCTGGCAATATCCGCCTTTGGAACCGGGGCGCGGAACAGATGTTCGGCTGGCGTGAAGATGAAGTTCTGGGCAAGCCCCTGCCCACCATCCCCGCCGGTGAAGAGCGCGAATATGAGCGTCTGCTGAAGGCCCAATTTAATGGCATCTCGCATGCTGGGGTGGAAGTACACCGGCAGCGCCGGGACGGCAGCCTCGCCAAGCTTAGTTTGTGGACCGTTCCCGTTCGCGATCCGGAAGGGACGATTACGGGCAACGTGGCCATCCTCGCCGAGGCCACCGATATCCGTACCGCCACGCAGCGTTATTCGGCCTTATTGGCCCGAGAGGAGGATGCCCGTAGTCAGGTCCGCGCAGAGCGGCGTTTTCGCCAGTTGCTGGAGGCTGCGCCGGACGCGATTTTGGAAATAGATGCAGCCGGAGAAATCGTTCTGGTGAACGCCGGCGCGGAGAGGCTGTCTGGCTACAGCCGGGAAGAATTGATCGGGCAGAATCTGGAGATCATGGTGCCGTCCGAATTGCGCGGAAAACATGTCTACCACCGTTCCAATTACTGGAACCAGCCCGCCACGCGCCCCATGGGCACCGGATTGGTGTTGAATCTCCAGCGCAAGAATGGCGAACTGGTTCCGGTCGAGATCAGCCTCAGCTCGGTGAACTACGACGGCGACATGCGCGTCACCGCCATTATCCGCGACATTAGCGAGCGCAAGCGAGCAGAGCAGCAAATCCGCGAGATTCAGGAGCGCCTCACCGCCGAGCTCACCGCAACCAATCAGGAACTGGCTCTGCGTAACCAGGAAATCGAGCGCGCCAATAAACTGAAAACCGAGTTCGTCGCCAGCATGAGCCATGAGCTGCGCACTCCCCTGCACACTATCATCGGCTTCGCGGAACTGGTTGCCGAGGAGCTCGAAGGACCGCTTAACGACAAGCAGAAGCGCTTTATCGGGCATATTTATAAGGATTCGCTGCATTTGCTGGAGCTGATCAACGACGTGCTCGACATCAGCCGCATCGAGGCTGGACGCCTGGAACTCCGCCTCAGCACGTTCGACCTGACGGCAGCCATTGATGAAGTGATGGCTACCATCCGTCCGCAGGCGCTGGCGAAATCGCTGCATCTGGACGAGGTGGTCGAGCCCGGTGTTCATCTGCGCGCCGACCGCGTCCGGTTTAAGGAAATTCTCTATAATCTGCTCAGCAACGCAGTGAAGTTCACGCCGGACAAGGGCCGCATTTCGGTACGGGCGACCGTGTCCGAAGGATTCGCCTACATCTCCGTCACCGATACGGGCGTGGGCATTCCCGCAGGCGAACTGGAATCGATTTTCGACAAGTTCTATCAGGTGGGATCCACCACCAGGGGCGTCAAGGAGGGCACAGGACTGGGGCTGGCCATCACCAAGCAATTGGTGGAGGCGCACGGAGGAAAGGTTGGCGTCCGCAGCGAAACCGGCCGCGGCAGCAGCTTCCACTTCTCCATGCCCATCGAAGGTGTAAGTGAAGACGGCGACGCCGCGACGCGAGAGAACAATGAAGATCCTGGTCGCTGACGATAAAGCGTCCAGCCGCGAGCTGGTCCGAACCGTGCTGGAGCACTGCGGCTATGAGGTTCTGGAAGCCTCGGACGGGGCCGAAGCCGTGGAGATCGCCCGCCGCACGCAGCCCGAACTGATCCTGCTCGATTTGCAGATGCCTGCGCTCGACGGTTTTGGCGTGGTGGAAACGCTGCGCGGCGATCAGCGCTTCGCCTTGACGCCCATTGTCGCGCTCACTGCCAGCGCCATGCATGGAGACCGCGAAAAAGCGCTCGCCGCCGGGTTTTCCGGCTATATCACCAAGCCTATCCGGCTGACATCCTTGCGGAGTGAAGTGGAGCGCCTGCTGCACCGTTTATGAGAAACGAACTTCCAGTTACGCTGGTGATGATCGACGACCACACTGGAACTCTGGAAATGCTGTCGACCGCGCTGGTGCGTCACGGGCTGGAGATTCTCACCGCCGCGGACCCCCGCGCGGGGCTCGAACTGATTTACGCCCGACATCCGCACATCGTGCTCACCGATCTGGTGATGCCGGGAATGGACGGCCTCGAACTGCTGGACCGCGTGATGGCCTTCGACCCGGGCATCGACGTAGTGCTGATGACCGCGCATTACACCACCGAATCCGCCGTCGAAGCCATCAAGAAGGGCGCGTCCGATTATTTGAACAAGCCCGTCTCTATCGCCATGCTGCGGGAGCGCATCGGCAAGCTGATTACCAGCGCGCAGCGCCGCCAGAAACGCTTTGCCATCGAAAACGAAATGCTCGCCTCCAGCGAGTTCGAAGGCATCGTGGGTCACAGCCCGTTGATGAACGAGATGTTTTCGAGCATTCAGAAAGTCGCGCCGCATTTCCGCAATCTGCTCGTGGTGGGAGAAACCGGCACGGGCAAGGAACTGGTGGCCCGCGCGCTGCACCGCCTGGGGCCGTCGCCGCATGGGAATTTCGTGGTGCTGAACTGTTCCGCGGTCGTCGAGACGCTGTTTGAAAGCGAACTGTTCGGCCACATCAAGGGTGCGTTCACCGGTGCGACCTCTGACAAGCCCGGCTTGTTCGAGCACGCCAACGGCGGGACATTGTTCCTGGACGAAATCGGCGACATGCCGCTTTCGACGCAAGCCAAGCTGCTGCGCGCCTTGCAGAATCAGGAAGTGCTGCGCGTCGGTTCGCTTTCGCCGGTGAAAGTGGATACGCGCGTGATCGCCGCCACCAATCAGGACCTGCGCAAGGCCGTCTCCGCGCGCCGCTTCCGAGAAGACTTGTACTATCGACTTTCGATGGTGGAGATTCGCGCCCCCCGCCTGACTGACCGCAAGGACGACATTCCTTTGCTGGAGCGCCACTTCACCGCCAAGTTCAGCACACAATACGGCAAGGCCATCCGCGGGCTGACCGACCGCGCGCGGATCGCGCTGGCGCAGCACTGCTGGCCGGGCAACGTCCGTGAGCTCGAAAACGCCATTGGCCATGCCGCCATGATGGTGCACGGCGACGTCATCGACGTGCTGGATCTGCCCGAGTACCTGCGTGTGCCGTCCCTTCCGCAGGCCGACGCGAACCCAATTCACCTGGGCGCACTCGAGGATCATGAGCGGCAACTGGTGGTACACGCCATGGAGGCGGCGGGTGGCAACCAATCCCGCGCCGCCCGCATTCTGCAGATCGGCCGCGACGCTCTGCGCTACAAGTTGAAAAAGTACCACCTTCAGAACGGCTACTGAAAAATTCCGTCAGATCGCGCAATTCCGGCTGGGTCAGAGCACCCATGCGCCAAGGAAATCGGCCTGCGCCAGGCCGTCGGCCCAAAGACGCGCGATATCCTGAGCCAGTTCTTGATCGAGGTCGTCACGCGGTCGCTTGTGGGAGGCGCGGCAGGCATCGCACTGGGCGTCGCCACCAGCATGTTAATTTCGTATTTCGCCGATTGGTCCACCGTGGTGAGCTTGAGCTCCATTGTGGCGGCGTTCTTTTTTTCTGCGCTGGTGGGCGTCTTCTTCGGTTTCTATCCCGCGCGCCGGGCCGCCTACATGGACCCGATCGAGGCGCTGCACTATGAGTAGTGCCAACATCATCGAACTAGAGCGCCTCTCGCGCACCTTCACCATCGGCGACCTGACCTTGCCCGCCCTGCGCGACGTGACGCTGAACATCGCGCGTGGCGATTTCGTGGCGATTATGGGGCCGTCGGGCTCCGGCAAATCGACGCTGATGAATATTCTGGGTTGTTTGGATAAGCCCAGCGCAGGCGTGTATCTCCTGGACGGCATCCGTGTCGATGCTCTGGATCGCGACCGCTTGGCCGAGATTCGCAACCGGGAAATTGGCTTCGTTTTTCAACAATTCAATTTGCTCGCCCGCACCAGTGCTCTTGAGAACGTCGAACTCCCGCTGCTGTATGCATCGGATGCCATCTCCGATCCGCACGCTCGCGCGATGCAGGCGCTCGAATCGGTCGGCTTAGCCGAACGCGCCGATCATCATCCCAATCAGCTCTCCGGAGGCCAGCAGCAGCGCGTGGCGATTGCACGCGCGCTGGTCAATAATCCGCAGCTGATCCTTGCCGATGAGCCGACGGGCGCTCTAGACACCCGCACCAGTATCGAAATCATGGCCATTTTTCAGCGCCTGAACAGGACCCACGGTATCAGTACCATCATCGTGACGCACGAGCCGGACATCGCCGCCTACGCGAATCGAAATTTGTATTTCCGCGACGGAAAGCTGGTGCGCGACGAGAACGTCGCTGAGCCGAAAATCGCCGATCAGGAATCGCTACCGGCCGAAGCCACTATTTAGGCCCAGCTACTTCTTCTCCGCGATCAACCCCGTACGCACCAAAAAGCTAGTGTCCAGCTTGCCCGCGACAAAGTCCGGATGCGTCAAGATTTTCTGGTGCAGCGGGATCGACGTATAGATCCCCTCGACGACGAACATATCCAGTGCCCGCGTCATTCGCGCCGTCGCCTCTTCGCGATCCGCGCCGTAGGCGATCAGCTTCGCCACCAGCGAATCGTAATACGGAGGAATCATGCCCTCATGATATGCCGCGGTATCCACGCGGATGCCAGCGCCTCCGGGCAGATTGAAGCCCGTGATGCGGCCCGGCGAGGGCGTGAACGTATCGGGATGCTCGGCATTAATGCGGCACTCGATCGCATGGCCGCGAATGGTCACCGGTTCGCGCAGAATGCTGCTTAAAGGCTCGCCCGCCGCCACGCGAATCTGGCTCTTCACCAGATCGACGCCGGTTACCATCTCGGTCACCGGATGCTCCACCTGAATGCGCGCGTTCACTTCGATGAAGTAGAGGTTGCCCTTCTGATCCATGAGGAACTCGACCGTTCCCGCGTTGCTGTACCCGATTTTTTTGAGGGCCACGCGCAGGCTCTCAGAAATGCGCGCCCGCAACTCCGGGCTGACCGCCGTCGACGGGGCCTCTTCAATCAGCTTTTGATGACGGCGCTGGATGGAGCACTCACGCTCGCCGAAAATCTCGACGTTGCCGTGCTTATCGCCCATCACCTGAAATTCGATGTGGCGCGGAAACTCCACTAGCTTCTCCATGTACATGTCGCCGCAGGAGAACGCCGCCGCCGCTTCCGCCTGCGCTTGAGCGAGAAGATTCGGCAGCTCTTCGGCCGTACGCACCACGCGCATACCGCGCCCGCCTCCGCCCGCCGAGGCCTTCAGCATCACCGGATAGCCGATGCCGCCGGCCACTTCCAGCGCTTCTTCCAAGCTTTTTAGAATCCCCTTGGAACCAGGCAGAATCGGCACCCCCGCTTCGTCCATCACGGAGCGCGCGATCTGCTTCATGCCCATCTTCCGGATCACTTCGGGCGTCGGTCCGATGAAGGTCAGGCCGCTGGTTTCGCACACTTCGGCGAAGTCGGCGTTTTCGCTCAAAAATCCGTAGCCGGGATGCACCGCGTCGGCGTTGGAGATTTCCGCCGCGCTGATCACCGAAGGAATATCAAGGTAACTACGCGCGCTCTTGGCCGGGCCGATGCAGATGGCTTCGTCGGCGAAGCGCGTGTGCAGGCTATAGCGGTCCGCTTCTGAATACACGGCCACCGTGCGGATGCCCAAATCTTTAGCCGCGCAGATGACGCGGAGCGCAATTTCGCCCCGGTTGGCGATGAGGATTTTCTTGAACATTGAGGCTATCGAGGACGAATCGTGAACAGAGCCTCGCCGTACTCCACAGGGCGTCCGTTCTCCACCAGCTTGGCGACCACCGTTCCCGCCGCTTCCGCTTCAATCTCGTTCATGAGTTTCATCGATTCGATGATGCACAGCACCTGCCCCGGCTCCACCGTATCGCCCACGCGGACGAATGGGGGCGCGTCGGGCGAAGGCGCGTCGTAATACGTGCCCACGATCGGCGACTTCACCAGTTGCCCGTCAGGTTCCGGAGCCTTGGGCGGAGCCGCTGCCGCACCCGAACTCTGCATCATCACCGGAGCCGGCGCGGGCTGCAAGGCCGGCGCAGCCTGCGGAGCCATGACGTATTCCTTGTTCTGCCCCGCGCGCTTGATCCTCAGGCGATCCTCGCCGCGCTGCACTTCCAGCTCGCCTACGCCGCTTTCATTGAAAATCGCCAGCAGCTCTTTAATTTCGTCAATAGTCATTAGATTTCCAGGAGCTGTTTTGGGGTCGGCGTCAGGACTTCACAACCGTTCACGGTGACCAGCACCGTATCCTCAATCCTGATGCCCCCCAGCCCCTCGATGTACGCTCCCGGCTCGATGGTAATCGCCATCCCCGCCTGAAGCTCCGTCATGTCCTTTCTTGCGATCCCCCCTCTTGCTATTCTTGGGGGCTCGTGAATTTCCAAGCCCAACCCATGACCGGTGGAATGCACAAACGCCTTGTCCAAACCGTGGCGTTTCAAAACGTTCCGGCCTGCCGCGTCAACCGAGCGCGTCGTCGCGCCCGCCTTCACCGCGTCAATCGAGGCCAGTTGCGCCTCCAAAACGGCATCGTACAAATCCCTGATCCGCTTTGGAACCTTGCCAGTATGGGCCACCCGGGTCATATCGCTCGCATAGCCTTCCCGGCTCGCGCCCATGTCTATTAATAATAGTTCATTTTCGCCCAACCGTCGCGAGGTTGGCTGCGAATGCGGCAGCGCCGACCGCTCGCCGACGGCCACAATAGTCTCGAAGGCGGGCTTTTCCGCGCCCAGCCGCCGCATCTGATAATCGAGCTCGGCCGCGATGTCCATCTCGCTCAGCCCAGGCTTCACGCGGCGCATCGTGCGCTCGAACGCGGCGGAATTGAGCATCACGCTGCGGCGGATCAGTTCCTGCTCGGAGGCGGATTTGACGGTGCGCTGATCTTCCACGACGGCGCCAATTGGATGAAGAGCCGCGCCCAGCGTCAGGGTGTCCTTCATCTTGGTGTACGCGTCGAAGGTTAGCGCCGCGCTCTCAAAGCCTATCTTTTTGATCCGTTTACGCGCGATCAAGGCCGTCGCGCCGGCAATCAAAGCCTTGGTTTCCACATGTACAGTGCAAGAAACCTCCCGAGCCGCGGAAATGGCATAGCGGGGGTCAGTGAAAAAATGCGCGTCATCGGCGGTCAAAAGCAGCAGCCCGTTGGAGCCTGTGTAACCCGTCAGATAACGCAGATTGGCTGAGGAGGAAACCAGGAAGGCGTCAATCTTCAGTTCGGCAAGGCGAGCGGACAGGGTACGGCGGCGCTGGTCAATTTCACTCAAGCTAATAGTTTACCAGCACGCTAATCCCGGGGCAGCCGCAGCTGGCTTATGCACTAGAGGTCCCCGCCAACGAGTACACGTGCCAGGGGCTTGAGATCGACTTCGTGGGGCTCTGCTGGGGCGGTGACCTGCTGTGGAATGCTCGCTCGAAGGCGTGGACCTTCTCCCGACTCTCTGGTACCGCGTGGCAGAGAATCAACGATCCCGCGGCGAAGCGCTTTCTAATAAACTCCTACAGGGTCCTTCTCCCGCGTGCTCGGGAGGGCGTTTGCATTTGGGTTCCAGTGGGCGATCATTTGGACTCGACGCCCGAGCCGGGCCCGCTGGACGCCACCGCTGATTTCCTTTTGCAATGCGGTGCAGAGAGTATCAACGGGGCGGGAATCAAGGGCTGGACAGGGTTTAGATGAGTCCGAGGAGAGCGCCTCGCCGTCGGTGCTATTCATCCCTCAGACACTCCGTCGGATCCACGCATGCAGCCCGACGGGCTGGAAGATAACATGCCGCCGCCGCGACGGTTAGCCACACTGCCGCTACGGATGCGTAGGTCAGCGGGTCGGCCGGGCTCACGCCATAAAGTAGCTTCGTCATGAACCGCGCGAGCACTGCCGACAGCGCGAGGCCAATACACACGCCGATCAGCGTCGTAGAAAGTCCCTGGCGCAGGATCAGGCGGAACACGTCGGCGGCCCGCGCGCCCACGGCCATGCGGATGCCGATCTCGCGCCGCCTCAATGTCACGTGATAGGAAATCATGCCATACAACCCCACTGCGGCCAGCAGCAGAGCGAGCACCGCGAAGGCCCCCAGAACGTCCACCTCAAAGCGCACTTGCCAATACGAGCGGTCCACCCAGGAGTCCAGCGTCTGTACCTGATACACGCGCGCCGCCGCGTTTACGCTCGCAATCGCCTTGCGAATGGTTTCCGGGTCCGCCGTCGTTTCAACGATGATGTTCTGCGCGCCGTCGGAGTTGCGCGCGAACGGTACGTAGACATGAGGCCGGGCGGGCTCGCCCACCGAGGGGGCGACGATGGCCTTCGACATCGGGGACCACGACCACCGCGGGGTGTGGATCCCGCCGGGCGTGGCGCACGGGTTCGCGGCGTTGACCGACGTCACGATGACCTACCTGGTGGACCGCTACTACGACCCCGCCGACGAGCTGGGCGTGGCCTGGGACGACCCGTCGATCGGCGCCGACTGGGGCCTGCCCGCGGGGACCGAGGTGGTGCTCTCGGCCCGCGACCGCGCCAACCCCTCGCGCGCCGCCCTCACCGGGTCCGGCGCGTTGCCGGTCTTCGGTGGGTAGGCGGGCGCCACCGACCTCGTTGCGTTTCGTGCCGCGGCGAACCTTTAAGTTCGGCCTCTCCCGCGCTTAATCGGCGCGTCCCCACACTGCAGATATCCGCCCTCGGTGATCCCGGCTGGGTCGTCCCCCCCAGCCGGGTCTCCGGGAGGCCCGGGGGTGCAGACCGGGGGGTTGCACCACCGGGGGCCCCCGACCACCGGGAGGTCCATCGCCGGCAGGCCCATCGCCGGCAGGCCCATCGCCGGCAGGCCCATCGCCGGCAGGCCCATCGCCGGCAGGTCCATCGCCGGCAGGTCCATCGCCGGGAGGTGCGGGCGGCGTTCGGTAGCGTGACCGCGATGCGCCTGCTCGTCACCGGTGGCGCCGGGTTCATCGGCTCCAACTTCGCCAGGCAGGCCGTCGGGGCCGGCCACCAGGTGGTCGTGTTCGACGCCCTGACCTACGCGGGCGACCGCCGGAGCCTCGCCGACGTCGAGGGGCGGTTCACGTTCCTGCACGCCGACATCACCGACGCCGACGCCGCGACCGGGGCCCTCCAGGCCCACGAGATCGACGCCATCGTCAACTTCGCGGCGGAGAGCCACAACAGCCTGGCGGTGGTCGACCCGGGCCGGTTCTTCCGCACCAACGTGCTCGGCACCCAGGTGCTGCTGGAGGCCGCCCGCCAGGTGGGCACCCCGCGCTTCCACCACGTCTCGACGTGCGAGGTGTACGGCGACCTCGCCCTCGACAGCGACGAGCGGTTCACCGAGCAGTCCCCGTACCGCCCCCGTACGCCCTACAACGCGT
>Ga0209698_10000406_pt1 | contig 49180 bp, 45 predicted proteins | sample LitLauG_LLR_2012_FD_187203 | JGI IMG/M metagenome (GOLD analysis project Ga0209698, IMG submission 187203) | Freshwater sediment microbial communities from Pennsylvania, USA - Little Laurel Run_MetaG_LLR_2012 (SPAdes) (version 2) | ecosystem: Environmental > Aquatic > Freshwater > Creek >...
GCGGTTGCGCGCGAGCGCTACGACGCCGTGGTGCTGGATATCGAACTGGGCCGCGAACGCAACGCCGGGGTCGCCATCATCAATGCGATCAACAAGCGCGGCGGCATGCCGGTGCTGGTGGTCTCGGCGATGCCGGCCGCCATCTACCGCAGCATCATGAAGGCGCTGGATGCCTGGGACTACCTGCAGAAGACCACCTTCGAGCAGAGCGAGTTCGTCGAGACTTTCCTCGAAGTGCTGCGCAAGGGCGCGGCACAGGGGCAGCCGCTGCGCGACGCGAGCGAGCTCACGCTCGATCCGCTGCGCCAGGGTGCCGCGCTCTGGCGGGGCCAGCGCGTGAACCTGCCGCTCACCGCCCAGCGGATACTGGCCGCACTGGATGCCCGGCGCGGCGAAGTGGTGAGCTACGAGGAGCTGTACCGGGTGATCAAGAGCGGACGCAACCGCGACAACGTGCGCAAGCACGTCGGGGCCATCCGCGAGGCGTTTCGCGAGATCGATCCGGCCTTCGACGGCATCGAGAACGTGCCGATGCGGGGATTCCGCTGGGTCAAGACGCGGCCATGAGTTCCTGGCGCCTGCCGGGACGGGTGCCGTTTCGGCTGCGCGTGGTCTTTCGCGGCGCTTTCCTGCTGCTGGTGGTCGCCACGCTGGGTTTGGCGCTATCCGTGCTGCAGGACGAAAAGGAGCGCGGCCGCCGCGTCTACGCCGAAGCGCTGAAGAAGACCGAGTCGCAGATTGCCGCCCGGCTGCGCCACCCCACCGGCCAGCTGGCGCTGCTCAATCCGGTTGCCGCCGACGCACGCGCGCAACCGGTGCACCCCCTGGTGCTGCCCTTCGCCGCGCTCGATTTCGACGACCGCAACAAGGCCCGGCAGGCCGTGGAGATGACCGGGTGCGGCTTGCAGTACCCGGACGGCGCCACCTTGTGCGCGGCGGTGGGTGCCAATCCGTACGCGGGCGGATTCGTGTATCTCGTGGCGAGCCTGGCCGCCGGCGAGCTGGTCGCGCACGAAAGCGGCGACCTCGAGCTGGCCGGCGTGCACCGGGTGCTGGTGGACGTTGACTATCGGGGCAAGCAAAGCCGGTGGATCGCTCCGTACGAGCGAAGCGCCGACGGACGTGGCCGGCTGACCGGCTACGCCGGCGATGCGCCACTGGCCAAGGGCGTTCGTCCCGTGCGCGATTTCCGCGGCTGGCTGTGGCAGGAGGGCCGCTGCATCGATCCCGCTTTGGCGGCTTCGGCGGGCGAGCCGGCCGGCGAGCCTGCGGGGTGCGCGCGCCGCACCTTCCTGTCGATTCGCCTTCCGCTAGCGGTTTTCCAGCAGGAACTGGGCGCACGCAGTCCGCACTGGCCGCCGCCGGACCTGGATCGCATGACGGTGCGGCTGCGCCTGCTGGCGCCGGACAGCGGCCAGCCCGTTTTCGACAGCGACGCCCCCGGAGCGGCGATGCCGTTCTCGCTGGCGGAGTTGCGCGGCCTGCTGCGGCCGGGAGAGCGCCTGACGGTGCGGCGCGCCGGGGCCGATGCGCCGCTGTTCGCACTGGAAGGGGTGGATGCGGGCGACGAGCACGTAGCGCCCTGGGTGGACCGATTGATCCGGAAACTGCCGGCGCAGGGATTCGATTCGCCTCCGCGGGAGCACGCTCAGGTCGACACCTCGCTCGGCCGCTACGAACTGGACCTTTACGGCGACCTTCGCTCGGTGAACCGGACCCTGTCGGCGGTCACGACGCGATTGGCCTGGACGGTCGGCGCCATGCTGCTGGCGATCGGAGCCGTCTGGGTCGCGTTGGAGCTGCTGGTCATCCGGCGCGTGGCACTGCTCACGGCGCGCGCCGCGGCGGTCTCCACCGGCGTGCGCAGCGCCCAGGATGGCGCGGGACTGTCGGACCTGGACCTTCCGGACCTGGGCGGCCGCGACGAACTGGGCGTGCTGGCGCAGGGCCTGAGGGATCTGCTGCAACGGGTCAAGGAAGACGTGCGGCGCGAGCAGATCCGGGCGGCCCAAGAACGGGACATGTGGCACGCGGTCGGCCACGAGATCATGGCCCCGTTGCAGTCGCTGATGGCCCTGCACGGCGGCAGCGGCGATCCGAGCACACGTTACATCGCCCGCATGCAACAGGCGGTGCGCCTGCTGTACGGGCAGGCTTCGCCGGGCGAGGCGTTCGAAGCCTCGCGGCTGGCGCTGCAACCGATGGACCTGGATGCGTTCATGGGCCATGTCGCCGCCAACGCCCGGTACATCGGCATCGAGGACGTCGACCATTCGCCGCTGGGACAGCCGCTCATGGTGCGCGCCGACGAGCACTCGCTGGAAGACGTCGTCACCCACGTGCTGCGCAACGCCCAGCGCCACCGCCGGCCCGGAACGCCGATCCGGATGCGCGCGGAAGCGGACGCCCAAACGGCGCGCGTCACGGTGCATAACGTCGGCGCGCCGATCCCGCAGGCGCTGCTGGAGCGCATCTTCGAGTACGGGGTTTCCGAGGCGTCCGCCTCCGCGCCTGGCGGCGCTACGGCGGACATGCCCGCCGAAGCACGCAGTGCGAAGGCGGGACAGCGCGGCCAGGGGCTTTTCGTGGCGCGAACCTACATGGCCAAGATGGGCGGAACCATCGCCGCACGCAATTGCGCGGACGGCGTCGAGTTCATCCTCACGCTGCCGCGGCTTGCAGCGTCATCACCAACCCCGGCACGGTGACTCGATGTGGCCGGCCCGTCCACTCGCCGCGCTCATGCTGACGCTGGGCGCGGTCGCCGCCGCAGCGCAGACAGCATCCAGGGACGACGCCGTTACGCTCTACGGCGCCTGGCGCGACGGCGGCAGCTTCGTCGACGCCACCAGCAACCGGACGCTGCGCCTCGACGGCTCCAGCGCGTGGGCGATCAGCTACGACCGGAGCGTGGACAGCAGCCGCCAGCTGCAGTTCTACCTGTCGTATCAGGGCACCCACCTGCAGCTCGACCCGTCGGCGGCCGTCAATCCGCTGCCGGGCGCGAACCCCGCCCCGCTGCCGATGAAGGTGATGTACTTCCACATAGGCGGCACCAACTTCTTCGACGGTCCGATCGGCCAGGGCCCGTACGTGGTGGGCGGCCTCGGCGCCACGCTGTTCCAGCCCGGATCGAGCGGCTACGGTGACGAGGTGCGGCCATCGATGAACATCGGCATCGGCTATCAGGCAACGCTCGGCGAGCGCCTCGCGCTGCGCTTCGAGGCGCGGGGCTATGGCACGCTCGTCAAGAGCAGCGGCGGGCTGTTCTGCGCCGGCGGGTGCCTGTTCAAGATCGAGGGCGATGCGGTGACGCAGGGCGAGGTGCAGCTGGGGCTGTCGTACCGCTTCTGACGTGGCGCGGTCCCGAGAGCGGAAGGCTGAGCGCCCTCACCCCCGGCCCCTCTTCCGCTCCGCGGGAGAGGGGAGGAGAGAGGAGGGAGGCAGGGGTATTGGAGGGATTGCCTAGCTGAAGGCCTGGAGGCCGGTTTGCGCGCGGCCCAGGATCAGCGCGTGGATGTCGTGCGTTCCCTCGTAGGTGTTGACCGTCTCCAGGTTGATCATGTGGCGGATCACGTGGAACTCGTCGGAGATGCCGTTGCCGCCGTGCATGTCGCGCGCGGCGCGCGCGATGTCCAGCGCCTTGCCGCACGAGTTGCGCTTGATCAGCGACACCATCTCGGGCGCGGCGCGCTCCTCGTCCATCAACCGCCCCACGCGCAGGCAGGCCTGCAGGCCCAGCGCGATCTCGGTCATCATGTCGGCGAGCTTGCGCTGGATCAGCTGGTTGGCTGCCAGGGGCCGGCCGAACTGGTTGCGGTCCAGCGTGTATTGCCGGGCCCGGTGCCAGCAGTCCTCCGCCGCGCCCAGCGCGCCCCACGCGATGCCGTAACGGGCCTTGGTCAGGCAGCCGAACGGGCCTTTCAGGCCGCTCACGCCCGGCAGCAGCTGCTCCTGCGCCACCGGCACGTCGTCCATCAGGATCTGCCCCGTGACCGAGGCCCGCAGCGACATCTTGCCCTCGATCCTGGGTGCAGACAGCCCCTTGGCCCCCTGCTCCACGAGGAAGCCGCGGATCACGCCGTCCTCGGTCTTGGCCCACACCACGAACACGTCGGCGATCGGGGCGTTGGTGATCCATGTCTTGGCGCCCGTCAGGCGCCAGCCGCCGCCCGGGGCCTTGGCCGCGCGCGTGATCATGCTGCCCGGGTCCGAACCGTGATCCGGTTCGGTCAGGCCGAAGCAGCCGACCCATTCGCCGCTCGCCAGCTTCGGCAGGTAGCGGTCGCGCTGGGCTTGGGTGCCATACGCGAAAATCGGATGCATCACCAGCGAGGACTGCACGCTCATGGCCGAGCGGTACGCCGAGTCCACGCGCTCCACCTCGCGCGCAACCAGCCCGTAGCACACGTGGTTCACGCCGGCACAGCCGTAGCCCTTGATCGTGGGGCCGAGCAGCCCCAGCGCGCCCATCTCGTTCATGATGAGCCGGTCGAAGCGCTCCTCGCGGTTGGCCTGGATCACGCGCGGCAGGAGCCTTTCCTGGCAGTAGGCGCGCGCCGCATCGCGCACCATCCGCTCTTCCTCCGTGAGCAGATCCTCCAGCAGCAGCGGGTCGCTCCACTCGAACTCGTTCGAACCTTTGGTCATGGTCAAATGCCCTCGCTGAATACCGAGCGGCCCATCGAGACGCGCCCGCGTTGCCAGTATCATCCGATCTTTCCCGCTCACCGCAAACCGCCGCATCGCCGCCCGCCGGGCGGCGGCCCGCCCCGAGCGCAACGACCCGCTTTGCCCCGGCCTGGCCGTCCATGAAGCGCACCGAATCGCCGAAATTCGCACACGGATTCTCGATCGCCGACCTGTACCGGCGCGACGGGCTGGTGCGCCTGGACCAGATCTTCCTCGCGCAGCTGGTGGACGCCGATCCCGCGCTGCACCAGCAGCTGCTGCAGGCCCGCGGCGATCCGGCTGCGGTGTCCCGCGCCGCCTCCTCCGACCTGGCGATCCGGCTGGCGCCGGCGTTGGAGGCATTCATCGCCGAGCTGTTCGGAATCGGGGCCGAGCTGGACCGCCTGAAGGCGCGCCACGCCGGGTTGGAGCCGCTTTTCAAGGTCAAGCGCGAGTTCGTGCAGCGCCAGGCCGCCAAGAAGATCAAGCCCGAGGAGGCGGCCGGTTTCGACGGCGAGGCGCTGCACGGCCGCCTGCGCGAGCTGATCGGACCCGACTTCGACGAGCTCGACTTCGCCCGCAAGGTGAGCGAGTGGCTGCTCGACGAAGCCGCCCACGCCGGGCCGCTGGCGCTCGCGCAGCAATACGCGGCCTGGGCCGTGCACGCTCCCGCCGGCCGGCAGCGGCATCGCGACGGGCTGCTGTTCAAGATCCCCGGCAGCGTGGATCCGATGAACCTGGTGCGCCCGGCGCAGCACCAGCAGGACGACGGGGTCGCCGAAGTCCGGATCCGGCCCGATCACCTGCGGCGCCGCGACGGCTTCGGCCTGACCGATGAGGGGTTCGACCTGGCCGGCGCGCTGGACCAGGCCCACTACTGCATCCAGTGCCACCCTCAGAAGAAGGATTCGTGTTCGGACGGCCTGAAGGAGCGCCCCGCCAAGGATGCCCCGCAGGCGATCGTCTACAAGAAGAGCGCCTTCGGCGTGGCCCTGTCGGGGTGCCCGCTCGAGGAGCGCATCTCCGAGTTCCACATGCTGAAGACGCAGGGCGTTCCGATTGGAGCGCTGGCCGTCATCGCAGTGGACAACCCGATGGTGGCCGGCACCGGGCACCGCATCTGCAACGACTGCATGAAGGCCTGCATCTACCAGAAACAGGATGCGGTCGACATCCCACAGGTCGAGACGCGCACGCTCAAGGACGTGCTCGAGCTGCCGTTCGGCTTCGAGATCTACAGCCTGCTCACGCGCTGGAACCCGCTGAACCTGGCGCGCCCGGTTCCGCGCGCGGCCACCGGCCGCAAGGTGCTGGTGGTCGGGCTGGGACCGGCCGGCTACACGCTGGCGCACCACCTGCTCAATGACGGCCACACGGTGGTGGGGATCGACGGGCTGAAGATCGAGCCGCTGCCCGAGTCGCTGGCGGGTGTGCGGGCGGACGGCCGCCGGGCTCCCTTCGAGGCGTTGCACGACGTGCAGTCGATCTACGAGCCGCTCGACGAGCGCCTGCTGGCCGGATTCGGCGGCGTGGCCGAGTACGGCATCACCGTGCGCTGGGACAAGAACAACCTGAAGCTGATCCGGCTGCTGCTGGCCCGGCGCGAGGAGTTCGCGATGTACGGCGGCGTGCGCTTCGGCGGCACGCTCGGCGTGGACGACGCGATGGCGCTCGGATTCGATCACATCGCGCTGTGCATGGGGGCGGGCAAGCCGACCACGCTCGACGTGCCCAACGGCCTTGCGCGCGGCGTGCGCTCGGCCTCCGATTTCCTGATGGCGCTGCAGCTCACGGGTGCCGCCAAGCGCGATTCGATCGCCAACCTGCAGCTGCGCCTGCCGGTGGTGGTGATCGGCGGGGGCCTGACCGCGATCGACGCCGCCACCGAATCGCTCGCCTATTACGTGGTGCAGGTCGAGAAATTCCTGCACCGGTACGAGCGGCTCGCGCAGGACATCGGCGAGGACGCCGTTCGCGACCCGTGGGACGACCTGGATCGGGAGATCGCCGAGGAGTTCCTGGCCCACGCGCGCGCGGTGCGCGAGGAGCGCGCGCGGGCGCGGCGGGAGGATCGCCCGGCCGGCATCGCGGAGCTGCTGCGCGAATGGGGCGGCGCCAGCATCGTGTACCGGCGCCGGCTGATCGACAGCCCGTCCTACACGCTGAACCACGAGGAGGTCGAAAAGGCGCTGCAGGAAGGCGTTTCGTTCATCGAGGCGCTGGCGCCGGCCGGCATCGAGGTGGACAACTTCGGCGCCGTCAGCGGCATCCGGTTCAACCGCCAGCGGCTGGGCGAGGACGGCAAGTGGAGCGCCGAGGGCGAGCACTGGATGTCGGCGCACACCGTGCTGGTGGCAGCCGGCACCTCGCCCAACACGGTGCTGGCGCGCGAGGATGAGGCGCACTTCCAGCTCGACGGCAAGTACTTCACGGCCTGCGACGAGAAGGGCCAGCCGGTCAAGCCCGCCTACGCGCTGCCCAAGCCGCCAAGCGCCGACGTGCTGCTGTCGCGCCTGGCCGATGGCCGCTTCATCAGCTTCTTCGGGGACCTGCACCCCTCGTACTTCGGCAACGTCGTCAAGGCGATGGCCTCGGCCCGCCAGGGTTACCCGAAGATCTCGCGGCTGCTGAACCAGCGCGCCCCGGCCAGTGCGAACGGCAGTGCGGCGTTTTTCGAGGCGCTCTCGCGCGACCTGCTCGCCACCGTTCATTCGGTGCAGCGCCTGACCCCGACCATCGTGGAAGTGGTGGTGAAGGCGCCGGCGGCGGCGCGCAAGTTCCGTCCGGGCCAGTTCTACCGGCTGCAGAATTTCGAATCGCGCTCCCGACTGATCGAGCAGACGCGCCTGCATACCGAGGGGCTGGCGCTGACCGGCGCCTGGGTCGACCCGGAGCGGGGGCTGGTGTCGTGCATCGTGCTCGAAATGGGCGGCTCCTCCAACCTGGTGGCGTCCCTGGTGCCGGGCGAGCCGGTGATCCTGATGGGGCCGACCGGCACGCCCACCCACATCCAGGGCGGCGAGACCGTGATGCTGGCCGGCGGGGGCCTGGGCAACGCGGTGCTGTTTTCGATCGGCCAGGCGTTCCGGGCGCTGGGCTCGCGGGTGCTGTACTTCGCCGGGTACAAGAAAGTGGTCGACCGCTACAAGATCGAGGAGATCGAAGCGGCCGCCGACGTGGTCGTGTGGTGCTGCGACGAGGCGCCGGGGTTTGCGCCGCGCCGCCCGCAGGACCGCGCCTTCGTGGGCAACATCGTGCAGGCGATGGAAGCGTACGCGACCGGGCGCCTGGGCGAGGCGGCGATCCGCACCGAGGAGGCCGACCGCATCATCGCGATCGGCTCGGACCGGATGATGGCGGGCGTGGCCAAGGCCCGCCACGACGTGCTCAAGCGCCACCTGAAACCGCACCACTGCGCGATCGGCTCGATCAACTCGCCGATGCAGTGCATGATGAAAGAGATCTGTGCCCAGTGCCTGCAGGCGCACCACGACCCGCGCACCGGCAGGACGACGGTCGTGTTCTCCTGCTTCAACCAAGACCAGTCGCTCGATGCGGTCGACTTCGGGTCGCTGAACGAGCGCCTCAAGCAGAACGCGCTGCAGGAGAAGCTCACCACGCAGTGGCTGGAGCACTGCGCGCGGCACTAGTTGCCGGTCATGGCCTGCCGGCCGCTTGAAACGGCCGATGTCCCATCTATGATGCGCCAGGGGGTTGCCATCGATGGGTACTGAACTGGAGGAGGCCGGGGCCCTGGTGTCGGCGGGCCTGGCGGCGCACGAGATCGATCGCGCCAGCTCGGGCGCCCGCGCAGGCCCCCCCGGCGCGATCTGCAGCAACTGCGGTACCGCGCTGGCCGGCAGGTTCTGCCATGCGTGCGGTCAACCGGGGCGGCTGCACCGCTCGCTGCTGCACCTGGTCGAGGAGGCGCTGCACGCGGTGCTGCACTTCGACTCCAAGGGCTGGCGCACGCTGCCGCTGCTGATCGCGCGCCCGGGGGTCCTGACGCGCCGGTACATCGACGGGCAGCGCGCCAGTTTCGTCTCGCCGCTCGCCCTGTTCCTGTTCTGCGTATTCCTGATGTTCTTCGTGTTCTCCTGGCTCGCGCCGGAGCCGACCGTACTGGCGCCCTCCAGCGCTGCCGACCGCTCCGCCGCCCGCGCGGAGCTCGCGCAGGCGGCCGACGAAGCGAAGGCCGAGCTGGCCCAGGCCCAGGACGCGCTGGCGCAGGCGCGCAGTGCGGCCGATGGCGTCGGCGAAGCCGAGCAGGAGGTCAACAGCGCGCGGATCCGCGTGCGCGCGACCGAATTCGCGTTGCGGATGTTCGACGCGGCGCAGCCCAAGGCCGGCGGCGGCGCGCAACGGGCCGATGCCGCGGCAAGCGCCCCCGGCAAGACCTGGCAGCAGAAGGCGGCGGAACTGAGCGTCGACACCGGCTCCAAGGCGCTCGACGATGCGCTGCGGCGCCAGCTGCGCAATCCGGACCTGTTCCTGTACAAGCTGAAGAACACGGCCTACAAGTTCTCCTTCATGCTGATACCGATTTCGCTGCCCTTTCTGTGGCTGATGTTCCTCGGCCGGCCCGGTGTCGCGCTCTACGACCACGCGGTGTTTTCGTTGTACTCGCTGTCGTTCATGTCGCTGCTGTTCATCGCCTTCATCCTGCTCTCGAACGCGCGCCTGGGAGCGCTGGCGGCGATGGCGCTGCTGGTGGTGCCCCCCGTGCACATGTTCGCGCAGGTACGGCAGACCTACGGCCTGAGCGTCGCCGGCGCGCTATGGCGCACCGTGGCGCTGCTGGTCATTGCCGGCACGGCGTTCCTGCTGTTCCTGCTGTTCATCATTGCGGTGGCGATGCGCTGAATAACCATGACGGCAGGCTGGTTTGATAGCGTAAATGAACCTTTTCCCGCGCATCCGGAACACAAGCTGAACTGTTGCGGGGACGCGAGGGTCGTTGCTTGCTGCGCGAACGGGTCACCAGACTGATTCCAGCCAAAGGCGGCCCGGCCGCCACGCCCGACGCCGACGCGGCCATCCTCAAGCGCATCGCCGCCGGGGACCGGCTGGCCTTCGAGGCGCTTTACCGCGGGTACGCGCCGCGCTTGATGCGGTTCCTGCAGCGCCTGCTGCGGCGGCAGCAGACGGCCGAAGAGGTGCTGAACGACACGATGATGGTCGTGTGGCGCAAGGCGGCCAGTTTCAACGGCGACTCGAAGGTTTCGACCTGGGTCTTCGCGATCGCCTACCGCAAGGCGCTGAAAGCCATGAAAGGGCTCGACGATCCGGTCGAGTCGGACGACGACCTGCTCGAGGCTCCCCAACCCGGGCCCGAGGCCCTGTTGATGCAGGAGCAGAGCACCGCGCTGCTGTGGGAGATCATCGGTCGCATGTCGGCCGATCACCGCGCGGTGATCGAATTGACCTACTACCACGGATACACGTACCGGGAGATCTCCGAGATCGTCGGGTGCCCGGTCAACACCGTGAAGACGCGGATGTTTCACGCGCGCAAGCAGCTGCAGAACATGTTGTCGGGCCGGAAGAAGGATCTGCAATGAGCGGAGACGTGCTGCGGTTCGCGAAATCCCCGCACCGGGCGGTTCAGGAACTGCTGCCCTGGTTCGTCACCGGCGCGTTGGGCGCCGAGGAGGAGCGGCTGGTCGCGCAGCATCTGCAAACCTGTGCGGTGTGCCGCGCCGAGCGCGACGGCCTGGAGCTCTTCCATGGGCAGTACGTCGGCCGTGATGCGCCGACCGACACCGAGCGCCTGCTCGAAACGATGCGCGAGCGCCTGAGCGCCGAGGCGCCGGCGCATCCGAAGACGCGTGAGCGGTCGAGCACCGGGCTGCCGGGTGCGTGGATGGTGCGGCACCTGACGTGGATGAAGGTGGCGATCGCGGTGCAGTTCGCGGTGATCTTCGTGCTCGGCTGGGAGGTGATCCGCACCGAGCCGGAACGCGCCGGGTACCGCACGCTCGGTTCGGGCAGCACTCCGGCCCGGGCCGCGGGCGACCTGGTCGCGGTGTTCGATCCGAATACTCCGCAGCGCGAGGTGGCGCGTATCCTGCGCCAGTCGGGCGTGCGCGTGGTCGACGGCCCGACCGCCTCGAACGGCTACGTGCTGTCGGCCGACGGCGGCCTGCAGGCTGCGCTCGATCGGCTGCACGCCGAACCCGCGGTCGTGCTGGTGCAGCCACTGCAGGCGGGCGCGGCGCCGTGATCAAGGCGTTCGCCGTCGCGCTCCTGGTGGCGCTGGTCGTTGCCGCGAGCCAGGCGGCGGTCCCTGCCGCCGGCGACGCCGCGGCCGCCGCGCCGGAGCGGCGCATCCTCGTCATGCTGGCCCTGGCGGCGCCGCATTCCGACTCCGGCGCCGCAGCCGACGCCAAGGCGCTGCGCGCCGGGCGGCGCGCCGTCGCGTCGCGCCTGGCCTCCGAACACGGGCTCGTGGTCGAGTCGGATTGGGTGATGGCCTCGCTTGGCGTCGATTGCTTCCTGATGACGGTCGCCGGCGGCTACGCGCCGGCCGACGTTCTGCGGGATCTGGCACTGGATGCACGGGTGGTGTGGGCGCAGCCGCTGCATGCGTTCCGTACGGTCGGCCACAACGATCCGCTGTTCGGGATGCAGCCGGCCGCGGGCCAGTGGCACCTGGAGGAGGTCCATGCGCTGACCACCGGGCGCAACGTTTCGATTGCCCAGCTCGACAGCGGCGTGGAATCGACGCACCCGGACCTGGCCGGGCAGGTTTCGATCGCCGAAAACTTCGTGGACGGAAGCGCGTACGTGGCCGAAGCGCACGGAACGGCGGTGGCCGGAATCATCGCGGCGCGCGCCGACAACGGCGTGGGCATCGCCGGCGTCGCGCCCGAGGCGCGGCTGATGGCGCTGCGGGCCTGCTGGCAGGTCGATTCGGGGGCCGCCAGCTGCAACACCTTCACGCTGGCCAAGGCGTTCCAGTTCGCGCTCGGGCGGCGCGCGGACGTGATCAACCTGAGCCTGACCGGCCCGGATGACGAGTTGCTGCGCCGGCTGCTGGACGCCGCGCTCGGCCAGGGCGTGATCGTGGTCGCCGCGGCCGATCCGCACGCCGACGGCGGCGGCTTTCCGGCCTCGCACCCGGGCGTGATCGCCGTCGTTCAGGACGGCGCCAACGTGCGCTTCCCGGCTCTGGCCGCGCCCGGCGAGGACGTGCCGACCACGCTGCCCGGGAACCGCTGGGGGTTCGTCAGCGGCACATCGTTTGCCGCCGCGCATATCTCCGGCATGGCTGCGCTGCTGCGCGAGCTCGCACCCACGCTCGGACCGCAGCAAGCCCGCACGTTGCTGCGCTCGACCGCGGAGCGCGAGCCCGCTTCCGCCGGAGCCGCCCACCGCATCGATGCGTGCGCGGTCATCACCGGCCTGGCCGGCGTGTGTGCGTGCGCCTGCCCGGCGAGCGCCGCCACCACCAGTTCGCGCCGCTGAGCGCGCGCGGCGGGGGATGTCGCCCTCGCCAGCACGCTTCGTAGTTTCCGAAACCCCGAAGGAAAGGGCCTGCATCGCGGCAGGCCCTCGAGGGTGCGCCCGGGCGCGCGCTAGGCGATCTCGCGCTCCAGCTCGGCGAAGGTGCGGGCCGGCGCCACGACGGGCGCGGGCGTTCCCAGCAGCATCTGGATGCGGGCGCCGGAGAACAGGCCCCGCACCTGCCACTCGGCACGGTCCTTCAGCTGCTCCACCACCACCAGGTAACGCATTCCCACGTCCGACATCAGGGTGGCGAGCTCCCCGATGGTCAGCCGTGCGACGGCGCCGTGCTCCAGCACCTGCCACTCGGCCACCGGCTTCATGATGTTCTCGACCGTCACATCGCGCCAGGCGAAGGTCAGGTGCGAGCCGCCGACCGACTGCATGTAGCGGATCGGCTGTTCGCCCTGGATGTCGTACGAGGTCACCGAACCGACCAGCGTGCCGCGCTCGTCCACCACGAACGTGAAGCGCGCGCCGGACAGCTTCATCTGCTGCAGCGCCAGCTCGATCGAGGTCGACGCGGGCGTCGTGATCATCGGACTGGTGCGGAAGTCGGTCATCACCAGGCACGCCGATTCCACGGGCGTCACATAGGTATGGGCACTCTGGGGGCCGCGCGCCAGCAGCGGACCGGCCGGAGTTTCGAGCAGCGTGCGCAATGTCATGCCTGGGCTCCCTCCTGCGTCGTGCCTCGGCCGCGCAAATCCGCAGCGGCCCGGTTATCTTCCTGTGTTTGGACTGTATCCAGACCGGCTCGATGTCTCAAGTCGTCCAAAGAGTCTACGCACAACGGATTGGACGGCTTAAACGTTTACCGGTTCCGCGAAACCGGTAGGCATAAGAAATCCGCGGGAAAACTCACACCTGGATGAAGGCGGCGAGCACCGGATCGGCGCGCATTTGCCCGATCTGCTCCTCGCTCGGCAGCTGCGGACGATCGCGCTCGCGGCTCACCAGGCACAAGAAGCCCAGTGGCGCGTCCTGCGCTGCGCGGAACTGGTGCCACGTCAGGGCCGGAACCCGCACCAGGTCCCGCTCCTGCACATCCCAGATGCGGTCGCCGACCAGGCAACGTCCGCGGCCGTGCAGGATCATCACCGCGTGAGTGTGCACGTGCCGCTCGAGCGTCGTGTGGCCCGCCGGGTCGACTTCGAAGTAGCGCCATTGCGCTCCGCCGGCATCCTCGAACAGCACCTGGCGGGTAACGCCCTGAAACGGTGCCTCGCCCTCTTTCTTGTAGTGCATCACCGGCACGTCCTGCCAGTGGCCGGGCGCCGTGGCCTTGCGCAGCACCGGTTCGCTCATCGCGGCGGCCCCGGCTGCGGTGCCCGCGCCGCCGCGTTCCGCACGCGTTCGACGAAAGCCGTAGCGCGCGACAGCACCGAATCGCCCGCGACCGTGGCACCGGCCAGCAGGTAGCCCCCGATCAGCAGCATCGCGTCCGTACCGAATTCGTGATGCATCTCGTCGACCCGCTCCGTCCCCATTCCCCCGGCCGGCACCGGCAGGATGGCGAGCGCGCCCCCCAGCGGCTCGCGCGCGCGCTGGGCGATGGCCCGGCAGGTCGCACGATCATAGGAGAAACGGCCCCCGAAGTTGGGAAAGATGGTGGCATCGGCGCCGAACAGGCGGAACAGGCGTCCCAGCATCAGGTCCGGTGCGATGCGCAGGCTGCCCGCCAGCGCGGGGTGCGCCAGGATCGGAACGCCCGCTTCCTCGCGCACCAGCTCCACCATCGCCGGCACGCCGATCAGCATCGGACAGACCAGCACCGCGCCAACGCCCTGGTCGCGCACGACGCGCAGCTGCTCGCGCAGGCGCTGCGGGCCACCCGATAACGTGGGTGCGTACAGCGGCCTGCCTTCGCCCGGCTTGCGTGCCGCGGCAGCCCGCTCGATCGCGCCCTGCACCACCGCCACGCGCGCTTCGAAGCGCGCATAGTCCTGATCGGCGATGCCGTGATCGTCCTTGATCACGTCGATTCCAGCCGCCGCGAAGGTGCCGGCCAGTTCCGCCAGCTGCTTGGGCGACAGCCCCACGGGCTTGAGTGCCGTGCACGTGAGCGCCCGGGCCGGGGCGCCCCGCAGTCCAAGCGCGCGCCGCCACCCGTCGATTCCGAAGCGCGGCCCCGGCAGCGCGGCGAGCAGGGCGGCGTCCGGCTCGAACGCGATCAGCTGCACGTCGGGCTGCAGCGAGCAGTTGCCGAACAGCACGTTCATCAGCTGCCCGGCCTCCAGCCCGGTGGTGGCGGTCGCAAACGACAGCGTCACGTCGAAGCCGCCGGCGCCGCCATCCTGGGCCGGCTCGACCCGCGCCACACGCGCCGCCACCCGGTCGCGCACGAAATCCTGCGTGACCGCTTCCAGCGGCATCTCGATGCTCTGCTCCAGCGCGAGCGCCTGCGCGCGCGCCTGAATGTCGCCCCGATCGGCGCGCAGCCGGTAAGTCGCGCTGAATCGTTCGGGCGCCAGGAGGGACACGGGCAGCGGCCTACTTGACGGTGTCGTAAAGCGGCTTGCCCTTGTCGACCACGTGCACCGTGAGCACCTTGAGCGACTGGTCACCGACGATCTTGAAGCCGCCGTGCGGCACGTCGCGCAGATTCAGGCCGACTCCCTCTCCCGCTTGCGGGAGAGGGCTGGGGTGAGGGCGGCAGGCCTGCGCGCCCTCACCCCCGTGCCCTCTCCCACTTGCGTGGGAGCGGGGAGTTCTGCTCCGCTCGGGCGTCCGCGCCCAACAACGGAAACGACGCCCTGGAAGTTCACATCTAGCCATGCTGCTCTCCGCCAGTGAACTCTCGTGCCGGCCGCGACCGCACCGGCACGGCCTCGAGCGCCAGTCTAACGGGTGCGGCCTTTCCGGCTAACATCGGCCGATGATGCGACGAATCCACCGCCTCGGGCTTTGCGCGGCGATGCTGGCGCTGACGGCCAGCGCCGAGGCGGCGACCTCGGTGTTCCTGGAGGAGCTGACCTGGACCGAGCTGCGCGCGGCCATCGACGCGGGCAACACCACCGCCATCGTTCCGATCGGCGGCACCGAGCAAAACGGGCCGGCCATCGTGCTGGGCAAGCACAACGTGCGCGCCCGGTTCCTCGCCGGCCGCATCGCCGAGACGCTGGGCAACGCGATCGTGGCGCCGGTGATCGCGTACGCGCCGGAGGGCCGTATCGACCCGCCGGCCTCGCACATGCGCTTTGCGGGCACGCTGTCGATCCCGGACGACGTGTTCGAGCGGACGCTGGAGTACGCAGCGCGCAGCCTGCGGCAGCACGGCTTCCGCGACATCGTGCTGCTGGGCGACCACGGAGGCTACCAGCACGACCTGCAGGTGGTGGCCGACCGCTTGAACCGCGAATGGCCCGCGTCGGGCCAGCGCGCCACCCGCGCGCACGCGATCCCGGAGTACTACCGGGCCAGCGATGAGGGCTTTGCGCAGCTGCTGCGCGAGCGGGGCTTCCGCGACGACGAGATCGGCACCCACGCCGCGCTGAAGGACACCTCGCTGATGCTGGCGATCGACCCGGGCGCGGTTCGAACCGATCTGCTCGAATCGGCAACGCCGCCGGGCCCGGCGCAGGGCGTGTACGGGGGTGACCCCCGGCGCGCCAGCGCGCAACTCGGCCAGCTCGGCGTGGACCTGATCGTTTCCAAAACCGCAGCGGCGATTCGCGCCCGCCTGGCGCAACGCGCCCACCCCCCATGAAAACCACACCTGTTCTTATCCTCACCGCCGCCGCGCTGTGCGCTTCGGTGCCGGCCCAGCCGCAGCCGCAGGCACCCGCCCCGGCCGTCGACGTGGTGCCCGGCATGCCGGCCGTGATCGATCCATCCAACCTGTATTCGGAGGCCCGGGCCGGCAAGACGAGCGCGCTGGCGGCCGGCGCGCTGGCGCGCGTGTACGTGCCAAACCTGCGCTCCAACGACGTGACCGTGATCGACCCGTCCACGCTGAAGGTGGTCGACCGCTTCAAGGTCGGCACCAATCCGCAGCACATCGTGCCGGCGTGGGACCTGCAGACGCTGTGGGTCACCAACAACGCCGAGGGGACCACCAAGGGCAGCCTGACGCCGATCGACCCGCGCACCGCGAAGCCCGGCCGGCCGATCGACGTCGATGATCCGTACAACATGTACTTCACGCCCGACGGCGGCGAGGCGATCGTGGTGGCCGAGGCGCACGAGCGGCTCGATTTCCGCGATCCGCACTCGATGGCACTGAAGTCGTCGCTGAAGGTGACCGGCTGCAAGGGCATCAACCACGCGGACTTCTCGATCGATGGCCGCTTCGCGATCTTCACCTGCGAGTTTTCCGGGTCGCTCGCCAAGATCGACCTGGTGCAGCGCCGCGTAGCCGGACTGCTGAAGCTGTCCAAGGGCGGAATGCCCCAGGACATCCGCGTCACTCCGGACGGCACGCGCTTCGTGGTGGCCGACATGATGGCCGACGGTGTGTTCGTGGTGGACGGCGCGGGCTTCAAGGAGGTCGGCTTCATCGCCACCGGCGTGGGCACGCACGGCCTTTATCCGAGCCGCGACGGAACCCGCCTGTACGTGGCCAACCGCGGCTCCAACCGGATCCACGGCAAGCGCCACGGACCCGGCAGCGTCGCGGTGATCGAATTCGCCACGATGAAGGTCGTGCAGACGTGGCCGATCCCGGGCGGCGGCAGCCCCGACATGGGCAACGTCAGTGCCGACGGGCGCCAGCTGTGGCTGTCGGGCCGGTACGACGACGTGGTCTATGTATTCGACACCGGCTCGGGCCAGGTCAGTCAGATCGCGGTCGGGCAGGAGCCGCACGGGCTGACCGTGTGGCCGCAGCCCGGACGGTATTCGCTGGGGCACACCGGCAACATGCGGTAACAAATTTTCCGGCCCTCGGCCGAAAGGTCCCGGCCCCTTATGCTGCGCCGCGCGTGGCGTCCACGCTCCACGCACCGGGGCCGGCCGCGGCGAAAAACAGGAAGATGAAGCAATAGAGTGCGGCCGACTCTCCGTGGTTCAGCAGCGGGGTCAGAACGTTGCCCTGCGCCGCGTGCGCGATGAAGTAGGCGAACGCCATCTCGCCCGACAGTACGAAAGCGGCGGCCCGCGAAAACAGGCCGATCAGCAGCAGCGCGCCTCCGATCACCTCGATCAGGCCGGCCGCCCCGATCAGCGACATCAGTTGCACGCTGCCCATGTCCGGGATGTGCGGGAATCCGAGCAGCTTGGCGGTGCCGTGCTGGATGAACAGATACGCGGCGACCACCCGCAGCAACCCCTGGGCCCGCGGCGTCCAGGCGGGAAAAAAGGCGCGATCGATCGGCATGACGGCCCTCCCCTCGTTTTTCTTCAGATTAAGCCATCGTCGCCCGTTTCGTCGCTCATCCGCAGGCGCTACGTGGACATCCGCGCAACGTGCGGCCAGTTCTGCGTCAACGCAGCGCGGAGCGGGGCGTTGAGCGATATACTGGATGCGGCAGTTTGAATATAGGACGCCCACGATGAAACGCTCGAGCTGGCCAGCCGCCACGATGCTGGGTGCGCTGGTGGGAGTGGTCGGGGCACTGGCACCGGTCGGAGCCAGCGCGGAAATCTATGCCTGGGTCGATCCGTCCGGCGCAGTGACCTACAGCAACCTGCCTCCGCCGAAAGACGCGCGCGTCATCGAAGTGATCCAGGACATTCCCGCACCCTCGCCCCAGAGCCAGGCCGCCGCCGAGGCGGCGCATCGGTCCGAGATGCAGGCGCTTAACGAACGGGTTCAGCAGGTGGAGCGGGAACTGCAGCAGTCGCGCATGCCGGCGCCACCGCCGCCGATGCCGTATCCCAGCGCAGCACCCCCTTCGTACGGGCCGCCGCCCGGATACGGGCCGGTCGCATCCTACGGCCCCGGATGCGATCCCGAGTACTACGATTGCAGCTCGTGGGACGGACCGGTTTACTACACGGTCGGCGCACTGCCCTACTGGCCGTATTACCGCCAGCGGGGCTTCCACCACGACGGCTTTTCCCACGGGGACCGTTTTCCGCACGGGGCGTACCACCCCGCGCACTTCGGCGGCGGACACTTCGGCGCCAGCATGCGCACCAGCGGCGGCCATGCCGCCGCGCCCGGGCCGGTAGCCCGCGCGCACTGAGGCCGCGCACGCGGCCGCTCACACGCCGGAGCCGCGAATGCTTCGCGCAAGGCGCCAGGCCATCGAAGCCAGCGCGGCGACCACCAGCAGCAGCACCCCCCACAGCGCCCATCGCCAGCGCACCTGAACGCGCGCAGCGCGCTCGGCGCGCGCGCTTGCTTGATCGGCATCGCCGTGTTCGCCCGGCAGCACCCGCGCAACCGGAAGGTTCGCACCGTATGGGTCGTCGCTCGACATCACGGCGCCCACATCCAGACGCGGTCCCGCATCGGCTGCCTCGTGCCCGATCGCCAGCTGGTACGGGCCTGGCGCGCGCGCCAGGAACGCCAGGCGCGCCGGCACCCACTCGGCTTCGACGCCCGGGGGCGGGCCGCGGTAGTCCTTCGGGTCCACGACCTGCAGCAGCAAGTGCGCCGGCCGTCCCACGATCGGGACCGGCGGGTTCTCCACCCATTCGCCGGCCCGGTCGGCCTTGAACACCTCGACGCTTCGCGCGCACACGAACCAGGGTGGCGGCGCCGCCCGCTTCGACAGTTCCCGCCGCAGGCGCTCGCGATCCGCCGTCACGGCGCCCGGCTGCGGGCACAGCACATCGACACGAAGCGCCTGGTTCGGTTGCGCCACGTGGATCGCGATCCGCGTCAGCGGCAGTCCGACCGGAACATCGATCAGCCACGTGCCATCCTGCAACGCCGCCAGCGCGAGCGCGGCGCGCGGCAGCGCCACCGCCGGCGCCGCCAGGCGCTCGCTGAAGCTGGCGGCGTCCAGCCCGGGAGCGGTGCCGGCAGGCCACTGCACGCGGGCGAAAGCCGGAGCATGGTTCAGATCGAAACTGCCGCGCTCGATCGCCCCGAGCTGCCGGTTGCGCGCCAACGGCCCGCTCGCCAGCGGGCGCCAGGACACCATGTCGTCGCTGCCGGAGATCGTCACGGCGCTCGCGTAATCGGGCGCGTCGGCGGCGAAGTGCAGCGTCAGCTCGCCCTGCTTGTCCTTCAGCGGCCGCAGATCCAGCAGGTAGCCGCCGGGTTCGTGCGAGTCGGGCGCGGCGGCGCCGCCGGCGCCCGGCCCGACCTCCAGCACCGTGCGCTCGCGATCGCGCTCCAGCCGAAACGCGTAATCGGCCAGCGTGCGATCGCGCGCCTGCGGCGAGCGTGGCAGCGACACCATGCGCAACGGCACCGCGGGCCCGTGTCCGGGCTGCGCGGGAGGCAGTGCGGGCAACGGCGCGAGCGGCAGCGCTTCGCCGGCCGCGTTGAAGATGCGCAGATCGCGCGGCTCGGGCGTCGTGGCGGCCCGCAGCGCCTCTTCCCCGATCTGCAGCACGTGCAGACCGTCGGCACGGTCGGTCGCCAGCGTTGCGCGCCAGTTGAAATCGTCCGCGGCCAGGTCGCGCGCCCCGGCGCCGCTGGCGAGCAAAGCCAGGAGTCCCAATGCGCCGGCGAACCGTTTCACGCTCCGGCCTCCGGGTCGATGGCGCCGCCCGCCGGCAAGGCGCGCGCGGGCGGCACCGGCGTCAAATACCCGATCAGCATGATCAGGAGTCCGACCGCGACGAACGAAACGATCCGCTCGACCGTGCCCCGCCCCGCCAGGTCGACCAGCAGCAGCTTCACGACCACGATCCCGAGCAACCCGGCTCCGGCCAGCCACAGCGAGCGCAGCGCAACGCGGTGGGCGACCAGCATCGCGACCATCGCGATGAGCGTCCACAGGATCGAAAGCGACGCCTGCACCAGCAGCGAACCGCTCCACTGCGCGATCGACCAGCCCACGTGCGCGGTGAAATGCAGCGCCCGCAGCAACACCAGGTTGGCGACCAGGAACGCGCTGCCGGCGAGCACCGCATCGGCGATCGCCCGCGCGCGCACCAGCCGGCGCCACTGCGCCAGGGCCGCCACCAGCAGCAGGGACGCGAGGTCCATCGGGTTCAGCAGCGGCAGCGCCGGCAGCGGCGCCGGGTCGCCCGCGTGGCGCAGCCCCGACGCCAGCAGCCAGCAAAGCGCGAACCCGACCAGCCCGGCCGTGCCGACCTCGGCGTAAGCGCGGGGCGCGGCGCTCGCCGGCCACCGCGGCGGCTGCAGCGTGGCGAACCACAGCGCAGCCGCAGCCAAAGCAGCCCAGCTCGCATGCACCCACCCGTCGCCGGCGACCTGGCCCAGTCGAATCGCCGACTCGGCGGCCAGCATGGCGGGCAGCATCCACAAGCCCGCCACATGCAGCGCCGCAACGGTCTGCGGTGGCAACTCGGCGCTGCTGCGGTCGGCCTGAGCGAAGCGGGCGTAGTACACGCCCCAGCCGAAAATCCACGCCAGCGCCCCGTTCAGCTCGCTGGGCGGCCGGCCCTCCCAGGCGGCGCACCAGACCTCGTAGCCGGCAAAAACGAGCAGCGCGGCGTGAAAGGCCCACGCCAGCCGCTGCGGCCAACTCCAGCGCAGGCGCGCCGCCAGCCAGCCCAACCCCATCGCCGCAAAGCCGGCCAGGATCAGCGCGAGCTGCGCCACCGCCAGCGCCGGTTCGTCGCGCGCGACGGCTTCGGCCAGCACCGCGAACAACCACCCGAACACGGACAGCGACAGCAGCACGCCGGCCGCGGTCCGGCGCAGCCCGCCGCGCCCGACCGACAGCAGAGCCTCCGCCAGCGCGGCGGCCGCGGTGACCAGCCGCGGCACGATGGTCGCGCCGATCGAATGCCGGGGGTCCGCAGGCGTCGCCGCCACGGCCGCTGCCACCGATGCGACGACCCACGCCACCGAAGCCACCCATTCGGCGCTCAACCCGATCGGCGGCGCGCCGGTTGTCGCGCGCCGCTCCGCGACCGCAAGCAGCAGACCCAGCGCGGCCCACGCGTAGATGTAGGCAGGGTGCTCCAGCGGCTGCCAGAGCAGGACACCGACCCAGGCCCAGCCGGCCAGGCGCATCAGCCAGGCCAGCCAGGTGCGCGGCAGCCCGGCGGGCGCGGGCCAGGGATCCTCGGAACGCGGCGCCAGCAGGAACGCCAGCACCATCGCGCCGGCGGCGAACACCGCCAGGTTGATCGTGACGCCGGACCATTGCGGCGCCAGGCTGGCCTTGCCCTCCAGCACCGCGTGGGCCAATGCCAACGGACCGAGCACTTGCAGGAGCAATCCCGCCAGCAGCGGAAGCGCGCGACGCTGGCGCAAGCCGATCCAGGCGGTGGCCACGCCTTCCAGCGTCCAGGCGGCAGCGGTCCACTGCGCGCTGGCGGCCAACGGCACGGCCAGCGTCAGAAACGCCACGCCCAGACCGAAGTTGGCTTCGACCAGCAGACGCAGGGCGGTCTCGCGCCGGCGCAGCAGCGCCGCCGAAATCGCCAGATAGACCGCCGAGCCGAGCAGCGCGGCATAGGCGAGCGACAGGCCCTGCGTGAAACGCGTCTGGATCCCGAACGCCACCAGCGGCAGCGCGAACACCAGCGCGGTGTCGAAGCGGCCGCGGCTTGCGCCCGACTGACGCAGCGCGTGCAACACGCCGACCGAAAGGAACAGGACCCAGAAAACCGCCAGGTAGCCCTGCCCCACCGCAAAGTCGGCCGGCGTGTACCGTTGCACCGACCACAGCCCGCTCACCGTGAACGTGAAGACGAAGGCGATCCAGTTCAGCTCCCGCCAGGCGCGGAACCAGGCCACGCCAAGCACGCCCAGGTCGAGCAGCAGGTAAAAGCCCAGCAGCAGCTCGATGCGACCTGCGCCGGTCGAAATCAGCAGCGGCGCGATGAATCCGCCCAGGGCGCCGAGCGTGGCCAGCGCGCGGGCGTCCTGCAGCACCGCGAGCACGCCGGACAGGATCGCCAACATCGCCATGAAGGCGAACGCGGCGCCGGGCGCCAGCACGCCGTACAGGCGCAAGGACGCGAACGCCGTCAGGTACAGGATGCCGATCGCGCCACCCTGCAGCGTCATCGCGAATCCGGCACGCCGCTCGCGCAGGCGCCAGCCCAGCACCAGGAACACCAGCGCCCCCAGGCTCACGCCCAGCAGGCGCACTTCGATCGGGACGCGCGTGTGCTCCGCCACGTAGCGCAGCAGGAAGGCGATGCCGACGAACAGAATCAGCAGCCCGACCCGGGCCACCGTGTTCCCGCCCAGCAACCAGGCCCGCAGGTCGGGCAGCACCGGCGCGGCGCGGCCGGCAGCGCCCGCGTCGGCTGGCGGTGGCTCCAGCGCGGCAGCGCGGAGCGGCGTCGCCGCCAGCGTGAACACCGGCTGGAGCGCCGGTGGCGGCTTGCGCACCGGCGCTGCGGCCGGCGCGGGCGCCTGCGCGGTCACGCGCGGCGGCGCGGCCGCAGCGGCCGGTGGGGTGGGCTGCGGCGACCCGGCGGCCTTCAAATCCGCGATTTCGTTCTCGAGCGAAGCGACGCGCGACTCCAGCTCCTCCCAGCGCGCCTCGAGCATGGCGCGGCGAGGAGCGCGCAGGCCGGCACCGACCAGGGCTCCCAGCATGGCCCCGAGCAGAAACCCTCCGCGCCCGAAGAAGGCCGCGCAGGCCACGGCGCCGATCAGCGCGCCGATCCAGACCGGCGCCCACGACGCAGTGGCCGGCGGCCCGGATCGCCCGAAGGCACTCAACGCGCGCTACCCTTTTCCTACGGCGCCCAGAACACGTACATCGCGCGGTACGGGACCTCGAGCGCGTCTCCGAGATGCGCGCAAGCGCCCGCGGGGGCTGCGCCGCCCGAGGTGAACAGGCGCTGCACCGCGCGCACCGGATCGAACCGGCCCGGCGCGCCCGCCGATTCGGTGTTCAGCAGCAGCCAGGGGATCGCGCCCGGTTCCGTCGCGTCCGCCTTGGCCGCGACCTTGCCGGTGATCTTGCTGCCGTCGGCCGCCTCCCAGGTGGGGCCGGCGTAATGGCGGCCCACCGGAGCACCGCGTTGATCGGTCAAGGTGGCGCGCGGCCCCTCGAGCACCCAGGCGCCGGTGGACGCATCCGGCGCATTGTTCGGCGCCTTGCAGCGATAGATCTGGGCGCCCACGGCGCTGGCCTCCAGCACGCGTTTCAGTCCGGGCGGCGGCGCCAGGCTGTCCGGCACCGGCGCCTCGGCGCCGGCCAGGGTGGGGGCGCACGCCAGCAGCGCGCTGGCGCAGGCAAGCAGTGTGAAGCGCATCGGTCCTCTCCTGTCAGTTCTTGCCGGCCGCGGCCGGCTCTTCGAAATCCTCGAGCCAGAATTCCTGTTCGCGGCGCGAGCCCGGTTCCCGGCCGGAACGGCCCGCCTCCAGCCGGCGCAGCTCGACCCGCCGTATCTTGCCGGAGATCGTCTTGGGCAGCTCGAAGAATTCGACGCCGCGGATGCGCTGATACCCCGGCAGGCGGCCGCGGGCGAACTGCAGGATCGAATGGGCCAGCTCGCGGCCCGGCTCGAACCCGGCCCGCAGCGCGATGAACGCCTTGGGAACCGCCAGCCGGATCGGGTCGGGACTGGGCACCACGGCCGCCTCCGCGACGGCCGGATGCTCGATCAGCACGCTCTCGAGCTCGAACGGGCTGATGCGGTAATCGGACGACTTGAACACATCGTCGGCGCGCCCGACGTAGGTGATGTACCCGTCCGCATCGATCGAGGCCACATCGCCGGTGCGATAGTGGCCGGTGCGCGCTGCCTGCGCCGCCGAGCCGGCCACGCCTTCGTAGCCCAGCATCAGGCCGGTCGGGCGCGGATCCAGTGCCAGCGCGACCTCGCCTTCGGCGGCCGCCGTGCCGTCGACGCCCAGCAGCTCGACGCGGAACCCGGGCAGCGGCCGGCCCATCGAACCGGGCTTGACCTTCTGCCCCGGTGAATTGCCGATCAGCGCGCTCGTCTCGGTCTGCCCGTAGCCGTCGCGGATCGTGATGCCCCAGGCGCGCCGCACCTGCTCGATCACCTCCGGATTCAGGGGCTCGCCCGCGCCGACCAGCTCCCGCAGCCGCACCGGGTAGGAGGCCAGGTCCTCCTGGATCAGCATGCGCCACACCGTGGGGGGCGCGCACAGCGACGTGACGCCGCAATCGCACACGGTCTGCAGCGTGCGGCGCGCGCTGAAGCGGGCGAAATTGCCGATGAACACCGTGGCGCCGGCGTTCCAGGGGGCGAAGAAACAGCTCCAGGCGTGCTTGGCCCAGCCCGGCGAACTGATGTTCCAGTGCACGTCCCCGGCCTTCAGGCCGATCCAGTACATCGTCGACAGGTGACCGACCGGATAGCTCTGGTGGCTGTGCAGCACCAGCTTGGGCCGGGCGGTCGTGCCCGAGGTGAAGTACAGCAGCATCGGATCGGCCGCGCGGGTCGGCCCGTCGGCTGCGAAATCGGCGCCCGCCCGCTCGGCGTCCTCCAGCCGGATCCAGCCGGGCTGGGGCGCGCCCACCGCGATGCGCGTCACCGCGGCCGGCACGGCCGCGAACTTGTGGGCCTCGCTGGAGGCGACCACCGCGTGGCGGATCGCGCCGCGCTCGATCCGGTCGGCGACGTCTTCGACCGTCAGCTGCGTGGTGGTCGGGACGATCACTGCGCCGAGCTTGATGCTCGCCAGCATCACCTCCCAGATCGCGGTCTGGTTGGGCAGCATCACCAGCACGCGATCGCCGCGCTGCACGCCGGCCTGCCGCAGGAAGTTGGCGACCCGGTTGGAGCGCTCCGCCATCTGCGCGTAGCTGAACTTTTTCTCGCTGCCGTCCTCCTCGACGATCCACAGCGCCGTGGCCGGATTGGAGCGCGCCTGCCGGTCGAAGAAATCCAGCGCCCAGTTGAACTCGGTGAGCTGCGGCCAGCGGAAATCCCGGGTCGCCGCCTGGTAGTCCTCGCGATGGCGCTGAAGAAAGTCGCGCGCCTGGATGAACGGGTGAGTCACGGCGTTGCTCCGTCCGACCTTGACCGGTCGCGTCCATACGATAGCGGGCGCCGCTCTCGCGCTGCAGCAAGCCCCGCCGCCCGGTGCAAGGCGGCCTGCTCGATCCGGCCCTATTGCGGCGGGGCGACCGGCCACTATAAGATGACCTTACTGTTTCCGGAGCAAACCTCGAGGTAACGGCCATGTCCAAGTCTCACGACGCCAAGAAAGACAAGAAGAAACCGGCCCAGAAGTCCGCCAAGGAAAAGCGCCAGGAAAAGCGTGAGAAGAAACGCCAGTAACCCTCCGACAGGACGCCGGCAGGCGGGGGCCAGGATCCACTTCCCCGCCTTTCGCCCTCTGACCTCGTCCTGACCCCTCCTGGGTGGCCTGTTACAGGTCATCCCGCCATCCCGGTTGAACCACCTCAGCCCGACAGGGAATTAACCCCGGTTGAACGGGAAGGAATTACCGGAGATGCGGAAGGGGCAAGTCACCGAACCGGTGCCGGACGGGCGCCGTGGCGCCGATGCGTCGGCCGACGAGGCCGCGCTGCTGCGGCGCATTGCAGCCGGCGATCGCCTCGCCTTCGAAACCCTGTATCGGGGCTACTTCCCGCGCCTGACCCGTTTCCTGGAGCGGGTAATACGCAGCCCTCAAATGGTCGAGGAGGTGCTGAACGACGCGATGATGGTGGTCTGGCGCAAGGCGGCGACCTTCAACGGACAGTCGAAGGTATCGACGTGGATCTTCGCGATCGCCTACCGCAAGGCGCTCAAGGCGCTGAAGCGCTTCGACGAGCCGCTCGAGGCCGACGAGCAGTTGTTCGAGTCGCCCGGGCCCGGCCCGGAAAGCCTGCTGATGCAAAGGCAACGCTTCTCGCTGCTGATGCAGCAGATCGGACGGATGTCGCCCGAGCACCGTGCTGTGATCGAACTGACCTGCTACCACGGGTGCGCCTACCGGGAGATTGCGCAGATCCTGGGGTGCCCGGTCGACACCGTGAAGACGCGGATGTTTCATGCGCGCAAGCGTCTGCGGCAGTTCCTGTCCGATCGCAAGGAGGAAATCTGATGATGACGGGGCGCATCCTGAATTTCGCGAAATCCCCCCACCAGAGCGCACAGGAGCTGCTCCCGTGGCTCGTGAACGGAACCCTGGACGACCAGGAGCGCACGCAGGTCGAACAGCACCTGCAGGGGTGCCCGGCGTGCCGCGCCGAGCTCGACTCGATGCAGGCTCTGCAGTCGGCCTACGCCGACAGCGAACTGGTGCCCGAGGCGGATGCGGCGCTGGCCCGGCTGCGCCCGCAGCTGCAGCCGGTCGGGCCGGCGCGCCGGCGCAGCGCGGATCGCGCGCGGCTGGCGCCGTTCGGAGCGGCCTCTGGCTGGATGAAGCTCGCGCCATTCGGAGCGGGCCCCACCTGGATCAAGGTCGCGCTGGCGGTGCAGTTCTGCCTGATCTTCGCGCTCGGATGGCAGGTGCTGCGGCCGGACCAGGCCGGCCTCGAGTATCACGCGCTGGCCGCCGCCGGCGGCCCGGCGCGGGCGGCCGGCAACGTGGTGGTGGTGTTCGATCCGACCGCACCCCAGCGCGACGTCGCGCAGATACTGCGCCGGTCGGACGCGCGCATCGTCGACGGGCCCACCGCGGCGAACGGCTTCGTGCTGGCCGTGGCCGCGGGCGACCTGCGGGCCGCGTTGGAGCGCCTGCGCGCCGAGCCGCAGGTCGTGCTGGCCGAGCCGCTCGAGGCTCAGCGAACCCGATGATGCGGGCCTGCGCACTCGCGCTGCTGATCGCCGCCGCGATCGGGCGCGCCCAGGCGCAGCCGCCGGCCGCCATCGAAGCGACGGACGACGAGCGCCGGATCCTGGTCATGGTGCGCGTGGCGCCCGCGCATTTCCGACCCGACGCGAGCTACGGAGGCGGTTACGACGCGCAGAGCGGGCGCGAAGCGCGGCGACGGATCGCCTCCGAGCTCGCCGCCGCGCACGGCCTGGTGCTGGAGTCCGAATGGCCGATGGCCTCGCTGGGGGTCGATTGCTTTCTCATGACGGCTCCGGGCCAGCAACCGCTGCCGGCCGTGCTGGATGACGTCGAGCGCGATTCAAGGGCGGCGTGGGCGCAACCCCTGCACACCTTCCATTCGTTGGCGCACAATGACCCCCTGTTCCGGTTGCAGCCGGCTGCCACCAGCTGGCATCTGGCCGAAGTGCATGCGCTTTCGACCGGACGCCATGTGACGGTGGCGCAACTGGACAGCGGAGTCGATCTGTCCCACCCCGACCTGGCCGGGCAAGTCTCGATCGCGGAGAATTTCGTGGATGCCAGTTCCTACACGGCCGAAACGCACGGAACCGCGGTGGCCGGCGTGATCGTGGCGCGCGCGGACAACGGCATCGGCATCGCGGGCGTTGCGCCGGACGCCCGGCTGATGGCGCTGCGCGCCTGCTGGCAGGCCGACGCCGCCACGACCTGCAACACCTTCACGCTGGCCAAGGCGCTGCAGTTCGCCCTCGAGCGCGGAGCCACGGTGATCAACCTGAGCGTGAGCGGTCCCGAGGACCGGTTGCTGCACATGCTGCTGGACGCGGCTGCGCGCCGGGGCGTGACGGTGGTCGGCGCAGTGGACCCGCAGTCGGCGGGAGGCGGCTTTCCGGCGTCGCACCCGGGCGTGATCGCCGTGGATACGGACAACTCCGGTGGCGCGAGCGATCCGGACGCCGCCGTCACTGCGCCCGGCAGCGCGGTGCCGACCACCCTGCCCGATGGGCGCTGGGGCTTCGTGGACGGATCCTCGTTTGCCGCGGCCCACGTCTCGGGCCTGGTCGCGCTGCTGCAGCAGCTCGACCCCTCGCTGCAGCCCGAGCAGACGCGTGCGCTGCTGCGGGTCACCTCCGGCACCGCCATGGCCGCCGCAGGCTCCGCGCGGCCGATCGACACCTGCGCGGTGATCGCCCGCGCCGCCCGAACCTGTTCCTGCGGGTGCACCGCAGCCGCGACCGAAAAGACCGTCTGGCACTGAGCTCATCCCGTGTTGCGGTGGGCTCTCGCGTTGCTGGCTTCGGTGGCCGCCACCGCCTCGTTCGCCCAGGTATCCGTCACCGCATCGTTGCTGTCGGATGACCGCTTCCGCGGCGTCTCGCTGACGCGCGACCATCCGGCCGCTCAACTGGACGTGACGTACGACCACGACAGCGGCTGGTATGCGGGAGCGTTCGGATCCAACGTGGAATTCGACCCCGGGCGGCCCGAAGCGGAGCTGATCGGGTACACCGGCTACGCCCGCCGCCTGGACAGCGGCTGGAGCCTGGATGGGGGCGCTGCCTATTCAACGATCAGCGGAGGCGACGGCTACAGCTACCTGGAGCTGCACGCCGGCGTCGCCTCCCAGGCGCTCAGCGCGCGCCTGTACTTTTCGCCGGACTATTTTGGCCGGGGCATCCGAACGCTGTATGCGGAGCTCAATGCGTCGCACAGGGTCCTGGACCGGGTCGACCTGATCGGGCATGCCGGCGTGCTGCAGGCGCTCTCGGGCGCCACCGCGCAAACCGGCGGCACCCATCCTCACGTCGACCTGCTGGCCGGGGTCGAGGCGCGCGTGCAGCGGTTCACGCTGCAACTGGGCCGGGTAACCAGCGATGGCGCAAGGCGCGTGTATCCGGTCTACGGACAAACGAGCGGCGCCTGGACCGCCCGCCTGTCGGCCAGGTTCTGAACCGGCCGGGCGGCCGGACTGGCGGGTGAACCGAAGCGATCCGCCGCGGAATCCACCGTGCGGGGCCGACCCAATCGGCTTTGGGTGCAACCATGACGAACACCCGCTTGTTCCAGACTGGCACGTGGTCGGGCCGCGCAGCGGCGGCCTTGGGGGTTGCGGCAATCGCCGCCTGCGGCGGCGGCTATGGCGGCGGTGGGGGTGGCGGCGGTGGCGGCATGGGATCGAGCGCACCGGTCATCTCGCTGCAGCCGGCCAGCCAGACGGTGCCCGCCCCCACCATGGCCACGTTCACGGTCAGGGCGACCGGCTACGGCACGCTGTCCTATCAATGGATGCGCAACGGCATGGCGATCAACATGGCCACGGCCTCGATGTACACGACGCCGCCCACTTCGGCCGCCGACAGCGGGACGACCTTCGCGGTGCGGATCACCAACATGTACGGTTCGGTCACCAGCAACGCGGCGACCCTGACCGTGATGTAACGGCCTCGCCCCGCTTCGGCGGGCCAAAGCCCGGCCCTTCTCCCGCGCGGCGGTAGAGGGGCGCTTTCGGGCAAACTGTGGCTGTGAACTCAGCCACCGACATCGCCGAGACCGTCGACGACGAGGTCGATCGCGCGTACGCGAACCTGTCGGCCTGCCCCGACGACTGGAGCCGCATCGACGCGGCGGCCCGGTTGATCCTGGCCTTGCACGACGAGTTCTACCGCGTGCTGTGCGAGTACCCGTACCGGGCCAAGCGCGCCTTCGAGACGATGGATCCGCAGGCGTCGGTGCGCATCAGCAAGGAGCGCCTCGGGCTGTACAGCCATACCATCGCGCAGCACGGGCCCAGGATCCGCGCCGCCTTCCCCGCGCTCGCCGACAACCCGGCCATCTGGGACCAGGTGGACCGCCTGCTGCTGCCGATGATCGTCGACCGCTACGAGGCCGACATCGTGTTCAGCTTCGCCCACTCGATCCGCCGCAACATCGGCCACGAGATGTGGCGACCGGTGGCCTATTCGTTTCCCCCGCCGAGCAAGCGCCGGGCCCTGTCGATGGCGCATGTCTATCGCCGCATTCCGGTCCAGGGGCGCATCGACGCCGAACTGGTGGCGGCCGCGCTGCAGGCGCCCGGCTTCTCGGTCCGGTTCCGGGACCTGCGGGGCGACTGCGAACGGATCCTGGAGCGGATCGATTTCCTGCTCGACAGCGACGCGCCGGCCGCGGTGCTGCCGGTGGCGCTGGACGTGGTGGAGGCCGGATTCTTCCGGGATCGGTACGCGTTCGTGGTCGGCCGCTGGCTGCTGAGCGACTCGACCTTCGTCCCGTTCGTGGTGGCCCTGCTGAACAGCGAAGAGGGCATCACCGTGGACGCCGTGCTGAACCGGGTCGCCGACGTGCACAACCTGTTCAGCTCCGCGCTGGCGAACTTCCACGTCACCACCCGCCTGTATTACCAGACCTGCGTGTTCCTGTTCAGCCTGATGCCGCGCCGCCCGCTGGGGCACCATTACTCGACCATCGGATTCAATCACGTCGGCAAGGTCGCGATCCTGAACGAGGTGGTCGACCAGCTCAGGCAATCGGGACAGAAATTCCGGCGCTCGCCGGGCTACGCCGGCACGGTGGCGCTGGGCTTCACGTTCGAGACCTGCTCCTACCACCTGAAGGTGATCCGCGACCGGCCGACGACGGCCTACAAGTGGGGCGAGTTCCCCGGCGTGGCGGCGGTGCTGGACAAGTACCGGGTGGTGCACGAGATCAACCGGGCCGGCAGCATGCTCGACAACGTGATGTACTTCAACCTCACGCTCGAGAAGGAGATGTTCGATCCCGACCTGCTGGCCGACATCTGCCGCGAAGCCGGCGGCAGCGTGCAGGTGGACGGCCAAAGCGTCTTCATCCGGTCGCTGATCGTGCAGTTGAAGATCGTGCCGCTGCCCGTGTACCTGGCTACGGCCGACGACAACGAGATCCGCAACGTGATCGCCAGCCTCGGCAACTGCATCCGGAACAACGCCGCCACCAACATCTTCAACAAGGACCTGGATTCGCGCAATTACGGAGTCGGCCGCTTCGGCCGGGTGCTGCTGTTCGACTACGACGCGGTCGAGAAGCTCACCGAGGTGAAGATTCGCACCAACCTGGGCCGGGAGCCCGGCGAGGAGGACATACCGGCCTGGTTCTTCGAGGACGGCCTGATCTTCCTGCCCGAGGAGATCGAGTACGGTCTGCAGCTGAAGAGCGACCTGGCGCGTCGCCACTTCCGGACGGTCAACGCCGACCTGATGACGGTGCGCTACTGGGAGCAGATGCAGCAGCGCCTCGCGCGCGGCGAGGTGCCGGAGCTGCGGGTGTACCCGGAGAGCTGCAAGCTGTCGGCCTGCCCGCCGGCCGGCGCTTGATGATCAGATAAAGAGGCTCACGTCGGCCTTCTGCGCCGCCGACAGGAACCGGGCTGCCCCGCAGAATTCCGACACTTCCGGGATGAACTCGGACGGGCTGAAGCCGAACAGGTCGACCGTCATCTGGCAGGCGACCAGCTTCACGCCGCTTTCGATGCAGGCCGCGCGCAATTCGGCCACCGGGGCCACCCCCTTGTTCCTGATCGTCTGCTTCATCAGGGCGGTCGCCAGCGATTCGAATCCCGGCACGATCGACTGCACCGCGTTCGGGATGTTCCAGTCGATGTCCCTGAACCACTGCGGCCCGAACGGCATCTTCATCGGCATGCCGGGGTTGCCCAGCGGGCTGACCTTCAACGCCGAAAGATCGCGCCGCAGCAGGTTCAGTCCGTAGAAGGTGAAGAACACCGAAACGTCCCAGCCGAGCGCCGCCCCGGTCGAGGCCAGGATGAACGGCGGGTAGGCCCAGTCCAGCGTTCCCTTGGTCGCGATGATCGTCATCGAGGGCGGGCCTTTCGGCTGCAACTGGGCCAGCCGTTCCTCGACCTTCTGCGCAACCAGTTCGTCGATCCGCTTCACGATCGACGCGTCGAGCCCCGGCTCTTCCGCGGCACCCATCGTCATCCCCTTTTCCAGCACCTGCCCCACTATAACCGTTGCCCGACCGGATCCGCTCGCGCAATCTTCGACCCCGTTGCGCGCAGCGCGCTACGCGCCGGCCGGCAGTCCCAGCGCGCGCAGCATGGACTCCATCAGGCACCAGCGCGTAAGACCGCTTTGCAGCAGGTTCACGCCCACGAAGGCCGTGAACGCCAGCCAGTACCGGCTGACGAAGAGCGGACTGTCGGGCGTTCCCAGCAGGAGCGACACGAGGATGAAAGCGCCCGCGATCACGCGGACAAGCTGCCAGCTGGTCATCAGGCATCTCCAGGGGTTGGATCGAACTTGCGGCGGTAAGCAGCGTAATAAAGCAACGGGATCACGATCAGCGTCAGCAGGGTCGAGACCATGATCCCGAAGATCAGCGAGATCGCCAGGCCGTTGAAGATCGGGTCGTCCAGGATGAAGCAGGCGCCGAGCATCGCGGCCAGCGCGGTCAGGGCGATCGGCTGCGCCCGCACCGCGGCGGAGCGCACGATGGCCTGCTTGAACGGCACCGCCTGGCTCATCTGGAGGTTGATGAAATCGACCAGCAGGATCGAATTGCGCACGATGATTCCGGCCAGCGCGATCATGCCGATCATCGAGGTCGCGGTAAACGGCGCGCCCAGCAACGCATGCCCCGGCATCACCCCGATGACGGTAAGCGGAATCGGCGCCATGATGATCAGCGGCGTCAGGTAGGAGCCGAACTGCGCGACCACCAGCAGGTAGATCAGCACCAGTCCGACCCCGTAGGCCGCGCCCATGTCGCGGAAGGTTTCGTAGGTGACCTGCCACTCGCCGTCCCACTTGACCGAGAAGCCGCGGTACGGGTCGAGCGGCTGGCGGATGAAGTACTCGTCCAACCGGGCGCCGCCCGGTGCCACCAGATCGCGCAGCCGGCCGCGCATCGCGAACATCCCGTACAGCGGGCTGTCGATGCGGCCGGCCATGTCGCCGGTCACGTAGACGACCGGGAGCAGGTCCTTGTGGAAGATCGGCTGCTCGCGCTCGTTGTGCTCCACCGTGACCAGCTCGCGGATCGGTATCAGCCGGCCGGTCGCGCCCCGCACGGTCAAGCGCAGCAGTTCCTGCAGGTCCGACTTCGCCGCGACCGGCAGCTGCAGGCGCGTGCCGGCCGGGTACTTGGTTCCGTCGTGCAGGTAGGTGACGCTCTCGCCGCCCAGGCCGGCCAGCAGCGTCTCGACCACCACCTGCTGGGGCACCCCGTCGAGCGCCGCCTTGCGCCGGTCGATGTTCAGCACCTGGCGGGGTGCGGCATCGATGGTCGAATCGCCGACGTCGACCACCCCTGGCGTTCCGGCGAACAGCTTGCGGATCGAGCGCGCCACGGCGATCTGACCGTCGTAATCCGGCCCATAAACCTCCGCAACGATCGGCGCCAGCACCGGCGGGCCCGGAGGCACCTCGACCACCTTCACGCGCGCGCGATAGGCATCCGCGATCCGGGTCAATTCGGGGCGGACCCGCGCGGCGATGGCGTGACTCTGTCCGCTGCGGTACCGACGGTCGACCAGGTTCACCTGCAGCTCACCGAGTTCGCCTCCCGAGCGCAGGTAGTACTGCCGGACCAGCCCGTTGAAGTTGATCGGCGCCGCCACTCCGGCGTACGCCTGGTAGCTGACCGTCTCGGGCATGGTGGCGACGAACGCGCCCATCTCGTGCAGCAGCGCGGCAGTGCGCTCGACCGGGGTGCCGGCCGGCAGGTCGACCACCACCTCGAATTCGGACTTGTTGTCGAACGGCAGCATCTTCAACACGACCGCTTCGAGCGCCGGCAGCGCGACCGCCGCCGCGATCAGCGCGCCGATCGCCAACCAAAGCCGCAGGCGGTTGCGAGCTCCGCGGCGCTCGTCCAGGAACGGGGCGAAGCGGCGCTCGAACCAGGAGCCCAGGTGCCCCGTGATGGAACGCCTGCCGTCCGCGTGCGGCGACGCCAGCCAGCGATTGGCCAGCCACGGCGTCACGACGAACGCCACCGCGAGCGAGATCAGCATCCCCAGGCTGGCGTTGATCGGGATCGGGCTCATGTACGGCCCCATCAGTCCGGTCACGAACGCCATCGGCAGAAGGGCCGCGATCACGGTAAGGGTCGCCAGGATGGTGGGCCCCCCGACTTCGTCGACGGCTACCGGAATGAGGTCCAGCAGCCCACGATCCGGCTCCAGCGCGCGGTGCCGGTGGATGTTCTCGACCACCACGATCGCGTCGTCCACCAGGATCCCGATCGAGAAGATCAGCGCGAACAGCGACACCCGGTTCAGCGTGAAGCCCCAGGCCCACGAGGCGAACAGCGTCGCGGCCAGCGTCAGGATCACCGCCGACCCGACCACCGCCGCCTCGCGCCGACCCAGCGCGAGGAACACCAACGCGACCACCGAGGCCGTGGCGAACAGCAGCTTGTGGATCAACCGTTGCGCCTTGTCGTTGGCCGTGTCTCCGTAGTTGCGGCTCACCTCGATCTGGACAGCGGCCGGGATCAGCGCGTTGCGCAGGGAGCCGACCCGATCGATGACCTGGCGCGCCACCTCCACCGCGTTCTGCCCGGGCTTCTTGGTGACCGTCAGCACCACCGCCGGGGCCTCGCGCGCGTCGCGCCCCGCGGTTCCGTGCCACACGTAGCGGTCCGGCGCGGGTGGCCCGTCCTCGACGCTCGCCACGTCCTCCAGGTAAACGGGCTTGCCGTCGTGGACTCCGACCACCAGCTGAGACACCGAGCGCGCGTCGGCCAGGAAAGGTCCGGCCTCGATCGCGACCGCCCGGTTGTTGGCGATCGTCTCGCCGATCGGAGCGCCCAGGTTGGCGGACTGCAGCGCCGCGTGAAGGTCGGCCACCGCGATGCCCGAGGACTGCATGCGCTGCGCATCCAGCCTGACGTTGATCGCGCGGCCCGGACCTCCCAGCGTGGCGACTTCGCGCGTTCCGGGTACCCGCTTCAGGTCCGCCTCGATCGAGTGCGCCACGACCTCGAGCTGGGCGGCGCCGACCGCGGCGTCCTTCGAATGGAGCGTCAGCGTTACGATCGGAACGTCGTCGATTCCCTTGGGCTTGACCAGCGGCGGCAGCACGCCCAGGTTCTTCGGCAGCCAGTCCTGGTTCGACTGCAGCGTGTCGTACAGCCGCACCAGGGCCTCGGTCCGGGGCACCCCCACCTGGTACTGCACCGTCATGACGGCCAGCCCCGGGCGGGACACCGACAGCACGTGCTCGACGCCGGAAATCTGCGACAGCACCTGCTCGGCCGGGCCGGCGACCATCTGCTCGACATCCCGCGGCGATGCGCCTGGAAACGGGATCAGCACGTTGGCCATCGTGACGTTGATCTGCGGCTCCTCCTCGCGCGGCGTCACCGCCACCGCGAAAAGGCCCGACAGCAGCGCTGCTGCGGCGAGCAGCGGCGTGATCCGCGCAGCCTGGAAGGTGCGCGCGATCCGGCCGGAAACGCCGAGCGCGGGCTGGCCCACGCGGTCCGCCATCTCAGCGAACCGCTGCGAGCGGATCCAGCGCCACGCGCTCGCCGGCATCCAGGCCCGCAAGGATCTCGACCTCGTCTCCGACCGTCCGCCCAACCCGCACCTGGCGCAGCCACGGCTTGCCCTCGGGATCGAGCACATAGACCGCGTGCAGCTCGGTGCGCGTGATCACGGCGCGCGACGGCACCAGCAGGCGCGGGCCCGCCTGCACCGCCGAAGCAATCCAGGCCCTCGCGAACATACCGGGCACCAGCGAGGCGGAGGCGGCGTTGGACGGCAGACCCAGACGAACCCGCATCGTGTGGCTCTCCGGATCGGCCGCGGGCAGCAGTGTGACGGACTGCGCGATCCACTCACGCCCCGCGGCGTCCGCTCCCGGCATCTCGATGCGAATCCCGGCCTTCGAGCGCAGCTGCTGCGCAACGCTCTCCGGAACCGTCACGACCACGCGCAGCTCGCCCGGGTCGTAGATCGTGATCAGGGGCCGGCCGGGAGTGGCCATGTCGCCCACCTGCACGTCGACGCGTGCCAGCAGTCCTGCGTATGGCGCGCGCAGCGTATGCAGCGACGTCTGCGTGCTTGCCGCGCCCACCTGGGCCAGTTTTGCACGGGCCTCGGCCTGCGCCGCCTTGAACTGGGCTTCAGCCTGGTCCAGCGCTGCCTGGCTGATGTAGTTCCTCTGGAACAGGTGCCGGCTGCGCTCGAATTCCCTTTCGGCCGCCCGCAACTGCGCCTCGGCGGCAGCCGATTGCGCGTCGTTGGCGGCAGCCTGCTGGTCAGCGGCACGCTGGTCGATCCGCACCAGCACCTGGCCCCTGGTGACGCGATCGCCGGCCTTGACCGCCAGCGCGGTCACCGTGCCGGCCACCTCCGAGGCGAGGGACGACTGGCGCACCGCCTCGACCACGCCATCGGCGCCGTAGGTCGCATTTTCGGCGGCGACGCGCACCGCCACGCCGCGCAACTGCGCGGCCTGCGCACCCGCGGCGGCGGCAATTGCCAGCAGCGGCGACGCCAGCAGCCAGCGCGCACGAGCCGACAGGGTCATCCGCTTCTCCTTGGCAAAAGTCCAAACTGCGGCTACTATATCGCTGTATGTGTATATAGTCAAACAGTGGAGATCACGATGACGATGCACGCGGCGCACGCCCCGATGAGCCAGCTGGATGATCGGGCCCTGGACCGGGTGGCGGACTATTTCAAGGCGCTGTCGGAGCCGTCGCGCCTGAAGCTGCTGAACGCGCTACGCGAAGGCGAGCGCAACGTGACGGAGCTCACTGCCCATCTGGGCTCGAGCCAGGCCAACGTGTCGCGTCACCTGACATTGCTCCTGACGCTGGGCATGGTCGAACGCACTTCGCGCGGCACGTCGGCCTACTACCGGATCGCCGATCCTCGCATCTATGCGCTGTGCGACCTGGTGTGCGGACAGATCGGCCGGCGCCTGGCTGCCGAGGAACAGACCCGGCGGGGCTTCCTGCGGCCGGCGGGCCGCCGCCGCCCGGCTTGACGCGGCCGGGCGCGCATCGCGCCGGCCGCGTCGTCATTCGGTTCAGGCGGAGCGGGCCGCGCCGTTTGCGCGGTTGCGGCGCCTGATCACGCCGAACGAATCCAGGTACTCCCCGCACGCTCCGAACAGCCCGATCACTTCCGTACCCTCGTCCAGGGCCTGGTAACGGTACGTCTTGTCGTCCCCGCCACCGACCTTTCCAAAGGGTCCGTACGTCTGGACATTCGTGCGAAGCGTTACGGAATTGATGTAATCGCCGTAGCTTCCATACACTTCCAGCAGCGTTTCGTCGGGTTTGAAAAGGAGCGTCGTGGGGCTGCCTCCGGAAGTCTTTCCGTGCAGATCGGTCGAGCTGCCGTCGGTATAGAAGAACTGGAGCGCATTGACCCAGTCGCCGTGCTCGATGAAAACCGCCTGGACCTTGACGCCGGCCGCAGGGATGTCGTCGGTGAATGCATTTCCACCCTTGCCACCCGAGGGACCGGACTGAAATGATTCTGGTGTCATCGGTTTTTCCTTCTCGAACAGTCAGCCACTGGAAGAATCGTTCACAGCGATGGGCAGTGGCCGCGCCCGTACGCCGCTCTTAACACCTAAGACGGAATTCCAACCGGAATCCGTCGCCCCGCCGCGAATTTCGCCCATTGGCGCCCGCCCCCTATGCCGGCCCCGCCAATGGCCCCATAATCGCGCGTCGCGCGAGTTGGAACGATCGGAGGCAGTCAGATGGCCGCAAGCGCTCCGACGGTATCCCCGTCGTGGACCGCCGCGCAGTACCTGGACAACTCGGCGCGCGACGACCGGCTGGCCGGCGGCGTGCGCCTGGTGCCCATCGAGACGCCGCACGGCAGCTTCAGGGTCTGGACCCGGCGCATGGGCAACAATCAGCGCATCAAGCTGCTGCTGCTGCACGGCGGGCCCGGCGCCACGCACGAGTACTTCGAACCGTGCGACGGCTACCTTCCGGCGGGGCATATCGAGTACTACTACTACGACCAGCTCGGCTCGCACTACAGCGACCAGCCGGACATTGCCGAGCTGTGGGACATCCCGCGCTTCGTCGACGAGGTCGAGCAGGTGCGCGTCGCGCTGGGGCTGGATGCGGACAACTTCTTCCTGCTCGGGCACTCCTGGGGCGGCGTGCTGGCGATCGAGTACGCGCTGCGCCACCAGCAGCACCTGAAAGGGCTGGTCATCTCCAACATGATGGCCAGCGTGCCGGCGTACAACGACTACGCGGAAAAGGTGCTGATGCCGGCCATGGACCAGGCGGTGCTGGCCGAGATCAAGCGGCTCGAAAGCCTGGCGGACTACACCAACCCGCGGTACATGCAGCTGCTGATGGAGCACCACTATGTCCACCACGTGCTGCGCATGCCGCTGGGGCAGTGGCCCGATCCGGTCGATCGGACCTTCAAGCACCTGAACTCCAAGGTCTACATCCCGATGCAGGGCCCGAGCGAGCTGGGCGCCAGCGGCAAGCTGCTGCACTGGGACCGGACCGCCGAACTGCGCCGCATCACCGTGCCGGCGATGACCATCGGCGCGCAGTTCGACACGATGGATCCGCGCCACATGGAAGGGCTGGCCCGATCGCTTCCGCGCGGCCGCTACCTGCACTGTCCGGACGGCAGCCACATGGCGATGTTCGATGACCAGCAGCGCTACTTCGACGGCCTGATCCGCTTCCTGCACGACGTCGACGCCGGCCGCGCGTAGGCCGGGGAGCGCTCTGCGTGTCGAACCTCGAGGAGTTCGGTTACCGGCAGCAGCTCAAGCGCGCGCTCGGCACGCGCGACCTGGTCATCTTCGGCATGATCTCGATGGTGCCGATCGCGCCGTTCGCCATATTCGGGTTCGTCTGGAACGACTCGCGCGGCATGGTGCCGCTGGCCTACCTGCTCGGCCTGGTCGGGATGTCCTTTACCGCCCTGAGTTACGCGGCGATGTCACGCGCCTTTCCGGTGGCCGGCTCGGTCTATTCGTACGCGCAGCGCGGGCTGAGCGATGTGGCCGGCTTCTTCGCGGGCTGGCTGATCCTGCTCGATTACATACTGGTTCCGGCGCTCCTTTACCTGGTCAGCGCGGTGGCGCTGCGGCCGCTGTTGCCCGGCGTGCCCCAGTGGGTGTGGCTGATCGGCTTCATCGCTTTCAATGCGACGGCCAACCTGATCGGCATCCACTTCACGGCGCGGATGTACTGGTATTTGCTCGTGGCGGAGCTGGTGGTGCTGGCCCTGTTCGTGGTGATCGGCCTGGCCGCGCTGTACGCCGGCTCCGGCGCCGGCCAGCTCACGCTCAGGCCTATATTGAACCCGAGCGTGTTTTCGCTGGGCACGGTGGCAGCAGCGACCTCGATCGCCGTGCTGTCGTTCCTGGGCTTCGACGCCATCTCGACCCTGTCGGAGGAGAACCGGGGCGAGCCGGCCTCGATCGGCCGCGCCACGGTGCTGTCGTTGCTGCTGGTCGGCCTGCTCTTCATGGTTCAGACGTGGATCGCCACCGACCTGGCCCAGGGGATGCGCTTCTCGTCGCCGGAGACGGCGTTCTACGAGATCAGCGAGGTCGCCGGCGGCCGCTGGCTCAGGGACCTTGCGCTGGGCGCGACGGTCGTTTCCTCCGGCATCGCCAACGCGATGGCCTCGCAGGCTGCGGTGGCGCGCATCTTGTTCGCAATGGCGCGCGACGGCAAGCTGCCGGCGGTGCTCGCCAAAGTGCACCCGCGCTACAAGACGCCCCATGTCAGCACGCTGACGGTGGCCGCCGTCTCGCTCGTGGTGGGCCTTTTCTTCTCCCGTCACCTCGACGACCTGAGCCGCGTGGTCAATTTCGGCGCGCTCACCGGATTCCTGCTGCTGCACCTGTCGGTCATCAACCACTATTTCCTGCGCCAGCGCAGCCGGGACTTGATCCGCCACCTGCTCTTTCCGCTGGCCGGATTCCTGGTGATCGCTTACGTCCTGTACGAGATGGACAGCGCCGCCAAGATCATGGGCGCGTGCTGGATCGGGGTCGGGGCCGTTTACTACCTGGTGCTGAACTTCGTGTTGAAGAAACCCGTCGCGCTGGAGGTTTGAACCCGCGGCGATTCCGGCGGGCGCGATCCGGCCGCAGTTTGATCAGGGTCCGGCGGGAGCGGCGCGCTTTGCGGCCTGCGCGACCACGCTTCCGGCCCGCTCCGCCTCGAACACCGCGAGCTTTTCCCGGATGCCAGCGCCGACCCGGATCTGCGGATTCGAATACCCGTCCCGCTTTCCCGCCTCGCGCTCGCGCTGCTCGATGGCGGTGCGGGCCGCCGCATGCGCCTGCTCGAAGGACCACGTGTGGCGCAGCTGCTCGTCGAACATCGCCTTGCCGAAGTAGGTCAGCGGCGAGCGGCTGCCGCATCCGTAGGACGTGTGGTCGGCGTCGGCTGCCGTCATCACGAGCGTATCCGGACCGGCCAACGGCTCGGTCCAGCTGCCCGAATAGCAGGCGGACACCGAAATCACCCGGTAACGGATTCCGGCTTCGTCGAGCCAGCCCCTGAGCATGGCGGGGGTCAGGGGATCGACCTGGAGCGGCCAGAACTCGGCGGACAGTTCGCCGTTGCGCGCGCCGTGCGACGTCAGATGAAGAAAGAGCACATCCTGGTCGTGGTTCATCGCAAGGGCCATGCGCTGGATCGCCCGCTTCAGGTTCAACGGCGTCGCCCACGGCCATTCACGCACCGTGTTGCGGTTGTTCACCAGCTGGATGGTTCTTCCAGCCGCGCCGAACCGGTCCTGCATCAGCTTGGCCACCAGGTCGGATTCGCGCCGGAATACGTCTTCGTCGGCGTAGGGCGCAAAGGTGATTGCGTAGAAATTGACGTGTCCCGGTTGCGAGGCGGCGACATCGCGCAGCTTCGCCTGCAGTGTCTGCGACTGCGCTTCCAGGGCCTCCTGCGTCAGCCGGAACAGCGCGGGCTCGCTGGCCTCGGCGCTCAGCGGCGCGTCCGCGTACCAGTAGCGCGCCGGCGGATGCGACAGCTCCAGCGCCAACGTGCCCATCAGCAGCAGCGAGGCGACCAGCCGGGGCCGGACGCCCGGCGTGCCGCTGCGCCACACCAGGCCCAGTTGCGCCACCGCGTACCACCCGATGACGATCATCGCCAGGCCCCACCAGACCCACCAGCCGGCCGGCGTCGCCAGGTAGTGAACGCTGCGGACCAGCGGCACGAACGCAAGCCCGGACACGATCTCGAAAGTCAGTATCTGCGCGATGAACACCGCGAGCAGCGCCGTGGCGGTGGCCGGTTCGCGCACGGCGTCCTCGCGCCGGCGCGGCACCAGCATCCAGCAGATCCAGATCGTGACCGCCAGGCCGAACCACCCGTTCAGCACGGCCGCCCAGTAGAACCTCGCAGGCCCGACCACCTGGAGGCGATCGAACAGTATCCGGGCCAGTATCGTGCCGAGAACCAGCGACCCGATCACGCTCGGCCCGGACGGAAGCTCGCGCCAGTCGGGCCTGAGCAGGAACGCGCTGCGCAGCCCCTGCCACCACACGGCGCCGATCTTGCCGCGCGCCTTGTGCTCGTCCGCCTGCCCGGCCGACAGGCCGGCGCCGGTATCCGTCATTGCCTCGACTCCACGCTGCCAGAGCACTTCCGAGATCCGAATTGTTGCCGCGGCGCGCCGATGCGGATCTGCCGGCAAGCGGCAAAAACGGCGGCCGATGCCGACTCTCGGGAAAGACTACCCCGATGCCCAGCCTCGTCTGAAAATAGGTTAGCAATCAGATACTTGCAACGTTGGCACAATCTGATCCGTCCGATTGTCCTGCGCCACACGAGGGGTCCGAAATGACGACGAATTCTCCCGGCTTTGATCCTTTCTGGATATTCCGCGCTCCCTTGTCCGGCAACGTGGACGTGGCCCAGCGAATCACCGCGCCGTGGTTCTCGCCGTCGCTGACCGTCAACTATGCCGGCGATGCCGCCATCGAAGACCGGGTGGTGACCGAGGTGGCGAGCTACGGAAAACAGCTCGGCTGGTTGACGGAAATTGCCATCGCGCTGGCGAAGAAACAGGCCGTGCCGGAGGAAACGCTGCGCCGGCTGGAGCAGGCTTGCGCGCAGATCGAGGCCATCAAGAACAGGGCCCATCCTTCGGCGGTCGAAGCCGCCAACAACGCGCTCGATCGTCTCGAACGCGACGATCGCACGCAATACGACCGGCTGCTGCAGGAGCGCCAGGGCAAGACGCAAAGTTAGCGCGCCGTCGGTGCCCTGGCCACGGCATCGGTTGGCGGCCGGCGGGCGATGGTCGATCCTCAGCGATCCGTCAGGGGCTTGTGGAACGCGAACGATTTGACGATCATGCCGGCGCGAAAATAGAAGCGATGCGCCTGGTGCCGCTGGGTGCCCGAGTCGAGTGCGAAGGTGTCACACCGCAGTTCGCGTGCTTTCTGCTCGAGCCACGCCAGCAGCTTCGCACCCCAGCCCTGACCTCGAAGGGTTTCGTCGACCACCAGATCGTCAACGTAAAAGCGGCGCCCGGCGTAGGTGGAAAGATGGACGCGCCATACGGCCAGCGCGCAGATTGCCGAGTCGTCCATCAGCAGCGCCATGCGCGCGCCTTCGCCGATCATCTCCTGCATGTAGCCGGCATACGGCGGCGGGATCGTCGGACGCAACTGCCGATGCAGTGCTTCCGACCGTTGCAACCAGCCGTCCAAGGTCGACGCCGCGGTTGCGGACTCAAGTTCGACGATGCGGTACGAAGTTCCGGACACGGTGTCTCCACAAGACCTCGACAGCGACCTGTTGATCGTACGCCCGCGCCGCCCGGCCCGTCCGATTGAACGGATCCGGCAAGTGCCGTAACGTTCCAATCCTTGCAACGTCGAGGCAACGGAAATGTCGGACGCGATCCCCGCAGGTCTGGCTTCCGGACGGCAGAAGAAGCCATTCGCGCCGAACCACCCGTGGGACCGGAATCTGTTCCTGGCGCTGGTCCTGCTGATGTGGCTCGGCATCCTGGTCGGCTTCGGATGGGACGTCATCGTCCACTTTCGCGCTCAAAGGCCTGCGTACCCGTTGATCGTGCATGTCCACGCCCTAGCCTTTGTCGCGTGGCTGGTGCTGTTGACCACCCAGGTTCTGCTGGTGCGGGCGCGCCGTGTCGATGTTCATCGGAAGGTGGGTTCCATCGGGATCTGGCTGGCGGCGATCATGCCGATCCTGGGGATCGCGACGCAGTGGGTGTCCGAGCGGCTCAAGCACGGAACGCCGGTCTCGGATGCTCCATTCATGAGCATCAGCATCACGTTGATGCTGGGCTTTGCCGTTCTCGTCGCGGCCGGATTCCGGATGCGGAGCCAGCCGCCGGCGCACAAGCGGCTCATGCTGCTGTCGACGCTTTACCTTAGCAGCGCCGGGTTCGCCCGGTGGTGGTTCTTTGCCCTTGGCAACGTTTTCGGGCCCGGGTTCTGGTCGTTCTTCGTCGCCTTGTATGTTGGCGCCGACCTTTTGATAGCGGGGCTCGGCGCCTACGACCTTGTGACGCGCGGTCGCTTGCATCCTGCCTACGTCGCCGGCTGCCTATGGATCCTGGCCAACGAGTTCACGGGGGCCTGGCTGTATTTCGACCCGAGGTGGCAGCAGATCGCGGCCCGGTTGGGGGGATACTGACGCAATCCGGATGGGAGCCGGACGCGAAGCCCGTCGCCCATCGCGGATCCGCGGCGGGATGTTTCCTACTTCAGGTTGAGCACTTGCATCGTGGTCGAGCCCAATACGCGCCGGAACTTGTTGCGCTCGACCGCGGCCTGGTTGGAGGCGGCAACCGAACCCTCGATCTTCTTGGCGATCGCATCGCCTTTTTCGAGCGCACCGTCCAAGGCCGCCCAGTTCTTGTAGGTGGTTACCAGCAGCAGGTCGGGGTCGCTTTCGGTGCGTGGCTCCACGGAGATCACCTGGTAGTCGACGATGTAGCCGGCTTTCTTGGCGGCCTCCTGCTCCTGTTTCCACGTGGTGGAGACGTACTTCATGTACTCATCGAACTTTCCGTTTTCCGTTCGAATCCTGGCCACGTTCATGACGGCGCCTTCGGTGTACGGATGATCTTCCGCGCAGGCGATACTGCTCAAGAATGGAAGACATGCGAAGGCGGCGCACGCCGCGAGCCGGTTACTGATTGACATGGAACTCCATCCTCGGTGATTCCTGGACTCCATTGCCTGAAGAAGGCGCACCAGCGGGCGGAGCACCCGGCCTGGCCATGGGGCCGGGCCGCAATGGAGCATCGGAGCGCCGGATGGTATCCCATTCCCCGGGCCGGCTCGCAGCCAGCGTCCTTCCTGCCGATTCTTCAGCCCGAGGACCGCGATCCTCTCGATGCTGGCCGGGCGCGCAAGCAATCCCGGCCGATCCGAGGCACACTTTCGCCACACCCGATCGGGCGAAGGCACAATCCTTCGGTCAAGCCGTTCGGGACGCAGTCCCGGAGGAGTTCACGATGCCCAAGAAACTGGCGATCGCCCTCACCGTCGTATTGCTTGCGCTGGCTGCGTGGGTGCTGTTGATCCAGAGCAACTCCTTTTCCATCGTCGTCAACGGACAGCCGGTGACCGGGCCGCTGAAAGGCGGGATCGGGGCCGCGGGTTTCGTCGCTGCCCTGGTCGCCGGTTTCTGCGTGGCAGTCATCCTGTTGTTCGTCTTCGCCGGCATCGGAATCATCGTGCTGGGCTGCATCGTCTTCGTGGGAATGATCCTGGCCTTGATCGCATTTCCCTTCCTGTTGCCCTTGCTCATCCCGTTGTTCATCCTCTGGCTATTCGTGGCGATCGCAAGAAAGGCGAGCGTTTCGTCGTAGGATGAGAAACGCATTTCTTTGGCGGCTGTTCCCGTGGATCTTCCTGGTCTCCGGGCTTGTCGTATCGGGTGAGATCTGGAAGGAACGCTACGAGGAGTCGTCGCTCGATCAGGGGGGATTGCATGCGGTTGGGACGGTGCAATGGTCCTCCCGCCATAGCAAGCCGTGCGCGGCGAGCATTCGTGTCGGGTATGTGGCGAACGAGGGGCAGACGATCACCCGATACTTCAGCGTCTGCTCGAACCGGTATCAGCCCGGCGACCGCGTCGAGGTGATTTACCTGCCATCGCATCCGGAAGTGGCGATGCTGGATTCCCGGGAAGCCGTGCACAGTCCCAAGTCACGATTTGTCGTCGGCGCGACAGTGGGAGCGCTTTTTACCGTGGTCGGCGCAGCCTTGCTGGTCGCCTCGCGGGGCAGGCTCAAGCAAACGCCGGAAACCGACGCCTGACGCGCTTGCCCGCCCGGCGACCGGCAGGTCAGGAAAAGGACTTGCCTTCGCTGGGCACCACGGTGCATCCGTTGACGCGCCAGCTGTTGTCGGACTGCCGCTGCACCTGATAGGTCGCAAGCCAGGACTGCCCCGCCTGGTCGCGCAAGTAAACCTTCTGCACGACGATGCTTTCGCGCGCCTCGGATCGCAGGAACTCCACCTCCGCCGGGCGAATCACCATCGGATAGCCATGAACCACCATCGCGATGAAGCTTGTCGCATCGCCGAACTGCATGCGGATGGATGGCGAGGCATACGAGAACGCGAGTTCGGCATCGCCGGCGGCCAGCGCCTTCAGCTGTGCCTCGATCACGGCGCGGGCACCGCGCGCGTCGCCATCGCTGACTTCGCCCGCGAAGGCCGAGCCGCTGGCCAATGCCGCCAATGCGATCCCGCTCGCCAGCATCCAGCGCGCGAACGACTGCACCATGGCATTCACCTGAAGTTACCTTGAGTGGGATTATCCGGCATGGGCCCGACCATGCACAGGCCATGAACGAGGCCAGACAGGGCAGGCGCGGAGGGAGGCCGGGCATCCGGCAATCAATCTGAAACCATCGAACAATCAGGAGCTTGTGCCGGGCTGCGGGATTTCAGCCGTAACGGCAGCGACATCGATCCGGCATCGCTCTCGGGTAGCCTTCTTGCGGATCAATCGATCCATGCACGCAGGCTCGCCTTGCATTCAACATCCTGGGAGACCCGAGCAATGTCTTCATCCCTTCGGTGCGGAATTTCGAAGTCTCTGGTTGCCTTGTTCGGTGCCTTGTGCGCGGGCAGCTCATGGGCCGCCGCGCAATCGCCCTCCACGGATGCGCCCCGCGCCGGCATCGCATGTCCCGACGACGACAGCGGCCTCAAGTTGCCGGCTGGCTTCTGCGCGACCGTTTTCGCGGACGGCATCGGCCATGCTCGTCACCTGGTCGTCGCTCCGAACGGCGTGGTTTACGTCAACACCTGGTCCGGGCGTTATTACGGCAACGACACGCCGCATCAGGGCGGATTTCTGGTCGCCCTGCGGGACACCACCGGCAACGGGAAGGCTGACCTGAATCAGCGTTTCGGCGAGACCGCGCAGAGCGGTGGCAGGGGCGGCACGGGCATCGGCCTGTACAACGATGGATTGTTCGCCGAGATCAACGATCGGATCGTGCGCTATTCGCTGACGGCCGGCTCGATCGTCCCGCAGGGCGCGTCTGTGCCGGTCGTGACGGGATTGCCGCTCGGCGGCGATCACCCCATGCATCCATTCGCGATCGGCGGCGACGGGTCCCTGTACGTCGACGTCGCTTCCGCGACCAACGCCTGTCAGGCGCAGAACCGCACGCCCGGGTCGCCCGGCATCGACCCGTGCACGGAGCTACAGACGCGCGGCGGCATCTGGCGCTACGACGCGAACAAAACGGAGCAGGCATTCTCGCCGGCCGAACGCTTTGCCACCGGCATACGCAACGCGGAGGGCTTCGCCATCGAAGCCAACGGAGACGTCCTGGTGACGCAACACGGACGGGACCAGTTGCATTCGAACTGGCCGCATCGATACGAACCCCAGCAGGAGGCAACGCAGCCGGCCGAGGAGTTGCTCCACCTGACGCGGGGTGGAGACTACGGTTGGCCGCAGTGCTATTACGACGCGATCCAGGGCAAACTGGTGCTCGCTCCCGAATACGGCGGCGACGGTGGCCGCAAGATCGGACTGTGCGCGACCAAGACCGCTCCGATTGCGGCCTTTCCCGCGCATTGGGCACCGAATGCGATGGCGTTGTACGGCAAGGACCAATTCCCGCCCCATTACCGTGGCGGCGTGTTCATCGCCTTTCACGGCTCGTGGAACCGGGCCCCTTACCCGCAAGGCGGCTACAACGTGGTGTTCCAGGCGCTGGCGGGCGATCGTGCCGCCGGTCGTTGCGAGGTCTTCGCGGGCGGATTCGCCGGGCCGGTGAAGTCGCCGGACCGAGCCGAGCACCGTCCGTCGGGGCTGGCCGTGGGACCCGACGGCGCGCTGTACGTGTCCGACGATGTGCGCGGACGCATCTATCGCATCGTCTACCGCGGCGGATCGGAGGCCGATGGCGGCGCCGGACAGGTCATCCCCTGTCCCGGCGCATCGGCTCCAGCCGGTGAAATCACCGTTGCCGACGCCAAACCCCCGGAAGGGACCCATCCGGATGCCGGCGCCGTTGCCACGGCAGAGGGTCTTCCGATTGCCGCAGGTGCGACCCGAGCCATGCTGCTGCTGGGCGAGCGCATCTACCACGGTCACGCGGGCGGGGCCGGCTGCACGGGTTGCCACGGCGCGAACGCGACCGGCACGCCGCTGGGACCCAATCTCACCGGCGCCCGATGGCTCTGGGGCGATGGCAGCTATGCAGCAATCACAAGAACGATCACTCAGGGGGTGCCGCAACCCAAGAACTATCGCTCGCCCATGCCGCCGATGGGTGGGGCCCAGCTCAGCGCGGACCAGGTGTCGGCGGTTGCCGCGTACGTCTGGGGTTTGAGCCACCGTACAGCGGCCGGGTCGAGCGCGCACAGTCCAAACTGAACCTCGCCGTTTCGACCGGCCAGTGCACGGGCGACGATGACGGGATTACCGGAATTGCAGGCACTCTTCAATCAAATCGTTGGTGTGGTCCACCAGCACGCCATGCGCTTTGCCGGCTTCAGCGGAGTTGCCATGCATCATCAGTATGTGCGGGCCCGTCTTCCAAGCCGACTCGAACACGAAGTCCGGGACGCCGCCCCAGAACGGGGCGCGGCGATCCACCCAGTTGATCCGGTAATCATTTTCGTGAACCGCCGGCGGATGCCCTTCCCCTTGATGCTGCTTTTCAACCAGCCACAAATGCATTCCATCGAAGCCACTCCGGATCAGCAGACGAATACCCTCTTCCCCCTCGGCGTGCGTGTTGAAGTCATAGATGGATAGATCCTTCCGATCCGTCTCCCTGTTTGCGCCGTCGCCCGTCACCTGACCGGCGATCGGCACGTGTCCGGCACTGTTCGAAACGCCCGCCTCTGCGGCGAGCTGTGATTCCAAGACATGGATCGCGTTGGATGCCCGCTGAACCTGTGTGTCGACTCTCATAATCAACCCCGGCTTCATCGAAATCCCGCCCATCCTAGGCCCAACGCGAAGGGGCGTCCGTGCTCCAGCGCGCATAGCGATTCAGGGGGGGACCGCCAAAGCCGTCCTGACGAACGGGTACGTGCGCTGGCAGACGGTCAAGTTGCCTTCCCGGGCGCACACTGGCTGGATACGGTTCTTCGTCATCCGATCTGGGCACCTGTGCCTTGCACAGTCCGGCCTCGCACCAACCTTCTCCAGGAGCAGCGTCAGTTCTTGGCCGCCGCTCGCCCTCACCCCCCGCCCCTCTCCCGCTTGCGCGGGCGAGGGGCGATCGGGCGTGTCAGTCAGAAGCCGACATCGCTGATGAGGAGTGAGGCTCAGGGTCGGTTGCGGGCGTCTTCTGCACCGTGCGGATGTCATACCCCGACTGCCACCGGTGGCTACTTGTGGCTACGGGTGGCAACATTGCGGTGATCTAATCACGTTAGGCCTCGCGCAGCCCCACACATTTCAGGAGAACCGATGTTTGACCACGTCAAATTCGGAGTCAGCGACTTTGCAGCGAGCAAAGCGTTCTTCCTCAAGGCACTCGAACCGGTCGGCGTAGCTGTTGTCTCGGAGGGGCCGCCGACGTACGGTGTCGAGCTCAGCCCAAAGGGTAAGGCTTCATTGTGCCTGTACCAAACCGGGGAGAAGCCGGCGCATCTTCACTTGGCGTTCACGGCCGAGAATCGCCAGCAAGTCGAAGCTTTCTATCGCGCGGCTCTGGAGGCGGGCGGCAAAGACAATGGTGCGCCTGGTCTGCGCCCGCACTACCACGCGAACTACTATGCAGCTTTTGTCATTGGTCCGGACGGGCACAACATCGAAGTGGTTTGCCACCAACCCGAGGCC
>Ga0209698_10000408_pt1 | contig 49046 bp, 38 predicted proteins | sample LitLauG_LLR_2012_FD_187203 | JGI IMG/M metagenome (GOLD analysis project Ga0209698, IMG submission 187203) | Freshwater sediment microbial communities from Pennsylvania, USA - Little Laurel Run_MetaG_LLR_2012 (SPAdes) (version 2) | ecosystem: Environmental > Aquatic > Freshwater > Creek >...
TCACCTTTCTTGCCATTGCCGTCTTTCTGTGGACCGGCCTCGCCCAGTTTGGCGGTGTCGGCGCTGGGGGAGACACGGATGGTTTCCTCGTGGACCAAAGTGCCGCGCTGGGCTTGGGCGGAGAGGTGGGCGGGGGCAAGGCCGGTCCACAGAAAGACGGCAATGGCAAGAAAGGTGAGGCGAAGTGTCATATCTAGATTATTGGCCGTAGAGACGTTGCTTGCAACGTCTCTCTCGCCATCGTCCGGGATGCCGCCAGCAGACGTAGCAAGCCACGTCTCTAAGAGGGCGCGCGGCGGAGTTCTTCGAGCATCCTTGGCTCGATATTGCCGCCGCTGATGATAGCTACGTTCACCTTCGTTTTCGGGATTTGATCGCGGCGGAAGAGGAATCCTGCGGTGGCGACAGCGCCGCTGGGTTCGGCCACTGTCGCGGGATTCGCGGCCAACAGTTTCATGGCCTCGCGAATTTCGCCTTCACTGACGGTGACGATGTCGTCGACGTACTTCCGCATGTGCTCGAAATTGATGGGACCGATGCTTTGAGTGCGGAGGCCGTCGGCAAGAGTGCGGGAGACTTGGTCGGCAGACCACTGCACGATTTTTCCGGCGCGCAGGCTGGCTTGAGCGTCGGCGGCGAGTTCAGGTTCGACGCCGATTACTTTGACCGCGGGCCTGGTTAGTTTGATCGCTGCGGCAACGCCGCTGATCAGGCCTCCGCCGCCCACGGGGGCGAAGACGGCTTCGACTTCGGGCAGGTCTTCGAGAATTTCGAGGCCGATGGTGCCCTGGCCAGCGATGATCTTTTCGTCGTTGTACGGGGGCACGATGATGTAGCCGCTTTGGGCAGCGAGTTCTTCGGCTTTGGCCTTGCGTTCGTCGCTGCCGGGGCCCACCTGGACGATTTCGGCGCCAAGGGCGGTCGTGGCGTCGCGCTTGGTGGTGGGGGCGTTGTTGGGCATGACGATGACGGCTTTCACGCCGAGGGCGCGGGCGGCGTAGGCCACACCTTGCGCGTGATTGCCGCTGGAATAGGAGATGACGCCGCGTTGGCGCTCGTCGTTCGAGAGGGAGGCGATTTTGTTGTAGGCCCCGCGGAGTTTGAAGGCGCCGATGGTTTGCTGGTTCTCGGGCTTGAGGAGGAGGCGGCGGCCCGCGTCTGCGTGGAACTCGATCAAGTGAGTCCGCGTGGTGATGCCGCGGAGACAGGTTTGGGCGGCGCGGAGGTCGGAGAGTGTGATCATTTATGGGGGCGTTTCAGCTGTGCCTACGGCACAGGTTATCGTTAAGGGCGGCTTTCCCGCCACTGAAGTGGCGGGCTATTTCCGGAGATCCCTACGGGACCGCGTGCTGTCGCAGATTCAAATCCCTAGCGATCCGTGAAAATCCGTGGCTAATCAAATTTCCAGAATCACCGGCATGATCAGGGGGCGCCTCTGGGATTGCTTGGAGATATAGCGTTTCAGGTCGGCACGGATTTTTTCTTTGATCACGCCATAGTCGGCTTTTTCTTCTTCGCTCGAATGGGCCAGCGTGTCTTCGACGATGCGCTTTGCACCCTCCATAAAGCCGTCTTCGCCGACGTTGAAGCCGCGGGTTACGATCTCGGGCGTGGTTTCGACCTCACCTGACAGCTTGTTGATGGCGATGATGGGCAGCACGATGCCGTCTTCGCTGAGGTGGCGGCGATCTTTGATGATGAGGTCTTCGACCACGTCGGTGCGATTGCCGGAGTCGATGCAGACGCGCCCCACGTTGACCTTGCCGGTCTTGCGAGCGCCGAGTTCGTCGAATTCGAGGACGTCGCCGCTTTCGATCAGCATGACTTTGCCGACCGAACCCCGCATGGCGCCGGCCATTTCGGCGTGCAACTTGAGTTGACGGTATTCGCCGTGGATGGGAATGAAGTAGCGCGGCTTGACCAGATTGATGATGAGTTTGAGTTCCTCCTGGCTGGCGTGCCCGCTGACGTGCACCGGGGGCGAAGTGCCGTCTTCGTAGATGACGTGGGCTTCGCGGCGGAAGAGGTGATCGATCATGCGGTAGATCGTCTTCTCGTTCCCGGGGATGATGCGCGAGGAGAGCACGACCGTGTCGCCTTTCTCGATCTTGGCGTGCTTGTGGTTGTCGACGGCGGCGCGTGACAGGGCCGACATGGGCTCGCCTTGGGTGCCGCTGATCAGCACGCAGACTTTTTCCGGAGGGAAATTTTTCATCTCGCCGGGATTGATGACCAGGCCTTCGGGGACTTCGATGTAGCCGAGGTCTTCGGCGATCTCGGCGGAGTTGTTCATGGAGCGGCCAATGAAGGCGACTTTGCGTCCGTGCTGGTGGGCGAGTTCGACCGCGAGGTTAATGCGGTGAATCGACGAGGAGAAGCACGAAATGAAGAGACGTCGCTTGGTGTGAGCAAAGACTTCGTCGAACTTGCGACGCACGGCGCGCTCGCTGGGGGTGTACCCCTTACGCTCGACGTTGGTCGAGTCCTGAAACAGGGCCAGCACGCCCTCTTTGCCGTACTGGGCGAATGTGTGCAGGTCAAAAAGTTTGTTGTCGGTGGGCGTGGGGTCGACTTTGAAGTCGCCGGTATGAATCACGACGCCGAGCGGGGTGTGGATGGCCAGCGCCACGCAATCGACCAGACTGTGCGTCACTTGGATGGGATGGATGGTAAAGGCTCCGGCCTTGAAGCGCTCGTTGGGGCGCATTTCGCGCAGGTCGGCGTCGTCGAGCAGTCCGTGCTCGTCGAGTTTGTCTTCCACGTAGGCTAGCGTGAACTCGGTGCCCCAGACGGGGACGTTGAGTTCGGAAAGAATCCAGGGGAGCGCGCCGATGTGGTCCTCGTGGCCGTGGGTGAGGACGATGCCGCGGACACGCTGGCGATTTTCGGTGAGATACGAGATGTCCGGAACGACGATATCGACGCCGAGGAGCTCGGCCTCGGGGAACATGAGTCCGGCGTCGATTACGATTATGTCGTCACCCCAGCGCACGGCCATGCAGTTCATGCCGAATTCGCCCAGGCCGCCCAGGGGGATAATCTGCAGTTTTCCAGTTGGCATTGAGTAAGGATGATGCTAGCACGGGTGAGTACCCAGCATCCAAGTTCAGTAGTCAGGACTCAGGGGTTAGTTACTTGTGACTGAGGCCTGAGGCGCCTGAGACCTGGCACCGAGAATGAGGGTTCCTCCCAATAGCTTTCTCCCCTCCCCTGCGGTAAGGTTGACTGAATGGCTGAGGAACGCAAATCGTGGCTACGGCGACGGGTGGAGACCGCCTTGCTGAAGGGGTTTTCGCGGGCGTATTCGACGGTCCGCGTCGATCCGGAGAAGTTTCTGCTGCAATTGCGCGCGGCTTATCGAGTGCCAATAAGCGGGTATCACGGAGTGTTTTCGCTCGAGGTGGGGGAACTGGACGTTGTGGCCGACTCGATCATTCGGAGCGGGATGAAGGTCGCGGCGATCGAGGGCGCGGGGTTCGGGTTGGGCGGGCTGATCACGATCGTGCCCGACCTCGGAATTCTTTCCGCGATCACGATGCGCACGATTCAGAAGCTGAGCCTGCTCTACGGGTTTGAGTTCAATACGGACGACGAGGTCGCCGAGTTGTGGATCGCAGCGGCGAGCGCGGCGGGAGTCGATATCAGCCGCGAATTGCTGGAAAAGGAAGTGGTCAACAAATTCGTGCCCCGGGTCATTCAGCGGATCGCGGCGCGGGCCAGCACCGAGGTCGTCGAGAAGTGGGCGGGGCGCGTGATTCCGCTGGCCAGCGCTGCAATTGGCGCGGGATTAAATTACTGGTTTGTGCGGGCGTGGGGTGAGCGCGCCCGGGCACATTTCCGGCAGCGCCATTTGCTGTTGCGGGAGCGGGCGCTATGTGGGGCGGACACTCCTGTCCGCCGCTTTTGATGTTGATCTCGCTTTTGCCTTTGTTGGATTCAAATTTAAAACCAAAGTCAAATGCAGCGGACAGGAGTGTCCGCTCCACACCACCTGGTCACGCGCCGGCCATACCGGACGCTGTGATACAAAAATAGAGATGCCTACTTTTTCCTGCTCAGCTATTCTTTTTGATCTGGACGGAGTTCTCGTCGACTCGACCCTCGCGGTGGACCGGGAGTGGCGTGAGTGGGCAGCGCGCAAGGGGGTGGATGGCGATGCGATCATGGCCATCGCTCACGGCGTGCGGACGATTGAGGTGATCCGCCGGGTGGCGCCGCATCTGGATGCCGAGGCTGAGGCCGATGCAATCGAGAATCACGAAGCGGGTGATCAGACGGGAGTCACGGTCATGCCCGGAGCAGTCGATCTGTTGAGATCGATTCCTGATGGGCGGTGGGGCGTGGTCACATCGGGGTCGAGGCTGCTGGCCACAAATCGGATGCGTTACTGCGGCCTGCCGGTTCCCGAGGTTTTGGTCACTTCCGATGATGTGACAAATGGAAAGCCGCATCCGGAGCCCTATTTGAAAGGGGCGGAGGGTCTGGGGTTCGCACCGCAGGACTGCCTCGTGATCGAGGACGCCCCAGCAGGGATTCAGTCGGCGCGCGCCGGTGGGATGAAGGTGGTGGGGATTGCCAGCACGTATGCGGCGGTTAAGTTGGCGGAAGCGGATGCGGTAGTCCAGAGGCTTGCACGAATTCAAGTCACAGCGAACGGGACGGGAAGGTTGGTGGTTGACGCAGGGTGATCCGCCTTGCGCCGTGATTGGGGGAAATGGGAATGCCAACTGAACTTTGGACTCGACGCAAAGTACTGAAGAGCTGTGTAACGGTCGCTGGCGCAACCCTGGCAGGCGCCACGCGCGGATGGGCCTCGGCGCAACTGCCTGCTCCAGAACCGCTGCAGGACGATCGCCTCGCGTTCATCACAACCACCGAGGCGAGTCCGTGGCAGCAGGGATCGGTCTTCAAGCCGGCATTCGCTTGGGAAACCCTAAACCTCAACCTCGATTTGGGGAGCACTGAATCCGGCCAGGTGATCGAGGGGTTTGGTGGATGTTTTAACGAACTGGGCTGGACTTCACTGCAGGCGCTCGGCGAGGCCGATCGCGAGAGCGTATTGCACGAACTCTTTCATCCCAGTGCCGGCGCGTGCTTTACCTATTGCCGCATGCCGATCGGAGCTAACGATTTCGCGACCGAGGCCTACAGCTATGACGAGACCGACGGCGATTTCGATCTGAAGCACTTCAGCATCGAGCATGACCGCAACACGCTGGTCCCATTTATACAGGCGGCATTGCGCTACCAGCCCGAGTTGCGCCTGTGGGCCTCGCCGTGGAGTCCGCCCAGTTGGATGAAGCGCAACCACTTCTATGCCGAGGCCAAGGCTTATCCGGGAATGAAGGACAACGACATTCGCCCCGACCAGATTGGTCATGAGGGCGAGGATATGTTCATTCAGAAGCCGCGCTATTTCGAGGCCTACGCGAAGTATTTTGCCCGCTTCATCGCGGCCTATCGCGCGGAAGGGATTCGCATCGGCATGGTCATGCCGCAGAATGAATTCAATTCCGCGCAGAATTTCCCGAGCTGCACCTGGACGCCCGAGGGTCTTGTGCGATTCCTGCGCTTTCTGGGCCCGGAGATGCAAATGCTCGGAGTCGATCTATTCTTCGGTACGCTTGAGCGGGGAAATCCGCAAATGCTTCAGACGGTCATGGCCGACCAAGAGACTGCGCGCTTTGTGAAAGGCGTAGGCGTGCAGTGGGCGGGCAAGAATGCGCTGCCGGCGATTCATCACCAGTTTCCGGGGTTGATGGTTTACCAATCCGAGCAGGAGTGTGGCGACGGCTCGAATCGCTGGAGTTATACGAGCTATTGCTGGCAACTGATGAAGCACTACTTTCGCAGCGGCGCGTCCGCTTACCTGTACTGGAACCTTTCGACCGATAATGGCGGCATGAGTACCTGGGGATGGGCGCAGAACTCGCTGGTCAGCGTGGACCGCGCGGCAAAAACATTCCGGTACAACCATGACTACTACCTGCTGAAACACCTGACGCACTTCGTGCGCGTAGGTGCGAAACGCCTCGAGACATTGGGCACTTGCGACGACGCGCTGGGATTCCAGAACCGGGACGGCACAATAGTTGTGTTGCTGCGCAACGAGCTCCCGCACGAGCAGATGGTCCAGGTGCAACTGCCAGATCGCGCGGTGGCGGTCAAGTTGCCCCCGGATTCCGTGGGAACGGTGGCTTCGAAGGCGGCTTGAGGTTGCTTTGGTTACCGCGGACTATCCAGGCCCAGCATGTCTGCGAACTCGTCGAAGCTATCTGCACAACGCACGCAGCCGTTCGGCTGCGGCTTCCGCCACTGCAGCCGGATAACCGCCGGGTTTGAGCGATCCTGCCGGTAGTCGAGCAGGATCGGAGAATCCGACCCGAGACCGAAGTCGCCAATGTCCACGCACAACTCGGGCGAGATTTCCTCCAATGCGCCAAATCTCGACCAGAATCCGTCCGCGTGAGTCATCCGTTCGGCTACAGTTTGAAATGGCGGGTGGAAGAGATATATCTTATTTTCCTCAGGCGCGAACAAATGAATTCGCTCCTTAGGAACACGGGACCTGAGGTTCTGCCGTTGCGCTTCCGTAGCGGTCTGAGGCCAAAGTTCAGACTCTATCAATAAAAGGAGTCGCTTCGGCAGTTGCAAGCCCTCCACCATTGCGAGTTCGGAATCCAAGCCTTCAGCCTCACTCAGTTTGCTGACTACCGGAGCCAATCTTCCAGTTCGATTCCGCGGTCGGTTTTTTCGTCGCGGTACTTTACGATGACGGGAGTGTACAGCGAGAGATTCCATTCTGCGGCGGCGCCTTTTTTCACGGCGCGCGATCCGGGAACGACTACCGCATTCTCCGGGACCTCCAGCGGCGCGTCCGCGGTAGCGCGGTACACTTCGCCGCGCACCAGGTCGTAGAGGGGCGTGGAACGGGTCAGGATGGTTCCTGCGCCAAGGACAGCGCGCGCCCGCACCAGCGTGCCTTCGAAGATGCCGCAGTTGCCGCCTACCAGAACGTCGTCCTCAATGATTACGGGGGCGGCGTTGATGGGCTCGAGCACGCCTCCGACCTGCGCGGCTGCGCTCAGGTGAACATGTTTGCCGATTTGCGCGCACGAGCCGACCAGCGCGTGGGAGTCCACCATGGTGCCTTCGTCGACATAGGCGCCGACATTGATGAACATGGGTGGCATGCAGATGACCGAGGGCGCGACGTAGGCGCCCACGCGCACAGACGATCCGCCGGGAACGACGCGCACGCGGTCGGTGACCGTGAATCGGCGGGCGGGGAAGGTGTCTTTATCGACGAAGGAGAGGCCTGCGGTCATGTCGGCGATTGCGCCGAGCCGAAATCCGAGGAGGATGCCCTGCTTGACCCAGGCGTTGACGGTCCAGCGGCCGTTAATTTTCTCGGCGGCGCGGATTTTGCCCTGCGTGAGCTGGTCGCGGAATTCCAGGAACGTGCGCCGTGCTTCGGGATCGTGTTCGACTTCGCCCTGCGCGGACAGGCGGTCGATAGAGGATTTCAGGGACGACATGGAATTGTTGATTGTTGATTGTTGATTGTCGATTGTTGATTTGTCAAAAGCGCCGCAACACAAGGTCCCTCCACTCCGCTTGCTTCGCTGCGCTCCGGTCGGGATGACAAATTTGTTTTAATGCAACCGCGACCCAGGGGTTCAATCAACGGTCACAATTTCTCACTAGACGCACTTGCACTCGCTGCGGATCAGGATGCCGGTCATGGCATGGGCTGTTTCGCGTGCCTCAGCGAGCGTCGCGTAGGGGCCGTGCCAGCGGGCGTGATTGACGTCGTGGCCCGAGGGACGTCCTTTGCCGTGGCTGCACTGGCCACAGGAACCGCGGTGCAGGACGATTTTGTGCGGGCCGGCGGCCCAGTTTTCGTAGATGTAAAACTCGGCGGCTTCGGGCGCGGGGGCGGCGGGCTTGGCGATCAGGCCGATTTCGGTGGCGACTTTCTGCAGGCGCGAACGCGTGTCGCGGCGCATGGGCAGAAGCGGCAGGCGGTAGACTTCTTCGATTTTGCCCATCATCGCCAGCACCGCCTTTACCGGCAGGGGGCTGGACTCGATGAAGTTGGCCGTCATCAGCGGCAAGTACTTACGATTCAAGGTCCGCGCGGTGGCCCAATCGTTATTCAGGGCGGCGCGGGTGAGCGATGCCATTTCGTGCGGAATTTCGTTCGAGGCAACGGAGACAACGCCGACGCCGCCGACCGCGATGACCGGCAAGGTGAAGGCATCGTCGCCGGAGAAGACGAGAAATGTTTCCGGCACGGCGTTGATGGCTTCGGCAATCTGGGTCATGTTGCCGCTGGCTTCCTTGACTCCGGCGATGTTTGGAACTTCGGCCAGACGAGCCAGCGTTGCGGGCTCGAGGTTCGAGCCGGTGCGGCTGGGGACGTTATAGAGAATGACGGGCTTGTCGCCGACGGCCTCGGCGATGGCTTTGAAATGGCGATACTGGCCTTCCTGCGTCGGCTTGTTGTAGTAGGGTGAGGCCGTGAGGATGGCGTTGACCCCGGGGCGCGCTGCGATCTCTTTCGCTTTCTCGACGGCTTCGTGAGTCGAGTTGGAAGTGGCGCCGGCCATGATGGGCACGCGTCCGGCTGCGACTTCGATAGTCGTGTCGATCACGTGCAGCCACTCGTCGTGGGTGAGAGTGGGAGTCTCGCCGGTGGTGCCGCAGGGAACGAGGAAATCGATGCCGGATTCGACCTGCCAGGCGACCAGATTGCGTAGGGCGGCGTCATCGACGGAGCCGTCCTGATGAAACGGAGTTACAAGTGCGGTACCGCAACCACGGAGTTGCATAGCTATAAGATAGCGCGAATGGGGGTGGAGGGAAACTCAGTGATGGGCATCGATGTGGACAGAGACACCTTGCAGGCAACGTCTCTACAAATGACGCCATACGTCGTTGAAAGCGTAGAAGCCTTTCTTACCCGCGATCCATTCGGCGGCTTGGACGGCTCCTTCGGCGAAGCCGCGGCGGGACTTGGCGTTGTGGCAGAGATAGATGCGGTCGTTGGTGGATTCGAGGACGAGTTCGTGCAGGCCGACGACCTCCCCTTCGCGGAAGGATGTGATCTCGAGATCTTCTTTTTGGCCGCTGGTTTCGCGGATCACGCGCTGGATGGCGATCGCGGTGCCGGAGGGCGCGTCTTTTTTGTGAACATGGTGGCGCTCGAAGATCTGGCCGGAATAGCCGTGGCGAAGGGCTGCGGCTGCGGCGCGGGCTGCGTCCAAAAAGAGGTTCACGCCGACGGAGAAGTTCGCGGCGTAGATGAATCCGGTACCCTGCTGCTCGACCAGGTTCCGGATGCGGTCTAGCTCGACGTACCAGCCCGTTGTTCCGACAACAATGTTCTTGCCCGCTTTCAGGCAGGCCTCTATGTTTGCCAGGACGCAGTGAGGTGCGGTGAAGTCTATGACGGCGTCGATGTGACGAAGCTTTTCAGGGGTAAGTGCGGCGCAGGCGGCGTTTTCTTTCGCTCCGGCGATTTGGACATGGTGCCTGCGCTCGCGAGCGACTTCGGCGACCTGCGATCCGGTTTTTCCGCGACCCAGAATCAGGAGTTGCATGGGATCTAGGAAGCACTCAACCGCAAAGATCGCAAAGAAAATCCGCCAAGCACGCTAAGGAATCTTCGTGGTTTCTCTGGTGCGGCCTTAGCGCTATTTTAGCGTCCTTTGCGGTGCATCTGTTCGGATTTTGCTACGCGAAGATTTCTGCGTCTAGTTCTGAGAAAAATGTTTTGTGCAGGCGCTGGATCACGTCGGGGACTTCGTCTTCTTCGATGACGAAGGTCAGGTTGATTTCGGAGGCGCCCTGCGAGATCATGCGAATTTTCTTGTCGGCGAGTTCGCGGAAGACCAGGGCCGCGATGCCGGGCGTATTACGCAGGTTTTCGCCGACCAGGCAAACGATGGCTTTGCGGCCTTCATATTTCACGTCGGCGAGTTTAGCGAGATCGGCAGCGAGAGCTGGGATCGCCTGATTCGAATCCACAGTGAGCGAGACGCTGACTTCGGAGGTGGAGACTACATCGACGGCGACTTTATGGCGGTCGAAGGCCTCGAAGATCGAGCGCAGGAATCCGTGCGCCAGAAGCATGCGCGGTGCGGCCACGTCGACGATGGTAATCCGCTTCTTGGCGGCGATGGCCTTGAAGATGTTTTTGCCCTGCGGTGCGCGGGTGGTGATTCGAGTGCCTTCGCAGGACGGGTTGCGCGAGTTCAAGACGTAGACGGGAATGTTTTTCTGGATCGCGGGCAGGACCGTCGCCGGGTGCAGGACTTTGGCGCCGAAGTAAGCGAGCTCGGCGGCTTCGTCGAAGCTGATGACTTTGATGCGGCGGGCTTCGGGACAGATCCGGGGATCGGTGGTGAGGATGCCGTCCACGTCGGTCCAGATCTCGATGCGGTCGGCGCTGAGGCCGGCGCCGAAGATGGCAGCGGAAAAGTCGGAACCGCCGCGACCGATTGTCGTCGTGATGCCGGAGCCATTGGATCCGATGAAACCGCCCATGACCGGTACTTTATCTTCGCGCAATAAAGGCTGAACTCTCTCCTGGAGCTTGGCGTTGGTTTCCTCGAACTGCGGCACCGCTTGCATGTATGCACTGTCGGTGATGAGCACATCGCGGGAGTCGACGTGGGCTCCGTTGAGGCCGCGGGCGGCGAAGGCGGCGGCAACGATTTTGCTCGACAGCATTTCGCCGAAGGCGGCGACGTGGTCAGTAGTGCGGGGAGTGATTTCGCCGACGGCGGAGATGCCGCGCAGCAGTTCGTCGAGGTTTTCAAACTCGGTGCCCAACTCGGAATGGAATTCGGTGAACAGCGCGGTGCCGAGAAGCTCGCTGGCGGTGTTGTAATGGCGTTCCTGCAGGGAGCGGCAGAGTTTGAGGGCGGTCTTGCGCTCGCCGGCTCCGGCGGCTTTGGCCATGGTGAGCAGCGTGTCGGTGACCTTCGCCATCGCACTGACCACGACCACCGGCTTTTGCGCGAGACGCCCCTCGACGATCGCGGCGACGCGGTCGATGGCCTTGGCGTCTTCGACGGAAGTGCCGCCGAACTTCATGACGATCATTGGCGTGGCTTCCTTGTGGCGGGAGTCGGCCCGACGAGGTGCGCGTTCATCCCAGGTATCCCTTGGCCTTGAGCAATTCGGCGTTGAGCACGGCGGCTCCGGCGGCTCCGCGGATCGTGTTGTGTGAGAGCACAGTGAACTTCCAATCAAGCACGCCGCAAGGACGGAGGCGTCCGACCACCGTGGTCATGCCCGCGCCCATATCGACGTCGAAGCGGGGCTGCGGGCGGTCGTTGGCTTCGACATAGACGACGGGGCGTTCGGGGGCGCTGGGGAGTTTCAGTTCCTGCGGTTCTGCGCGATAACTGTTCCAGGCGCTTATGATTTCTTCCGCCTTAGCTTTGGTCTTGAGGCGGATGGAGACGGACTCGGTGTGGCCGTCTTCGACGGCGACGCGGTTGCATTGCGCGCTCATGGCGAATGCGCCGGGGATGACCTTCGAGCCGTTGAGTTGGCCGAGGAGTTTGTGGGTTTCCTCCTCCATTTTTTCTTCTTCATTGCGGATGAAGGGAATCACGTTGCCGAGGATGTCGAGCGAGGCGACGCCAGGGTATCCCGCGCCGCTGACCGCCTGCATGGTAACGGCCATGACGGTCTCGAGGCCGAAGCGTTGGTGCAGCGGGGCAAGAGCAAGTACCAAGCCGATGGCGGAACAGTTGGGATTGGTCACCACGTAGCCGCCGGATTTCGTTCGCCAAGCTTGGCCGTCGATCAGCTTGATGTGCCCGGCGTTGACCTCGGGAATGACGAGCGGGACATCTTCTTTCATGCGCAGGGCGCTGGAATTGGAGACCACGGCACAGCCTGCGTCCGCGAAGCGGGGTTCGAGTTCGGCGGCAATCGAGGCGTCGAGTGCGGCGAAGATAACTTTGGGTGCACCCTCGGGCGTGGCAGGGGAGACCCGCATCTTGGCGACTGGCGCTGGCACCGGAGTTTTCAGGCGCCAGCGCGCGGCTTCTGCGTAAACCTTGCCTTCGGAGCGGTCGGAAGCGGCCAGCCACGCTACTTCAAACCAGGGATGGTGCTCCAGCATCTGGATGAATCGCTGTCCGACGACGCCGGTGGCACCGAGAATACCAATGGGAATTTTGCGGTTCATAAGGATGTTCGAATTTTATAACAATCGGCGGGCGCGACCCCGCACTTGAGTCACTGGAGACCCGATTCCGGGTGGCCGATAGGAGGGATGGAGGGACTCCAATGCCCGAGTTACGCCAGAATTTTTTCACTAAGGAATGGGTCATCATCGCTACAGAACGGGCCAAGCGGCCCGAGGAATTAGCCACACATCGAGCGGCGCCTCCGGTGGCGTCATTTGTGGAAACCTGCCCATTCTGCCCGGGGAACGAAAGCAAGACGCCTCCGGAGGTGCTGCGGTCTCCGACGACTGCCGGCGAACCGTGGGCGGTGCGCGTGATCCCCAACAAATTCGCCGCGTTGTCGAGCGAGGTGCAGCCCACCAGGAACCTGCAACACCTGCGTCGGCGAATCGACGGCTTCGGATTTCATGAGGTCATCATCGATAGTCCGGACCACGCACGCTGCATGGCGCTTCTCTCGGACGAGCACGTGACCAGCATCCTGAGAGTGTATCGGGAGCGCTACAACACGCTCAGCATCGACCGGCGGGTGAACCACATTACGATTTTTAAAAACCATGGCGCCGATGCGGGCGCGAGCTTGCAGCATCCACATTCGCAACTGATAGCCACGCCGGTGATCCCCAGCCAGGTGCGTCACCGTTTGCACGAAGCGCTGCGGCATTACGACGACGCCGGCGAATGCATGTTCTGCCATATGGTGGAACGCGAGGTGGAAGATCAGACGCGCATTGTGTTGAAGGGCGAGCATTTCGTTGCGATGGAGGTGTTTGCCTCGCCCACGCCATTTGCCACGCACATCTTTCCGCTGCGGCACATGGCCAGCTTTGGCGACATCACGGATCTCGAGGTGGTTGATCTGGCGCGGGTTCTGCGGACCCTGCTCGCGAAGATTTATGTCGGGCTGGAGAATCCTGACCTGAACTACACCGTGCGCAGCGGTCCAACCGAATACAACGGCGCGCGGCACTTTCACTGGTACGTGAGCGTGATCCCGCGGCTAACGCGGGTGGCCGGGTTTGAACTGGGGTCGGGGATGTTCATCAACAGCGTCCTGCCTGAGGCCGCGGCGGAGTTCTTGCGGAAAGTGGCGGTGGATAAAGCGTTGGGAGCCGGGGCGGGTAAGTAAAGAAGCTTTCAGCTTTCAGCCATCAGCTTGCCGCGGCGAGCCACATTCAGGCGCAACGGGCGCATAGTTGAAGAATGAAGGCTGATTTCCACGAACTGAGAGCTGACAGCTATTTTCTGTGCGCGGGTTGACTGCCGATGGCATATTCGGTGAGGGGACCGAATTTCTTCTTCTCGGCATAGAGGCGCCAGCGGCGGAATACGATGCGCAGGCTGGCCATGACGGGAATCGACAAATAAATTCCGAGGATGCCGGCGACTTCGCCTCCCGCCATCACGCCGAAGATGGCTGCCAGGGGATGGAGTTCCATGCTTTCGCCCATGATGCGCGGGGAAGAGACGTAGTCTTGAACTAGGCGCCAGATTCCGAGAAACACGACGAGGACGAGCCAGTGCGAGTAGCTCATCAGGAGCGCTACGCTGACGATGATCAATGCGGCGGCCAGCGGGCCGACGACGGGAATAAATTCCAGCAAGCCACCTATGGTTCCGAGGACCAGAGCGTAGGGAACGCGCATCACGCCCAAAAACGCGGAATACATAAGCAGGCTCAGGGCGGCGAGAGTCAATTGGGCGCGGATGAAGTGGGCGAGCATCTGATTGAGGTCGTTCAATACGTTTTCCATAAACTCACGTTGGGGCCGCGAATTGATGGTGGAGAGCAGGAAGTCGCTGAAGGCGCGCCCATCTTTCAAGAAGAAAATTGACAACAGCGGTACGACGAAGAAAAGCCAGGCTTGTTTCGCGACATCGGCGATGCGCAGCCCAACGCGCTGTGCCAGTTGCGTGATTTCGTCGCCGTGGCTGGCCAGGAAGGACTGCACCAGTTTCGTGCTCTTTTCGTTCCAGCCATGCTCCTCGCCAATTTGGGTTGCGATCTGACCCGAACTGAGCCGGGTTAGCAGGTCGGGCAGCGAGTGACCGAGCCGCGCTCCCTCCCGCGTCACTTTGGGACCTACCACCACGAAAAACACGACCACCAGCACCAGCAACAGCGTATAGAGTACCGCAATCGCGCGGTTGCGCCCCCGCAGCAGTTTCTCGAGGTGATTTACCAAGGGACTCATCAAGTAGGCGAAGAAGATAGCGAACAGAAACGCGATCAGGGTAGCCCGCGCGACGTAGAGAAACCCCAGCCCCAGCGCGAAGAGCAGCACTGTGACCAAGGCCCGTGCCGTACGTGAGTCAGCCAGCAGCAATAGGTTTTCCAGGGGGTGGCCTCGATTCCGCCGCGCCGGGAACAGTACTAGTCCCGCACTACCTCGGTATCATCGGCAGGAATTGCCACTCGTATTAGCTTGAACTGATCCTGGGGGTCTACCCACAGGTTCCATGCAAAATTCTCTCCGGTCAGATTCAGGCGCAGCAGTTCGCGCTCGGCACCACGGACGGTGACTTTTTCCTTGCCCACCAGTTCCAGGCGGATGCGCAGCGAAGCGCGGTCTTGCGGCACAAGCACGCCGAATTCGGCCGGACCTTGCTGGCATTTCCAGTTTCCAGCTTCCGACTTGCAGTCGGAGGCCAGGTAGCGCCAGATCAGCACCGCGCGATGAATGAAGAAATTGTTGTCGAGAATCATCGTAGAACTGGGCATCAGGAACGGTTGCTCCGCCGTCTTGGCGGACCCGGAGACGATGATCTTCTCGATCAGGAAATCGTTATTGGGGAGCACGCTCAGAGTGCCGCCGGAATCCTGGCTCCATTCATAACGCAACAATTCGCCGGTGGAGGTGATTTCGAGATCTGACTTCTGGGTGGTGGCGTCAGCGCCAGCCGTTTGCTTGAGTTGCGATTTGATGATGCTGTTGCCGTTTTGCTGGTGAATGCTAAAGGTCTCGGTGACCACGCGCTGGCCCTTGATAAACACGCCGAACGAACCGGAATCGATGACTAGTGCGGGAGCGGGCTTCGCCTTGTCCTTCTTCTCGTCCTTGGGCACTGCTGCATTCGTTGCAGCGGGTGCGGCCAAGAAACTAGCCAGCATAAACCCAAAGACCCAGCGTGTTGCGGTGTGCGACCTCACTCGGCTTCTCCTAACTCTGTCCGTAGAGCGATGCTCTCCAGGCCAAGCTTCTCTGCGATTTCGGCGGCGATTGCGTCCGCGGTGCGGCTGCCGGTTTGAATCCTCAGCGAGGCCTTCAGGTAGCTTTGGCGCCGCGAATCGTAAAGCTGGCGAAACTGATCAATGTCCTTCAGCAACGGGCGCTCTGTTTTGGTCTCGGCCGCCTGCTGGCGACAACGCCGCCATAATTCCTCGACCGGTGCATCCAGAAAGACAGTTGGCACGCCAGAGGCTTCGAGCAGGTCCGCGATGGTTTGCTGAGCAAACGCCCCGCCGCCCAGAGCGATGATCTTTGAAACTCCGCCCCTCGCTTGTTCGAGTGCTTGCTGCAAAGCCAGGTGCTCGGCCCGACGGAACGCGGGCTCGCCGGAATCCCGGAAAATCTCCGCGACGCGCCGTCCCTCGCGCTGTTCGATACGGTCGTCCAGATCTTCAAAGAGCCAATTCAGCCGTTGCCCAAGGGCGCGGCCAACGCTGCTTTTCCCGGCACCCATGAAGCCGACAAGAAAAACGGCGCCGCGCGGAGAGGAAACCCGAGTGGATATCTTCGTGGACCTCACACTGGCGCGATTTCGAGCGTCCATCTCGTGGTTACGACGCTTCTTCGCGCGACTCACGGATTTCTTTTCTTTGTTATTTTGCAGCGCGCTACTTTGCCGAGCGTTTTCTGAGGTGGATTTTACCACTGAAGCTGCGCAGCACCACGGTCGATGACACCGCCGCCCGACCCATGGTACCCATGAAGGCACGTCCCTCCTGGATGGCGAACCAAGTATGGGTTTTGGGCTGGAGAGGGATGTCGTCATGGACCTCGCCCTTGACCGAGCGAGCGCTCACGTCGGCCGAAGTGCCGTCAGGCACGGTGGCTTCGATGTCGCCGCTATGACTGGTGAGGCGGTATTCGCCGCTGCGCCCGAAGTCGCCGGTGTAGTTGATTCGGCCGCTGGTCGAAATAACCTGCACGAGCGGTCCGTTGACTTGGTCGAGGGTTACCTCGCCGCTGAGGGAGTCGACTTCGACGTGGCCGTTCTGGACATTGGTGAGGGTGACAGGTCCGCTGACCGTCTTGACGTGAACGTGGGCGGCGCTGACATCGCGGACGTCGACGGCGGCTCCGGAACCTTCCAGAGTCATGTCACCATGCAACTTTTCAGCATGTAGCGGGCCCGTGGTGGAGTGCAGAGTTACGCTGGCATCGGACGGCACCAGAATCTCGTAGTCCACCCGGCCCGAAGTGGCGTCAGCTCCGGGCAGCAGATGCGACTGAATTTCTATGTGATTTCCGTTCTGGTTGTTGTCGACCTCAACCTTGTCGGAATGGAGCAGGGCGTTGATCACAACGGTGTTCCCGGTGGAAGGTTTGACCGAGATCGAGCCGTAGGGATTGTTGACCGAGACTCCAGCCTTGGATCCCACGTTGAAGTGATATTCCTTGCGGCTTTCGGCGACCAGTGTTCCCGCGATCAGCGTGCCGATAGCGACGAGTTTGATTGTGCGCCCGCTCATGTGACTCCCCGAAGTTCCGTACATTATGGCAGAGAACGATCCATGGCCAACTCAAAAAGCATGGCCTTTTCCTGATAAGCCTCCAGCAGCGAGCGGCGGGCTTCCTCGTCGTTCGGATTGGCGGCGACAATGCCTTGGGCATCCTGAATGTATTCGTTGACGCGGCGGAGTTCGTCTTCGTACTGGGTTTTCATACCCGGCGTTTGCTGAGCGATTTCCTGCAGCAGGTCGTCGTCGTCTAAGCCCGCAGTCAGGTCCGTGATGACGGTTCCGGGAACGACAGGCCGATTTGCATTCTGGGCAAGCTGCACCGAGATGGAGTGCTGGCGGACATAAATGCCCACCGCAAACAGCAAGGCGGCAGCGACGGGAACCATCCATCGCGCCCACGCCCAGCGGCTGCCGATGGAGGGAATGAGCGAACGTCCGGCACGAGGGGCATGGATCAGCCCCTCCTGCCGCAAGGCAATTTCGATAGAGTTCCAGACGCGAGGACTGGGTTCGTTGGCCCCGCGCAGGTCCGTCGCGGCGGAAACGATCAGCTTCAGTTCTCCAACCAGAGCGGAGCACTCGGGGCAGGTTTTCAGATGAGCCTGCTGTTCGGCGGTGCTGGCATCTTCGATTTCCGCAAGGCTGTTCTGCAACTCAACGCAATTCATACTGCTCTCTCCCCAAGCCTCTGCCGAACCGGTGCCGTGCCAAACCAGTGTACTGCCGATTTCGGTTTGCTTGCAGCCGTTCGGCCCCTGCCAAGGTTACCGCCGGTGCCAGTCTGCGCTGGCTCTTGTCGCTTCTTACCACTTACCAGAATGCTCTCAACGTTCCTAACTACTGACTCCTGCTCACGACTTCCCGGCCTTTTCGGCCCGATTGATCTTAAGCAGATCGCGAAGCTTCATGCGCGCTTTGTGCAATTGCGACTTGCTGTTGCCGATCGAGCAGCCCACGATACCGGCGATTTCATTGTGTTCGTAGCCTTCAATATCGTGAAGCACAAAGATCGTGCGATAGCCGGGAGGGAGATCATCGACTGCTCTCTGCAAGTGCAGCCGGTCGATAGATCCGGCCAGCGCCAGGTCTTCCGCCCCGAAATCTTTCTTCGGAGTATCTTCTTCACCGCCCTGCGTGGTCTCTTCGAGCGAGACCACCGGGAGGTTCTTCTTTCTCAGATGCATCAACACAACATTCACCGATAGCCGGTGCAGCCAGGTCGAAAACGCCGACTCGCCGCGGAAAGTGGCGATCTTGCGGTAGAGCTGCAGGAACGCCTCCTGGGTTAAATCCTCGGCCTCGGCCGTGTTCGCTGTCATGCGCAGGCAAAGAGAATACACGCGCCGCTTATGCTTATCGTAGAGCTGCTGGAAAGCCCAAGCATCGCCCTGCTTGGCCTTTTCAATGGCCCCGGCTTCGTTGAACTCGTCGTCCTGTCGCTGTACTCGGTCGGTCAAGTTGTATTTTCCGGCCGCACTTGCTGAGATGCGGCTAACTATCTTTGCGTTGTATGGCTTGCGGGTCGTGTCGCGGGCACGATGGTAATGTCGATATGCAGAATATCAGAGCCATTCTACGGAACTTTGGATTCCTCCGTTCGCTCGTTGTGCTTCGGAAATCCTTTGACTGCTCGGGGTTGAGCGCCTCGCCATTTCATGGCCAAAATCCGATCCCGAAATTAGAGCTCATTCTTCGGAAATTGGTAAGTGCTCCCCTCGACTAAGCCGCACTCTTGGCGGTGGTAATCGTCTCTAACCCGTGTCCATGAGGCCCGGTTTCGCGGATACGGAGAAGAATTGCAAGGGCCATGCCGACGAATCCGAGGACCGAGAAAATCCACATGCCCAAAGCGTAGCCACCGGAATTTTCGAGGCCCGCGTGGGCGTAGTCATTGGCCCACCCGATCAGAAGATTCAGGAGGAAAAACCCGACTTGCTGGATGAGTGTCATCAGCGCATACGCCGTTCCCAGACGCGATTGTTCGACGATGTAAGCCACCGAAGGCCACATGACGGCGGGAATCAGCGAAAAGGCGATGCCCATCAGGGAAACGGGCACGAACAGCGAAATGTTGGTGTAGGCCATCATCAGGTAGACCGGCATCAACAAAAGCGAGCCGAACATCATGAACCACGCCCGCTTGCCGACCCGGTCGACCAGCAGACCGAACAAAGGAGTGGCAATCATGGCGGAGAAGGGAAGCAAGCTGTTGAAGAAACCAGCCTTCTCATGGGACAACACGCGCATAGCTTCGGAGGCCACCACGCCGCCGTGGGTGGCGAGGATCTTGTTGGTGAAGAAATCGATGGCGAACGTACGGAACGGAAAGATGGCGGAGTAAAAGGTAAAGCACAGCCCAACGACGAGCCAGTAAGACGCATTGAAACGGAAAATGCCGCGGAACTCGAGCTTGTCGACTTTGCCCGCCCTGCCGAGTTCATATCTGTTTTCCGCATGCGTTTCGAGCAGCCAGTAGACAAGGGCAGTCGTCACACTCAGCACCCCGGCTCCGACCGCAAGCAAAAGTGGGCCACGCCAGCTTGCCGGTCCGGCGGAACCCTGAGGGTAAAACACTGAGTGCGCCCAGGTCGGGGAGTTGTCGGCGGCCACCGAGGCGAGCCGGGCGATGGTTAGGTTGATGCCGAAGGCGAAGCTCAGTTCCTTGCCCCGGAACCACTTGGCGAGTGCCGTCGTGGCGGCTACGATCATTGACTCGGCGCCGAGGCCCAGCACTGTCCGCCCGGCAATCATAAGTGGGGCTTGGCCCTTCGCCGCTGTCAGGGCCGCGCCGAGCAGGCAGAGGGCAGCGAAGGCAGTGATGGCTTTTTTGGTGCCAATCCGGTCAATGATGATTCCGCCGATCAAAAGCGTCGCGACCGCCGCCACACTGTAGCTGGCGTTCAACCAGCCAAACTGGGTGGCGGAGAAGCCGAGGTGGTCAATGAAGATTCGCTCCAGAGGGTTGATGCTGTCATAGATGTAGTAGTTCCCCCCCATCGCCACACTGACGAAGATCAGAACCGCCCAGCGGTACGACACTGGCGGCTGCGGACGCAAGGTTTCGGCCATCTACGCTCTTTTCCCGGTGGATTGGACCCCCGTGGCTTCGCGAAGCAAGGAGATTAGCAGAGAGGGGCTGCCCGCTTCTAGCTGCCAGCTTCTGGCCTGCAGACCCCAAGCCGCGCAGCATGACAGAACCTAACTTCCGACATACCTTGCATACAGGCTTCGCGCAACGGCGGTGTCGGTGGTGCCTTTGATGATCGCGCGGCCATCCAGGAACAGCGTCATCTCGTAGGGATCGTGCCAGAACTTCAGGACGAAATCATTGTGGCGGACGACGCCGTGGGGTTGGAGGCGGAGGTCCATCTCGGCGAAGTTAATGGGACGTTGGCGCTCATGGATTTGCACGGAATTCCTACCGCACAGGGTGATGTGGGGGCGTCCTTCACCGGCGAGATGAATGAAGTCCCGTTCTCCGCAGGCGCGGCAACCGGGACGGGGCTTGGCGGCGGAGATTTCCGCGTGCTCGTTGGTCCAGACGTCGAAGGAAAGCAGAGTCCGCCGCAGATGTGTGGTGGCGATGCCGCTCAGCAGCACTTTGAGCGCCTCGGTGGCGGCGATCGAGGCCACCAGATTCACCGCTGAGTTCAGAATGCCGGAGGTCTCGCAGGTCTCGACCATGCCTCGGGGCGAGTCCGGGAAAATGCAGGCCAGACAGGCGGTTTGGGCGGGCACGACGTTCAAGGTCAGGCCATAGCTTCCGACTGCCGCGGAATAGATCCAGGGAAGCGAGCGGTCGACGGCGTAGTCGTTGATTAGATAGCGAGTTTCGAAGTTGTCCGTGCCGTCGAGGATCAGATCCATTCCTTCAAGCAAAGCTTCAATGTTGGCGGGGACCAGATCGTCGACTTTCGGTTCGACTACGATTTCGGAATTGAAGTCGGCGATCTTGCGGGCGGCGGCGATGGCCTTGGGCAGAGACTCGGCGGCGTCTGCCTCGTCGAAGAGCGATTGGCGCTGCAGATTGCTGGGCTCGACGTAGTCCCGGTCGATGATGCGCAGCGTGCCGAGACCGGCACGGGCCAGCAGCCCCGCGAGCGCTGAGCCGGTCGCTCCGCAGCCGACGATGGCTACGTGCGCCGCCGCCAGTTTCCGCTGTCCCTCGGCGCCAATACCGCGGAACAGCACCTGGCGGGAGTACCGATCAGGTTCGCCCGGAGACGGTTTTGCAGAATTTTCTTCCGAATTGCCGTCGTTCTGTTGCCCGCGTTGTGTTTCCTGTGCCAAAGACGTCACCAGTGCCGCGCACTAAAACCTTTATTATAAGTGGTTGGCGTTTGCACGCACGCTTGCAGCAGGCGGCCGCGGGCCCAGAGCGCAGGCTCGAAAGATTCGTACAACAGAGAAACGGGCGCGTCCCATCGAAGTCAAAACAGCCCGGATCTAAGGACACCTTTGCCGAGACGGTATACGACATTGCTGGCCGCGTCGATCTTTCTGTGCGGTGCGGTCCAGCCGTCCGGGGCTGCGGCTCAGACGACTTTGTCGTCGGCACTGGTAAATTCGACAGGACCGTCCGATCGGCAGGGACCACAGAGACCGTCCGTAACTGTCGTTTCAGGGTATGAGGGGAGGATGGTGCGGTTGATCCAGCTTCCGGGGGTGTCCGATCGCGACCGGGAGCACTTGCTGCAGTTGCTCGCACAGAAGGCTGGAGATCCGCTGGATCGCGATCGTGTTCGCGATAGCATCCGCACGCTCTACGCCACGGGGCGGTTTGCCGACATCCAGGCTGAGGTCGTGCCTTCTGGCGAAGAGGTTACGTTGACCTTCACCACTGCCGCGAACTTTTTTGTCGGTGCAGTGGAAGTGGAAGGCGCTCCGACCCGTCCCACCCCCAACCAGATCGTGAACGCAGCGAAGTTTCAGCTGGGGGAACTTTATAACCACGACAAGTTGGACCGCGCACTGGAGAACATCCGGCAGCTCATGCAAGAGGATGGCTTTTATCGGGCGCGGGTCACCGCCGAGAGCACCTCGAATGTCGCGACGCAGCAGGTGAATATCCTGTTTCACATTACGCCGGGGGCGCAGGCTCATGTGGGTCAGGTGCAGGTGACGGGCAGTTCCGGCTTGTCGTCCGGGCAAGTGCAGAGCATCGCCCACATCGATGGCGGGGACCGGGTGACGGCCGCGCTGGTGAGTGGCTCCCTGCAACGGCTGCGAAAAAAGTTTCAGAAACAGAACCGCGCGTTGGCCCAGGTTTCGATCGCGCTACAGCAATATCACGCGGAGAACAACGCCGTGGATTTCACTTTCCAGATTGATCCCGGTCCGGTGGTGGTGATTTCCGCTGGGGGGTACCACATCAGCCGCGGAGTCATGAAGAAAGAGATTCCGGTCTATGAGGAAAATGCCGTAGACGACGATCTCCTGAACGAAGGCAAACGGAACCTCCTTGATTACTTGCAGACGCGCGGCCACTTTGATGCAACAGTGGACATCAAAAAGCGGTCCGACGACAAGACCATGCACGTGATCTATGACATCGATCCCGAGCCGGTGCATAAGCTGGTGCTGGTGGAAATCAGCGGCAATAGGAATTTTATGGATACAGCCAAGCTGCGTTCCTACTTGCAGATGCAGCCGGCCAACCGCTTCCTGAGCCACGGGCGCTATAGCGGAACCCTGCTCAAGAGTGACGTCGCGACGCTGGAGAGTTTGTACCGGTCTAACGGCTTTCGCCAGGTCAAGATCGAAAGCAAAGTGGACGACGACTACGAGGGCGTAGACAACCACCTGGCCGTCCACCTGCTGATTGAGGAGGGACCCCGTACGCAGGTAGGAGAAGTCAATGTAGTCGGCAATCAGAAATTCGGACGAGAGAAACTGCCGGAATTGAGCACTCAGGCCGGACAGCCTTATTCGGAACAGGATCTGGCGAATGATAGGGAGAGGATCCTCAACTTTTACTTCAATCATGGCTATCCCAACGCCGCTCTCGAGATTACGACCAAAGACTCGTCTACCGAGCCCAATCGTGAGGACGTGACCTATGCGATTTTGGAAGGCGAGGGCTTCACCGTCGATCGGGTGATGCTGGCGGGGACCGAACATACCCGCGACTATGTGGTCGAGCGCGAGGTCCAGGTCAAGGAAGGCGAGCCCCTTAGCCAAGAGGGGCTCCTCGACACCCAGACCCGCCTCTACAATCTCGGCATCTTCAGCCAGGTGGATACGGCAGTGCAGAATCCGGAGGGGGCCGCTCCACAGAAGAATGTTCTGGTGCAGGTGGCGGAGGCGAAGCGCTACACCTTCACCTATGGCTTGGGATTGGAGTTCCAGACCAGCCAGCCCTCGGGAACTAAGGCGCCGCAGGGGAAAACCGGCGTCAGCCCCAGGGTGGGATTCGATGTCACGCGCTTGAACGTGGGTGGAAGAAATCAAACCTTGACCTTTCAGTCGCATGTTGGGCGACTGCAGCAGCGCGGGCTGATCAGCTACACCGTTCCGAAGCTGTTGGACAGCGACAAGTGGAAACTCATCTACACCGCGTTCTACGACAACAGTCTGGATGTGGCGACGTTCACCTCGCAGCGTCTGGAAGGGAAGATTGACCTGCGGCAGCAGATTGGAAATTCCGGAGAAGAGCCCGGGACGCGTCCTGGGCCGAGTTCGATCACCTATCGCTTCGATTTCCGGCGAGTAAAGGCGAGCAACGTCGCCATTTCTCCGAGTGAGATTGCGCTGCTGTCTCTTCCGGCTCGCGTGGGCGGTCCCGGTTTCACCTACATCCGGGACAAACGCGACAATCCACTGGAAAGCACCAAGGGAAACTATTTCACGCTCGATGGTTTTGCGGCTTCCTACTACTTCGGCTCCGAAGCCGATTTCGGCCGGGCACTGGCCCAGAATTCCACGTACCATGCCTTTGGAGGCAAGGGCAAGGCGGGACATCAGTTCGTATTTGCCCGCTCGACTAGTATTGGCCTGCAGCAGCCGTTCCGAGGCACCAGGATTCTGCCTCCCGGGTCATGCCCTCTGAATCAAGCCGGAGAACCCACTTGTGAAGGCTTCACCCTCATCCCGTTGCCGGAGCAATTTTTTGCCGGGGGTGGCAACTCGCATCGCGGTTTTGGGTTAAATCAGGCAGGACCTCGCGATCCGACCTCGGGGTTTCCGGTCGGCGGTACGGCGCTGTTTGTTAACAATATGGAACTGCGCTTTCCTCCGATGACTCTGCCGTATCTCGGCGAGGGATTCGGCTTCGCCATTTTTCACGATATGGGGAACGTCTTCACCGCGCCGCACGACATGCTGACGGGATTGCTGCGCTGGCATCAGCCCGATCTCGGGCAGTGCCTGCCCGCCAGTAGTACAACGAACAACCCGTGCATTACCAAATTCGACAATTCGGGTTATGATTACACCTCGCACGCGGTCGGAGTTGGGGTCCGCTATAAGACGCCAATTGGCCCCCTGCGTTTTGACTTCGGGTACAATCTGAATCCGACCAAGTATTTCCAGACTTTCTCGAGTACCGACCCGGTTACCAAAGTTACGGTAACCAATGTCGAGTCGCAGCGTCTGCGGCATTTCAACGTATTCTTCAGCATCGGGCAGCCATTCTAATGAGACGAGTGCAGACGAAGATGACGGTCGTTGCGGCGGCGCTGGCAGGGCTGCTGATTGCGTCCGCGTTTTTGCCGGTGGCGCGGGCTGAGGTGATCGACCGCATCGTAGCCAAAGTTAACGGACACATTATTCTGCACAGCGATTGGGATGATGCGTTGCGCTACGAGGCGCTGCTCAATGGCCACACCGTCAACGAGTTTACCGCGGACGACCGCCGGGCCGTTCTCGATCGCCTGATTGATCAGGAATTGCTGGGGGAGCAGATGAAGGCGGCCGCGTTCCAGCACTGCACAGTGGCCGAAGCGACCGCCCGCCTCGCAGAGGCGCGAAGACAATATCCAGAGGCCGCCACCGATGAGGGCTGGCAGGCGCTGCTGTCGAGATTGCAGCTGGCGGAGAAAGATCTGCTCGCGCACGTTCAGACCCAGATTGACTTGATGCGGCTGGTCGATGCCCACCTGCGGCCAGGAGTGCAAATTGACTCGAAAACCGTCGAAGCTTATTACCGCGATAAGTTCATTCCGCAATTGAAGCAGTCCGGCGCGGGTGAGGTTGCACTGGCCGACGTCTCGGGCAAGATTCGCGAATTGCTCACCGAGGAAAAAGTCAACGAATTGCTGGTTTCATGGCTGCAGACCCTGCGCTCGGAAAGCAAAGTGAGCATGCCCGGCACGAATGCGTTTGCTGGTGAGGGAGTCCAGTCGCAGTGACCGAGCCAGCCACCAGGCCGCGGCGCCGGTGGAAGTACTTGCTGATGGCGGGCGGCGCCGGCTTCGTCCTGCTGCTGGGCGCTTTCTGGTATACCACCACCGATTCCTTTCAGGCCTACGTGCGACGGCGGATGGTCGCCGAAGTGGAGCGGATCACCGGCGGCCGCGCGGAAATCGGAAGCTTCCACGTTGTTCCTTTCCACATGCAGGTCGAGGTGCGCGACATCACCGTGCATGGGAAGGAGCCTCCGGGCGACGTTCCGCTGGCTCACGCCGACCATCTGTTCGCGCAGGTTAAAGTGATCTCGTTCCTCCGTACGGAGTTCGGATTCTATTCGTTGAGTCTGGAGCATCCAGTCGTTCACATCGCTGTGGCTGCAGACGGCACGACCAACGTCCCCGCTCTGAAAGTGTTATCGCCGTCTTCGCAGAACAATCTGGTCGAGCCTCTGTTCGCACTTTCGATTGATCACTTGTCGGTGCGAAACGGGGAACTGCTTTGGGCCGACCAGAGAATTCCGCTAGACTTTACCGTCGACGATACCGGCTTGCAGATGGATTACTCGTATCTGCGGGGGCGATACGAGAGCCGTCTCACGGTGGGCAAGGTGGACACGGTGGTGGAAGACTTCCGCCCGTTCGCCTGGATGACCACAGTCGACATCAGCCTAGGGACAAACTTCGCCGACGTCAAATCGCTGCAGTGGACCTCTGGCCGATCGCATCTGGAAGCGAGCGGACGCATCAGCGATTTCGGCGCTCCTCGTCTCGACGCCAGCTATGACGCGCACCTCGATCTTGCGGAAGCCGCTGCCATTGCGCGCCGCCACGATCTTCAGGAGGGTGTCGCTGAGTTCAAGGGAAGCGGGCACTGGTCCTTAAGTGAGTTTTCTGCCTCCGGCGCTCTCGCGCTGCGCGACTTCAGCTGGCAAGACAATCAGTTCATCGTCAAGAAGGCTAGCGGCACCGTCGATTACGCGATCACCGACGACCAGTTCAAGCTGTCGAAATTACAGGGCAAGTTGTTCGGAGGAATCGTCACCGGGGATGCTCAGGTGGATAACTGGCTGCACAGCGTGCCACTTCCGCCGCCCGGCAAGGCGGCGAAGAAGGGCAGTGAGAACCTTCCCGTGATCAGCGCGGCTCGTCCGCGCAGTGGGAGAGCTACCACGGAAAGAACGCCGGGCGTGCAAACGGGGGTGGTGCATCTTCGTGCCCGCGATATTTCTGCCACTGACGTGGCCGCTGCCCTGGATGTGCCCGCCCATCCGCTGGGCCGCTTCCGCCCCACCGGAATCGCCAGCGGCACGGTGGAGGCCGCCTGGAAGGCGTCACCGAAGAATGTTGAGATTGCGTTCGTTCTCGACGTGAGCCCGCCGGTGAAACCGGCTGCCAGGGAGCTACCGCTGACGGCGCACGCGGTGGGCAAGTATCACGGCGAGAGTGACGCGCTGGAGATTTCGCAATTCACTCTTTTAACTCCCGCCTCGCGGGTTCAGGCCGAAGGGACACTTTCGGCCTCCTCGTCGCTGCGTTTTTCGGTCTCGACCACGAATCTCGAAGAATGGCGGCCCTTGGTCGCGACGCTGGGCGGACCTACAAACCTGCCGTTCCGAGTGGATGGCACTGCCGCGTTCAACGGAGTGGCTGAGGGGGCTTTCTCATCCCCGACACTAGCCGGGACGTTGGTCGCGCAAGATTTCGAATTTACCCTTCCCGCGACTTCCCGCACGCCAGAGCAACAAGTCCAGTGGGACTCGCTGGCGGCCAGTATTCAGGTCACTTCGCATGATCTGACGCTGCGCGGCGGCAGCTTGCGGCATGGCGACACAACCGCCGATTTTGACCTCAGCGCGTTGCTGCAAAAAGGACAGTTCACCGAATACAGCCCCTACAATGCGCGCGTGAACTTGCATCATGTGGACGTCGCCTCTACCGCGGCCCTGGCGGGCTTCGACTATCCCATTACCGGCACGGCCGATGTATCGCTCCAGATTGCCGGAACCCGTGCCGCTCCCCGGGTGCAGGGGCACATTTATGCTGACAACGCCGCGGCCTACGGCGAATCGATCGAGAAGTTCGAGGCGGATCTTCACATCACGGAGGGAGAAACCTCGCTTAATAACATCCACCTCACCCATCGGGATGCTTCCATGAGCGGTGATGCAGCCTACACGCCCGCGACCCGGGGCTTCCGGCTTGACCTTACGGGGAAGAATCTCGATCTGGTGCGGGTGCGGCAGATTCATCTGGACCAGTTGCGGGTGGAGGGGCGCGCCGATTTCACTCTGCGAGGCTCTGGAACGCTGGATGCCCCGGTAATCAACGCCGGAGTTCATGTTCGCGATCTCACGCTGAATGGCGAGTTGGCGGGCGGGTTCGATCTGGAAACCGCGACCAAGGATGGCGAACTGCGTATGACCGGGCACTCGGAGTTCACGCGCGGCACGCTGGCGCTGGAAGGCACGGTGGGGATGCACGGCGATTATCCGGCGAACATTACCGCACGCACGGATCATCTCGATCTCGACGCACTCTGGCGGGCTTATCTGGGAGGACAACTGACTGGGCATTCTGCAGTCAGCGGAACCGTCGCGATGCAGGGGCCGTTACGGTATCCGCGGCAATGGACGCTCACCGGCGACCTGGCCGACGTTGCCCTCGAAGCGGAATACACCAAGCTGCACAATCAGGGGCCGGTACGGTTTACGTACGGACAACAGACCGTACACATCACGCCGACGCACCTGGTGGGTGAGGGAACTGACGTCACCGGAGGCGGCTCGATCCATTTTGCCGGGGCTCGGGAACTGGATCTCGCCGCCGATGGGCAAGTTGATCTCAAGCTGCTGGGCGGCATCAACGCGGATTTCACCTCCTCGGGTCTGATGTCGATCCATATGAACGTCGGCGGGACGTTGAGTGAGCCGCTGCCCCAAGGCAGCATTCAGATCAAGAATGGGGCGGTCAACTATGCCGGTTTGCCCAGTGGCTTGAGCGAGATGAATGGATCGCTGGTGTTTACGCGCGACAGCATTCGTATCGAGCAATTGACGGCCCGGACGGGCGGCGGCTCTCTCGATCTTAAGGGCGACGCTACCACCTACAACCAGCAGATCAATTTCAATCTCACAGCAGTGGGGAAAGAAGTACGGCTGCGCTATCCGCCGGGCGTCAGTTCGACCGCGAACGCTGAATTGCACTGGGTGGGAAACCGCTCGGCGTCCACGGTCACGGGCGACATCCTGGTCACCAAACTGGCGGTGACGCCGGGCTTTGACTTCGGTTCGTATCTGGCGCGCAGTCGCCAATCCGTTGCGCTCGCGCCGGCCAATTCGCCTCTTTATAACGTTAAGCTGGACGTCGCGGTCAGTACCGCGCCCGAGTTGCAGATGAAGACGGCAGTAGCGCGGCTCTCCGGTGACGCCGACCTGCGCCTGCGCGGCTCGGTCGCGCGGCCCAGCGTGCTCGGACGGGCCGACATCCTCGAAGGAGATGCGACCTTTAACGGCATCAAGTTCCGGTTAGAGCGCGGCGACATTACCTTTGCCAACCCCGTTGCCATCGAGCCCCAAGTCAACCTGCAGGCCACGACGCACGTTCGCAACTATGACCTCGACGTCACCGTCACCGGGACTCCGGATCGGCTCGACGTGAACTATCGCTCCGAGCCGCCATTGCCCAAGTCCGACATCATCGCGCTGCTTGCCCTGGGCCGCACAAGCCAGGAGTCGGAGCAGTTGCAGCAGCAATCCGGGCAGAGTCCGTTTACCGACGTAGCGTCGGCCCTGATCATCAATCAGGCGATCAACCAGACGGTCAGCAGCCGATTGCAGAAGCTGTTTGGGGTCAGCCGCATCAAAATTGATCCGCAAGGCTTGACTACGGAAACGAACCCTACGGCAAGGGGCCCCCAGGTGACCATTGAGCAGCAGTTCGCCAATAACGTTTCTTTGACCTACAGCACTAACGTTTCGCAGAGTTCGCAGCAGATCATTCAAGGCGAGTATTACTTCACGCGGAACATTTCCGCCGTCGGCACGCGGGATCAGAACGGCGTGGTCAGCTTCGATGTTCGCATCCGGCGCCGGAAGAAATAGAATCAAGGCGTGGAGCGTGCTTCCTCCCATAAGCTCGGAATGACTTCTGATAATGACTTCTGATAAGGACGCCGCGATGTTCGTTGCGTTGCGCTTGCGCATGATCGCATGCCAATTGCGCGACCGCGGCATTGCGGACCAGCGGGTGTTGGAGGCAATGAGGCGGGTTCCGCGTCACGAGTTTGTAGCCGAAGGAGATCGCGATCAGGCGTACGAAGATTATCCGTTGCCGATCGGGGCCGGCCAGACGATCTCCCAGCCCTACATGGTCGGGCTGATGCTGGAGGCGTTGGAACTCGCTCCTGCTGACCGGGTTCTCGAGGTGGGCACAGGATCGGGGTACGCGACGGCCTTGCTGGCCGAATTAGCGGCTGACGTGATCTCCGTAGAGCGCCATCCCTCGTTGGCCAGACGAGCCGGTGAATTGCTGGCGCGGCTGGGGTACACCAACCTGAAAGTAATTGTGGGCGACGGCGTTCTGGGTTTTTCCGAAGGCGCACCCTACAACGCCATCCTGGTTTCAGCAGCCGCACCCGAGCTGCCTCCCGCCTTACTCACACAATTAGCGGAAGGCGGACGCATGGTCATTCCGGTCGGACTCGCAGACTCTCAACAGTTGCTGCTGATCCGTATGCGAGGCGGCCAGCCGCATACAACATTTCGCGAGATGTGCCGGTTTGTGCCGTTAGTGTCAGGGGTTGGGTATTAGGTATTCGGTGCTAGGCCTTAGGTATCAGGGGATTGATGTCGGCACAAGACCTAAAGCCTCAGGCTGCTGAAAAACTCGCTTTTCTTGCCGCAAAGGGAAGGGCACGAGTTTTACTCGTGCCGTTAAGTCGTTGAAAATGAGTCCGCGCTTTAGCGCCTGAGGTGCGCTTCATACAGCTCGGCGAAGTTTTTCAGCGGCCTGCTAAGACCCAGCACTCAAGACCCAGATCCTGCTTTACAATCGACCCGGTGCCAGTCCTCCACAACCTGCGCGTGACGCTGGAGATGATCAAGTGGGAGCACTCGATCTTTGCGCTGCCGTTCGCCCTCTGCGGCGCCATGCTCGCGGCAGGAGGGCTGCCGACGGCCCATCAATTTGTCTGGATCATCGTTGCGATGGTCGCAGCACGCTCGGCGGCGATGGCCTTTAACCGGTTGGCCGATGCGGCCATTGACGCCGCGAATCCGCGCACCAGAACTCGGGCGCTACCAGCTGGGCATCTTACACCCGCGTTTGTGGCGACCTTTGTGGTGGCTTCGAGCGCGATCTTTGTTCTGGCTGCGAGCCAGTTGAACCGGATGGCTCTCTGGCTCTCGCCCGTTGCTCTGGCCGTGTTGCTGCTCTACTCCTACACCAAACGCTTCACCCGCTGGTCGCACCTGGTCCTAGGGTTTGCCCTGGGAATTGCGCCCGCTGCGGCGTGGATCGCAGTGCGCGGCTCGCTCGATGGACGCATTCTCCTGCTGACCGCGGCCGTGACTTTCTGGGTGGCCGGCTTCGACGTTCTCTACGCCTGCCAGGATTTCGATTTTGACCGCCAAACCGGACTGCACTCCATCCCGCGGTTCTTAGGAATTGTGCGCGCCCTCTGGGTGGCCCGCGGCTTCCACGTGATCATGCTGGGTTTGCTGGTGGCGTTGCTTTGGTCGTTTGGGCTGGGCAAGGTTGCCGTTGTGGGCGTCGTTATTGTGGCCGCGCTGCTGGCCTACGAACACTCGCTGGTCTCGCCCGACGATTTAAGTAAACTGAACGCCGCGTTCTTCACCATGAACGGCGTCATCTCAGTGCTGTTTCTTGGCTTCGTAGCGGGGGATTTGCTGCTGCGCAAATAATAGAGGGCAAAGGGACCCGCTCTACTCTTACCCCGCCGTTGTTTTCCGTGCCATAATCGCTAACGCAACAGGAGGGTCCATGATTCTGAGGGGCATAATTTCTACGAACATGATTCGAACGATCGGCACTCGACTTCTGATTGCGGCACTCTTCTTCACCCACTCGGCTCTGGCGCAACAGGCGGCGCCCGCGCAGGCTCCGGCAGCGGGCAGCCCGGCTGACTTGGTGCAGCAGGGTCAGAAACTGAGCCGGGAAGGGAAGCAGGATGAGGCCTTGGCCCTCTATAGCCGCGCGCTCGACAGTTCCCCCGAACTCTTCGAGGCGCACCTGGCGGCGGGAATGGCGCTTGATCTCAAAGGCAACTACGCCGAGGCTCGAGAGCATTTCACGAAGGCCATCGAAGTCGCCCCTGCAGAATCCAAGCAGCAGGCGCAGCGCGCGCTGGCGGTCTCGTATGCTTTCGAAGGCGATGCCTACAAAGCCTCCGAACCCGAACTCGAGGTTTTCAACGCGCGGCTGGCGAAAAAGGACTCAGTCGGCGCGGCTGAGACCTGCAACGAACTGGCGCGCATTTATCTGGAATTGGGAGATCCCGACCACGCTTACAAGTGGTACAAGATGGGATATGAAACGGTAGGGCGCAAGCCGGACCTGAGCGAGGCCGACAAGAATCTGTGGCTGTTCCGGTGGGAGAGCGCGCAGGCCCGCGTGGCTGCACGCCGTGGTCAAGCCAGCGAAGCTCAACTGCATGTGGCTGCCGCGAAAGCTGCGCTCGACAAGGCGAAGAATTCCGATCAGGAGCGGTTCTACCCGTATCTCACCGGTTACGTCGCGTTCTACAACGGAGACTACAAGACGGCCATCGCCGAATTGCAGAAAGCCGACCAGCACGATCCGTTGAATCTCGCGTTGCTGGGCCAGGCTTACGAGAAGTCCGGCGATGCGGCCACGGCCAAGGATTTCTACCGCAAGGTTTTGGAGTCGAACGGCCACAGCCCCACCAACGCGTTCGCCCGTCCGCTGGCGAAGAAGAAACTGGTGTCGGGAGCCTAAGCATCTCAGACACAGCTTCGACGAAACACACCTGTCATCCCGAGCGAAGCGAGGGACCTGGGTTTTCGCCTGCGCCAAGCGGTATCGCTGGTGCCGGCAAACATCCAGGTCCCTCGCTTCACTCGGGATGACAGTTCAAACCGGTCTATACCAATTGTGAACGCGTTCTAGGTCGCAAACACCCGCACCTGGAACGGCGCCAGTGATAAGCACAGGGACGAGCCCGTGGTTTGGGGATTCAGTGCGCCCGCGGGCGCTCCGAATTCGCGAAGCTGAGTTTGGTTGGGCCAGGACGGATCCCACGGCAGATAAAACTGGGGAAAGTTGTCACCCCCCGCGTTGGCCACCACGAAAACCTGACCCGCCTTTCCCACTTGTTGTCCGCCTGTGCGGCAATAGGCGAAGACTCTCACCCCGTCGTTGTCGTCGATGGTGGGATGGAAGTAGAAGAACTCCACCTCATTGCGCTGCAGGGCCGGGTGCCGAGTTCGCAGACCGATCAAGTCCTGAATTCGATTGAAAAGTGTCTGATGGCCCAGGTAGTCCTTCCGAGTCCAGTCTACGGGATCTTCCTGCTTCAGCCCGGGATCGGTGTGATCCGTGTCGTGGATGTCGGCAAACTCCTCCCCCGCGAGAAACATGGGAATTCCTCGCGATGTGAGCATGAGAGCGAATGTGCCACCGATGCGCTCCAGGGCCTGCGCGTGCGCGGCCTGAATGTCGGCGGGTTGGCTCGCAATGTTGTCCACCAACCGGCGGATCATCTGGGTTTGAGTTTCGCCCGGCAGCGGATTCTTGCCTTCATAGCTCAGAATTTCCGAAAGATAGAAATTCATCAGCCGCTGCTCGGTGTATCCCGCCACATCATGAGACGTGACGTAGTTGACGGCCTTGCTCAAGTCGGCGAAGCCGTCGGAGCGATAACTGCGGCTCAGGTCGTCCCATTCCCTGCCGCAAGTAATCATGTTTTGGATGCGGTCGCGGCGCGCCGGTTCGCCTAAGTTCGTCTGCAGGCTGTTGTTCATCACCCGCCGGACCTCATCGCGGAAGTCGAAGTTCCACATAGAATCAACCAGCGTGCGCTCGTTGTAGACCTGATCCTGCGTGATCTGTGGGTTGCGCGAGGAATCTTCGGCGATCACCAGGAAAGGCCGGTCGGGGAAGAGTCGCTCGTGTTCCGACCAGGCTTGATCGTGAGATTCCTGCAGGAAGTCCCAGTTGTTGATGCCGCGGAATTCGTCGATGCGAAATCCGTCGATGTGGTATTCGCCGATCCAGAACTTTGCCATGTTGTACTGGAAATCGCGGGCCAGATATCCGCCATTCGCCGGATTGCGATAGCGGAAACGCTGTCCTCCCCAGCCGTTGCGGTCGGGTTCCTCATCATCGCGCAGGTAGAACCAGTCGTGCGCCAATGTTTCCAGGGGACACTCGCGGGAGTGGTTCATGACCACATCCAGCAACACGCGAATGCCGAATTGATGGCAGCGCTTGACGAAGAACTTCACGTCAATCGGTGTGCCCATGTCGTAATCCGGAGAGAAGAAGAAGCGCGAACCATATCCCCAATTCAGGGTGTCGGCCGAGTCAAAGCAGGGCAGAAGTTCGATGGCGTTGATGCCCAGGTTGTGCAGATCGTCGAGATGCTCGAAGATTACCTTGTCGAACGTGCCCAGGTCGACCTCGCGATTGTCCGAAGCCACCGCCATCCAGCGCACCGGCATTTCATAGATCACCATCTGGTTGTTGTTGGGAAGAGTGATGCCCGCGGGCAATTCATCGTCCCACGAGAAAGGTTCAGTGACACGCTTGCCATTCTCGATACGGAAGACGGCCCGGTATCCGCCAAACTTCACCAGTTTCTTTGCGCCGGGATCGGTCACGGCTTGGGTCATATCGGCGCTGGTGATTTCATATTCATAGGTTCCGTCGGCCAGGCCCAGAGTGCTGACATCGATCTGATAAAAGCCGGGCGATTTCGGATCCAGCACCAGCGGCGCGGTTTGCCAGGCTTTGCCGAAGTGGTCCCGGTCTTCCAGGGAGGCGTATCGGATCATCGGGGGTGCTGGTGTCATGAGGGGGATACGAATCAGTTCCGGCAGTGAGGTGAAGGGTCGAGGCGGGAACTGCAACGGAGGAGCTACATCTCGGAGTGCCATAGGGTTACCTCCACAGCTGAATTCAGGAGATTGGGTCGGGGCCCCTGGTTCTTCGGAAGTGGTGAGTCAGGTCGCCGCACGGGAAGTAGTTTCAATCGTGTGCGCAGATCAAACCGCGTGGGAATCCGCTGCCGGACTACGAGGAGGAACTGCGTACAGTCGGGAAACCAGCCATCCAGGCGCCGACTGGGTCACTCATGCCGCTCCCTGATTCTACTCCGCACGGCCGATGCGGAAGGTTTCTGGATTGTGAATATTGCGCAAATACTTCCCGAATCGGGGGTAGTGGTGCAGTTTTGTGTTTTGTGGGTTCACAGATATTGGTGTCATCCTGAGCGGAGCCGTTCTTCAGGCGGAGCGAAGGATCTCCGAGGAGTCACTGCCAGGGGAGACTCCTCGCCCCGCTGGTGAAAACGCGGGGCCTCGGAATGACGCCTCACCGAATGCGGCGGATTCAAACTGAGGTGCTACCGAAGTTTCGGCAGAGCGCAGTCGAAGGAATCTCGCACGTGCCGAAATAGTCTCAGCTTCACGCGAAATCCCTCCCCGGCTAAACTGCGCCGGCGTCCGGGATGACGCCCTCTACCGAATCGGGATGGAAGTAGAGTCCCCAAGCCCTCCTGGGATATCATGAAAGGGATGTCTGCTTCGCGCCCATACCATCCGTTCCAGACCGACGATCCCCGCCTTCAGCCGATTCACGACAAGGTTATGGCCGGCGAGCGGCTTGAAGCCGGTGACGCGCTTACCCTGTACCGCACCGGCGATATTCTCGCCGTCGGCTGGATGGCGAACTTCGTGCGCGAGCGCATGCACGGCGACAAGACGTATTTCAACGTCAACCGTCACATCAATCCAACCAACGTCTGCGTGGCAGCATGCCGCCTATGCGCCTTTGGCAGAAAAAAAGATACGCCCGGTGCTTACACCATGGCCCTGGAGGAAGCATTCGAGACTGCGGCTTCCGGATACTCCGAGGCGGTTACGGAGTTCCATATCGTCGGCGGACTGCATCCCGATCTGCCGTTTCAGTATTTCCTCGATCTCTGCTCGGGGCTGAAGCAGCGCTTTCCGCAGGTCCATCTCAAAGCGTTCACCATGGTTGAGGTTGCGTATCTGGCGAAGCGCGCGAAGCTTTCGATTCGCGAGACGCTGGAACAGCTCAAGGCTTCCGGAGTGGATTCGCTGCCCGGCGGCGGGGCCGAGATTTTCGCGGACCGCGTGCGCCACATCATTTGCGATCACAAAATTGACGGCGACCAGTGGCTCGAAACCGCCAAACTCGCCCACCAGATTGGGCTGAAGTCGAATGCCACCATGCTCTACGGCCACGTCGAGAACGACGAAGACCGCGTCGACCACTTGCTCAAGCTGCGCACTCTGCAGGATGAGACCGGTGGTTTCCAGACGTTCATTCCGCTCGCCTTCCATCCGGATAACACTCCGCTGCAGCATTTGCCCAAGACCACCGGCATGCTTGATATCAAGCAGATCGCGGTGAGCCGATTAGTGCTCGACAATTTCCCGCACACCAAGTCCTACTGGCAGATGATGACCGCCAAGATCGCGCAGATCTCCCTGCGCTTCGGCGCCGACGACATGGATGGCACAGTGATCGAAGAAAAGATCTACCACGACGCCGGCGCTACCACCCCGCAAGGCATGCGCCGCGAAGAGCTGGAGCGCCTGATCCGCGCCGCTGGCCGCGAGCCGATCGAGCGCGACACGCTTTACCGGCCCGTCACAAGGACGGAGACGTCGGTTACGGTGGCGGTGTAGGCAGAAACTCGGTTTGGTCCGCCTTAGCTGGAAGTGTGAGCTGTGCGGGATCTCTTACGTGTCGCGGATGCGTTTCGGGAGCCGCCCATTCCGCCGGAACTTGCCATCGCGTGCCTCAGCAGCAGATTAACCCGAGTCTGATAGCCTCGACCAAACCCCTTCAACCATTGCAGAACATCCGCGTCCAGTCGCATGGTCACGGACTTCTTCGGCGGGCGATAGAACTTACCCATCTCGGCCCGGCTCCAGTCTAGTTTCAGCGGGATATCGGAGAAATCAATGTCTTCGTCCCCTTTTGCGGCGAGGGCGGCGATGTCCTGCTTTTGTTCCTTGCTTAGCTTCCTCATAGATCCTCCTCTCGTGTGATTCAGCGGCGCGCGCCGAGATGATGCGGATGACTTGTTCGCCGTCTTGCTCTAGCGATGTGTGAACCACGAAGAGCACGAGTGCCCGTGAGACCTTTCCTAGTGTGTCCCAACGCTCTTCGTGTGTCCCAACGCTCTTCTTCAGCCGAAGGGTCGAGATCGGTCAGTGCATAGGGATCTTCGAAGACAAGGGCCGCGGTCTCGAAACGAACATCGTGCTTTAGCAGATCTTGTTGATTCTTATTGTCGTCCCACTCGAATCGCATGGCCGTCGTCCGGCGCTAACTCAAAGCTAGCAGCGAACTTGTGCCCATGTCAATACATATGTATGTACGCAATCTATTTTCCCGTCGTCCTCCTCAACTCCTCCGCCGTCCCCTGCAGCAGATTTCTCAGCACGGCGACCTCGGCCGTGATTCCTGTACGCAAGGAGGGTTCGACATTGGGCGCGAAAAGGGGAGAGTGATTCGAGGGCAGCCTCGTTCCCGCAGCCTTAGCCTGCGTCAACTTCTCCGGGTCCGCTCCTCCCAGGCTGAAGTAGAACCCAGGAATGCCCTGCTCGACAAAATAGGAAAAGTCCTCGGAGGGAGTGATTGGCTCGCCAATTACGACTTTGTCTTTTCCGAGCGCGGCTTCAAGCGGAGCCCTGAGCCGCTGGGCCAGCGCGGGATCGTTGTAGACCAAGTCGGTGCCTTCGTAGCGGTCAATCGACGGCTCGCGCGGGGCGCCGGCCGCGGCGGCTTCCGCTTTCGCAATGCGCGTGATGGCCGCAAGAACCTGCTGGCGCACCTCGGACTTGAAGGTCCGAACCGTCAACCCCATCTCCGCTTGGTCGGGAATGATGTTGTTCTTCGTTCCCGCGTGGAGGTAGCCGACGGTGACGATCGCCAGTTCCCCCGGTTTGACTTCGCGAGATGCAATGGTCTGCAGCGTCAAAACCGTTCGCGCCGCAATCACAATCGGATCGACGGTCGTGTGCGGCGACGCGCCGTGCCCGCCTTTACCGTAAATCGTGATTCGAATCGAATCCGAATTCGTGTTGTAGATTCCTGGGGTGATGGCGACCGCTCCGGCCGGCTCTTCATTGCCGACGTGCAGGGCCACCGCCACGTCCGGCTTGGGAAAGCGCGTAAACAGGCCGTCGCGGATCATGCCCTCGGCCCCGCCAATCGTTTCTTCGGCGGGCTGGCCAATCAGCATCAGGGTTCCGTGCCAGGTGTCCTTGCTGCGCGCCATTACTTCGGCCGTGCCCAGTAACGACGCCATGTGAACGTCGTGCCCGCAGGCGTGCATCACGGGAACCTCGCGCCCGGCGTCGTCTTTGGCTCGGACTTTGCTGGCATAGGAAAGGCCGGTCTTCTCCTCGACCGGCAAGGCGTCAAGTTCGGTCCGCAGCATGATGGTCGGCCCGGCGCCGTTCTTGAGGATCGCGACGATGCCTGTTCCCCCCACGTGCTCGGTCACATCGTAGCCGGCGCTGCGCAATCGGCTGGCAAGCTTGGCTGCAGTTTGAGTCTCATGCCCCGAAAGTTCCGGGTTCTGATGCAGATCGAGGTAGAGTGCATGCGCGTCGGGATAGACGCTTTCGACTTCGTTCGGAGCGGGGGCCTGGGCAACGAGGACAGCTGTGAGAAACGCAAATAGCAGGAACCTGGCAGGTGTCATAGCACCGGATCATAAAGGGTCGATCCTCGGCTCGCAACCGCTCCCATCCGACTTGGAGCGCACTGCGCGAAAGGAGGTTTGAGAACAGCGGTGCAGGGAGCATGACTGGCAGCTGAGTTCGCGGCGCATACTTCTTGGCCGAGAAGCCCACCGCGAAATGTCCAATGAACGTGAAGCGTGGTCCTGGGTCCCCAGACCAAAGATTCCACCGGACCGATTTGACACTATTTCAGAAACGGCGATCGTTGGAGATGGCAGTTGCTCAGATTGACCTACCAAGTGTGGAACAAGTGCGGAAAGGCTGCCTCCCTTATTTCGGATTTCGGGAAAATGAGCGACTGCCATGAAAAATTCCGATCCAATTCTCCCCTTGCATTGTTTTCACCGGGTGTACAATTCGGCTTAGGAAGCACTTGGTTGCGCGAACTTCGTTAGCAAGGCCGAGGCGCTCATGAACGTCCACGTCAGCTACCGTCTTCATAAAACTCCAGCCGTAGAAAAAGAAACCCAACATCAAATCGAAAAACTGAGGAAGCGCCTCCAGGTCTTCCGGCCCGAACTCATCCATCTGAAAGGAGTTGTGGAGGAGGTCTCGGCCCGTGAGGGCACCAGCGTTTCACTCAACTTACGCCTGCCCTCGGGCCAGATGGCGGTACAGACCAACGCTCCGACCGCTTCCGCTGCGGTGAAGAGCGCGTTTGAAGACTTGCTGCAACAGGTTAACAAGCACAAGGAGATCCTGCGTTCGTCTCATAAATGGCAGCGCGGAAAGCGCGGAGACAGCGCCCGTCCCGGGACCATCGCCCACGAAGTCCCCTTCGAGCAAACTCTAGCCGCAGTCTTCCCGCCGACCATCTCCGCCGACGACGTCCGCTCTTACGTCAACGCCAACCTGGCCCGCCTGGAGCGCTTTGTCGAGCGCGAGATCTACTTCCGCGAGGCCCAGGAGTCCGTTGCCCCCGATCAACTGAGCAAAGAAGAAGTGATTGATGAGACCATCGCTGCCGCTCTGGGGGAAGGTCCCGAAAAGCCGGAGCGGTTGGCGCTGGAGCCCTGGCTCTACCGGTTGGCTCTCCAGGCATTGGATGAGTTATCGCGGACTGACGAGAGCAACGGACACGCCGTGTGCCTGGAAGAGTCCGCACGCCGGCCTAACGTAAAGGGCAGCGACGAGCCCGAGTTGCAGTTTCATCAGCCCGATGAATCCATCACGGGCGCAACCGTGATTGCCGACTCGCGCGTGGCCACGCCGGAGCAGATCATGGCCTCCGACGAGATGCTGCGGCTGATCGCCTCTGCTCTGCGAGATCTCGGTTCTGGACCGCGCGAGGCCTTTATTCTTCACACCATCGAAGGTTTCAGTGTCGCCGAGATCGCGGAGATCACCGGTCTTCCGACCGATCGGATCGTCACTTTCATTTCTGCCGCGCGCGAACATCTGCGCAAATCGCCGAGCCTGGCCCGGGAGTTTCAGGGGCGGCTGACTCCGTCAGGCGTCGCTTAATCCTATTTCAAATTTCCGGAGAGGTCATCCATGAGTATCACTCGCGAACAAATCCGAGAATTGGCTGAATTCGAAGACTCTAGTTCCTGTGCAGTGAGCTTCTATTTCCAGCCGTCGGCGCCCCGCAACAAGGCACATAAGGAAGACACGATTCTGGTCAAGGACCTGGCCCGCGAGGCGCTCCGTAAGTTGGAGAGTAAGGAAACAAGAGAGGGCGCGCGTGGCGATCTCGACCGCATCGTGCGACTGTCGGGGGAACTGCGCAACAACGGAACACACGCCAAAGCAGTCTTTGCCTGTGCCGGTCAGAAGATCTGGCGCGAATATGACTTGCCTCCGACCTTGGCGGGAACCCAGTTGATTGTCGACCGCCACTTTCAGCTCAAGCCCCTGGCTCACCTCCTGGGTGCGTTTCCGCAACTGGGGGTCGTGCTCGTCGACCGACACCGGGCTCGCTTCTTCGACCTTCGCCTGGGCGAGTTGACGGAGCGCGAGGGATTGTTCCAGCCGCTTTCGCGCAAAGGTCGCAGTGACGGCTATGCCGGGTACGACGGTGGCCACGCTCAGCGTCGCGTCGATGATGAAGCCCGCCAGCATTTCAAGGCCGTGGACGAAGCGCTGAAGGCGTCTTTAGAAAAAGGTGTGTTCGAGAAATGGATTCTGGGCTGCCAGGACGTCCACCGCTCGCAACTGGAGCCGCAATTACATCCGTATGTGAGCCAGACGCTGCTGGGACGGTTCCCGGCCGACATGGCCCATATCACCCGCGACGAAATTCGCACGCGGGCGCAGCAAATCGTCGAGCACTGGCAGAGCGATCGCCGCCGTGAATTGGTCAGCCAGGTGCTGGGGCAGGCCCGCAGCAACGGACGAGGCGCTACCGGACTGCGCCGCGTGTTGCGTGCGCTGGAAATGGGAGAAGTGCAGACTCTGCTGATCGGCGAGAATCTTCAGGCGCACGCCGTCGAGTGTGCAGGATGCGGCCATCTGGACGCGCACGTCGTTAGCTTCTGTCCGGCGTGTGGCCGCGCGACGCAGGAAATTGTCGACGTGGGCGAAGCCATCCTGCCTTGGGTGATTCGCCGCGATATTGAAACCTTCTACGTCAAGGATGACGCTGAGTTCGATAAAGTCGGCAACATTGCGGCTCTGCTGCGGTTCCGTGCGGAGAACGTGCAGCCCATCACATCTGCAGCGGCAGATCAATTGGCGAAAGCAGGCGCGGCGTATCCGGGCCGCCTGCGCAGGTTCGCCAGCCGATGATTGTGGGACGGACACTCTTGTCCGTCGCTGTTGCTGTTGGTGTTGGTCTTGCTGTTAGTTGCTTTCGGCATACTCGAGTCTGAAGGCTAAAGCCAAAGCAAAAGCCGACGGACAGGAGTGTCCGGCCCACAGCGAATGCGCTGGCGGGCATGAATCCGTGCCGTTACCGTGGTATTCTTCCGCCTTCCGCCTGCAAAACAAACCAAACTGCGCAGCCGGAACGTGTTTCCGTCAAATCCGTGACGCCTGTTCCAGGAGGAATCCGTGACACTCTCGCGCCGTGATTTTGTGAAGACGTCAGTCTTGGGGGCCGTTGCCTCGGGAGCTGGAGCGCACGCTGCGGTTCGGGAAGCTGCAGCCGTGTCTGGCCAGCAGGGCCATGCTTCAGCAAACGACACACCCAAGCGCCCGATCATTCTCAGCGCGAACAACGGCTACGCCTACGTCGAGGCAGCGTATGCCTTTCTTAAGGGCGGCGGCGACACGCTGGATGCGGCGATCCGTGTGGTGAAAGGGCCGGAAGACGACCCCAACGACGATTCCGTGGGCCTTGGCGGTTTGCCCAACGAGGAGGGCGTGGTTGAGCTCGATGCCTGTTGCATGCACGGCCCTACGCGGCGCGCAGGTTCGGTGGGTGGCGTGCGCAACATCAAGAATGTCTCGGTGGCGGCGAAAGCTGTGATGGAGCACACGGGTCACGTCATGCTGGTCGGTGAGGGGGCGGAACGTTTTGCTGTAGCTGTTGGCTTGCCCCGCGAAAACCTGCTGACCGATCGCTCGCGGAAGATCTGGCTGCTGTGGAAGGAATTCAATTCGGATCGGGACTGGTGGGGGCCCGGAATGGCCGATCCGCACTGGCATCCACCCGCGCCGCAATCGAAACCGCAGGCTGAGTTATGGCAGGAGCGTGTTCAACGACTGCAGCAGTGCGCCGCTGATCTCGGCATTGAGCGGGAATTCCAGTTGTCGGCCGTGAGGCGTGTGCTGTTTCCGCCCTCTGGCACGATTCACTGTTCGGTGTTGAATGAAAAGGGTGAGGTGTCGGGCATCACCACCACCAGCGGCTTGGCGTTCAAACTGCCCGGCCGATGCGGCGACTCGCCGGTCATCGGCGCGGGTTGCTATACCGACCAGGATGTGGGCTCCGCTGGCGCCACGGGCGCCGGGGAAGAGAACATCAAGGTCGCCGGTGCTCACACCATCGTCGAGAACATGCGCCACGGCATGTCTCCGCAGGAAGCCGGCATGGACGCGCTCGAGCGCATCGTCCGCAACTATAACGGCGACATGAACAAGCTCCACTATATGGACATGACGTACTACATCCTGCGCAAAGACGGCGCCTACGCGGCCGTGTGTTTGTGGGAAGGATATTCCGCCGGGCATCCGCATAAATTCGCGGTGCATGACGGGACATTGCGCTCAGAAATTGCGACCCCGCTGCTGAAAGGATACTCGCAGGAATGGCCGCCGTTCCCGACCATTCCAGCGGACTTGAAGAAGGACTCGGAGTATCTGAAGTAGGGTCGCGGTCAGGAAAGCAGAGCGACACCGGCCCGCTTGGCTGCGAGAGCTAGAACTCGGTCAAGAGTAGCGAGTGGTAGATGTTCCCGGCGTGCCGTTTCCAGGTAGACGGCGTCGTATGCCGTGAGACTAAAGGCGCGCGCGGCGGCATGCGCTTGCCGGGCCGAGATCGTCACCGAACTATTGTCAACAACCGATGCCAGCAAGTTCTCCACCTCATCGAGGCAACGGTCAGCAACAGAGGCAGCAAGAACACCGCGACGCTCGGCAATGACAAAGCCGTTGGCCATCTCCAAGTGCCACAACGAGGGAACCAGCGCGCTCGACCCGCTCGCCAGACTTCGTCTGACTCTAACCGCGAGATCCGGAACCGGATCGTCCAAAAACCAGGCCAAGCTGACCGAGGCATCGAGAACGAAGCTCTTCAAATGCGCCCTTCCTCGATGAGTTCCTTGACGGTGAACCGCTTGGAACGATTCGCCTGTTTTCTGATGCGCTCAATATCTGCGAAGACTTGCTGTACGTCAGGTTTGGCTTTCGCGGGGACAATGACCGCTACGAGCTTCCCGCGACGCGTAATCCCGATCTGCTCGCCTTCGCTGGCCCGCTCCACCAGTTCGGATAGCTTCTGCTTGGCTTCAAACAAACCGACGGTTCGCATGGTAAATCCCCGCTTATCATCTAGATGACCATCTAGATGATTATATCAAAAAACCTACTCCTCGATGTCGCGAAAACGATGAGCGCCTGCGACTGATCTACGAGAACCTCACCTTCACATCCGGCCCTTTCTCCAGGTGGATGCTGTCCACGAATCGAACTTTCCCGGTGCGCAGGGTCATGATCACCGAAGAGGTCCGCGTGCCGTCGCCAAAGAAGCGCACGCCCTTCATCAGCGCGCCATCGGTGACGCCCGTCGCGGCGAAGATGAGCTGTTTTCCTGGAGCCAGGTCTTCGGCTTCGTAAATGCGGTTCTTGTCTTTGATTCCCATGCGCTCCAGTCGCTCTTCCTGCTCCGGCTTCACCACCAGCCGCCCCAGCATGTAACCATTGAGGCAGCGGACCGCTGCTGCCGTGATAACGCCTTCCGGCGCTCCACCCGACCCCATGACCACATGCACGCCCGTGCCGATGACCGCCGCCGCGATTCCAGCCGAGAGGTCACCATCGCCGATAAGCCGAATCCGCGCACCGGCGGCCCGTATGTCAGCAATCAGTTTCTCGTGGCGCGGCCGGTCGAGCACCATCACCACCAGGTCTTCCACATCTCGCTCCAGCCGGCGCGCAACGTTCTTAAGATTGTGGGATACCGGAGCATCCAGATAAACTGCGTCCTTGCATGACGGCCCAACAACAATCTTGTCCATGTAGCAATCCGGCGCGTTAAGCAGGCCTCCGCGTTCGGAGGCGGCAAGCACGGTGATCGAACCGGGCGCGCCAGTGGCGCACAGGTTGGTCCCTTCCAGCGGATCGACCGCAATGTCGACCTCGGGAACTTCAGAGCCGTCAGGGAACTCGGCGCCGACTTTTTCTCCGATGTAGAGCATGGGCGCCTCATCGCGTTCCCCTTCGCCGATAACGATGGTGCCGCGCATGGGGATCGTTTCCATAGTCTTGCGCATCGCTTCGGTCGCGACCTGATCGCTGAGCTTACGCTCGCCCTGTCCCATGGTTCGGGCCGACGCGATGGCGGCCACTTCCACCACGCGCAGGAATCGCGACGCCAGGTCGCTCTCAATGTTTTCTCCAAAACTGCGGGCCTTGCCTTCCGGACGAGTCTGTGTAGCCACGAGAACCTCCCAGGGTGATTGTGAAACGGATGTGCGCCGGGTTGAGACTATAACGCACTCCTAGCGAGAATGAAACTGAGCCATTAACCGAATCGTTTTTGTTCATCGAAATATGCGCATCGAAATCCTGGATGCCCCGCACGAGGCGCGACATGGTATCCTCCTTAGCCTGATTCGAAAGCGATCCCATGCCTGACGGCCTTACTTTTCTCTGCATCACGACTTACGAAAAAGGACAGGAGTTCATGCGCGAGTGCAAACGCCAGGGGTGCCGCGTCCTCCTGCTGACGGCGGAAAAATTCCGCGATGCCGACTGGCCCCGCGAAAGTCTCGACGATACGTTCTACCTTCCGGCGGAGATTCCGGTTGCAGACATTGTTAAGGCCGTAACCCATATGGCGCGCACGCGCAAACTCGACCGCATTGTCGCCCTCGACGAATACGACATGGAGACCGCCGCTACCCTGCGTGAACATATGCGCATCCCTGGCATGGGGCTGACCACGATGCGCTACTTCCGCGACAAACTGGCCATGCGCATGCGCGCTCTGGATCGGAACGTTCGAGTGCCAGATTTTGTGCCGGTCGTGAACCACGACGATATTCGCTACTACCTCGACCATGTGCCGGGCCCGTGGGTGTTGAAGCCGCGGCAGGAGGCGTCGGCGATTGGCATCAAGAAAATTCACGCGGCGGACGAACTATGGCCGGTGCTCGAGCAACTCGGTGACAAGCAGTCGTCGTTCCTGCTCGAGAAATTTGTGCCCGGTGATGTTTATCACGTCGACTCGGTGGTATCGGAGAACGAAGTCGTCTTCGCCAACGTCAGCAAGTACGGCAAGCCGCCGATGAACGTGGCCCAGGGCGGCGGAATCTTTACCACATTCACCGTGCCGCGGGGCAGCGATGCCGACGCGGGCCTGCGGGCCATCAACCATGACCTGATTGCGGCGCTAGGACTATTGCGCGGAGTGGCGCACGCGGAATTCATTCAGGCGCACCCCGACGGGCATTTCTATTTCCTCGAATGCGCTGCGCGGGTGGGCGGCGCCTACATCAACGAGATGGTCGAGGCAGCGACCGGAATCAATCTGTGGCAGCAGTGGGCGCGCATCGAGATCGCGGGCGAAGATGGCAGTTACAAGCTGCCGCCGGTGCGCGAGGAGTATGCCGGCGTCATTCTTTCGCTGGCGCGGCAGGAAGATCCGGATACTTCGGCTTACAACGACCCGGAAGTCTATCTACGGATCAAAAAGCACCATCACGCCGGCCTTGTGCTGCGCTCCACAGATCCGAATCGAATTCCCACGTTGCTCGAAAGCTATGCGCCACGCTTTGTGGACGAATTTCTCGCGATAGAACCTCCCCGAGACAAGCCGACTGCCTAGCCTTTGTGGCGCGTGCGCCCGCGCGCGCCGCACGGGCTCTAGTTAGACTAGAAGGTGTACCTTGCGCTCAACTGAATCTGTCGCGGTGGTTTGTTGCCATAAGCATTTGCCGAAAGAACCTTCCCGAAGTTCGATGCGCCCAGAACATGGCTGGGGACATCGAAATTCGGATGATTGAAGAGGTTGAAGACGTCCCCTCGAAACTGCAAACGGTGGTTCTCAGCGCCGAGAGCCATGCTCTTGGAGAGACCGAGATCGATGTTCGTGAACCCCGGGCCAGTGAGAACGTTCCTGCCTTCATTCCCGAACAGAAATGTGTTGGGATACACGCCCGCCGCAGGCGTTACGAAGGCGCAGGGATTGAACCAGGTTTGCGGGACTCTCACCTGGCTGGGGCCCTGGCAGCCGGCTATTGTGCCGATTTGAAACGGGCTGCCCACCAGGTTCGGCCGCGCCGGATTGCCAAACGCCGCCGCCGAGGCCGCCGGAGCCCCGGCAAGAACCACGGTGAAAGGTGATCCCGTCTGGGCGGTGATGATCCCTCCCGCCTGCCATTTATCCAGCAGTCTCCCGCTCCAACCCGGGCCATGGGCCCACAGGCGCCGCAAAGGCAGGTCGTAGACGAAACTGCCGGAGAAACGATCCACGGCATTGAAGTCCGAAGGTCCGCGGTCTGCGCTCAAATCGCGAGAGTTCTGCGGCAGGCCAGAACCCACGCTGCCGGCGAAAACCGAAGAGATGTCGTCCAGCGACTTGGAGTAGGTGTACGCGAGCAAGAGGGAAAGACCATGGCTCGTCCGTTTCTCCGAGCGCAACTGCAGAGAGTTATACGAACTGTTCGCGCTCGACTCCACATACAAGACCGATGAAAACTGGGGATACGGCGGACCAGTCACCGGATCGGCCTGGTTCCGGTCCAGCACATCGCTCAAGTGTGTGCCCTTGGAGCCGACATAGGCCACGTCCACCATCCAGTTCGGCAGCACCTCATACTGCAGGTCGGTGTTCCACTGCTGCATGTATCCGTCGCGGAACTTGGGAGAAATCATGTTGCCCTGCACCACGCCCGCCTGTTGCCCGCCCCCCGTCTGGCTGAGAATGTCCTGCACCGTACACAATCCGCCCGGGCAGCCAACCGGGTTTTGCGGAAACAGCGCCAGGTTGTAGAAAGGCGGATTGATGCGCGGGAAGATATTGATATTTGCAATCGACGAATCGTAGAAGATGCCGTAGGCGGAACGGACCACCCAGCGCTCCGATTTCAACGGCCGCCACGCGAACCCGATGCGGGGAGCGAAGTCCGTTCGCGTTGGCGAATAAGTGGCCCGCGGAATCCCATTCGTGCCCACCACGTTGAACATGGGATTGCAGGGCAGGGCCGTGCAGGGAACCAGATCCGGAACGCTAAAACGGTTCAGAGCCTCAACCGGCGGGCTGTTGTACTCGTAACGCAACCCAACATTAAGCAGGAATCGCGGAACCACGTGGATGTCATCCTGAACATACGTGCTCACGCCGTGGCTGCGCAGGCTGTTATAGGTGTTGCCGCTCACCGCGAGCGCGTAGTCTGGAACTCCGGCCAACAACTGGGCCAAAGAGCAGGTCACTGGGTCGAAAGGCGGAGCCGAGTTGCAGGGAGGCAATTGGGCTTGTCCGAGAGCACCGGCCGCGGTCAGCCCCAGGAAGAACCAGTCGCCTCGGCCCAGAAAGTCGAGATAGTTGTCGATCCGCAAACGGCGGAGATCAAGCCCCATCTTGAACTGGTTGCGACCTACCGTCCAGGCAACGTTGTCGGCGAGCTGGAGTGTGGTGTCATGACGGTCTTGCGGGTAGTTGATGGGTTCGCCGATGCCGTCAAAACCAAGCAGGTTGATGTTGGGGGCTCCCAGATCCACCGGGTTCGTCAGAACGTCGGGAAAGCCCAGCTGAGCTGCAATGTCTGTGCCATGGTTCTGCTGCAACACCGTTGCTCTCATGCGAATGAAGCCCAGGCGAAACTCGTTGAGCAACCTGGAATGGAACACGCGCGTCCATTCCAGACCCGCATTCTGACCGTGATTCAGCGTAAAGCTCCCGTAACCCGGAAGTGCTGTGAACGAATTGACCGGATCGAAGGGATTGAAAGTGTCTCCATCGATCAGTGAGTAGTGGGCCGACACCGTGTCGGTCGAGCTGAAGTGCTGGTCCAACTTGGCCGAGTAAAGATTCTCCGACTCTCGGATGACCGGAGCAGAGAGAAACGTATTCGAATCAACCAGGTCCGAACCCACATTCGCCTGCGGATACAAATTGAACACGTTCTGCCCCGGCTGACAGGACGGATTCAAAGGGCAACCGAAGAACTGTTGCGCCAAGCCTTGAGCCATTGCCCATTGCGTCTGGCTGGGCACGGTAGCTTCCCGTGTGTTCGCCTGACGCCGCCGCAATCCCTCATACGAAACAAAGAAAAAGGTTTTGTCCTTGCGCACCGGTCCGCCTAGCGTTCCGCCGAACTGGTTGCGCTGCAGGCCGGGCATGCCTTCGCATGTCCCTGGCACCGATGTGGCCGTGCAATCGGGGAGGTCGAAGTAGTTCTTGGCGTCCATGCTCCGGTTCCGGAAGTATTCGAACAGCGTGCCATGGAAAGCGTTGGTGCCGCTTTTCAGCACCACGTTGATCTGCGCGCCCCCGCCCCGGCCATACTCGGCCGAATAATCGCTGGATTCGACCTTGAACTCCTGAATCGCGTCCACCGATGGCAGTGCCACGTACTGGTTGATGTAAGGATCGTTGTTGTCCACGCCGTCGAGCAGGAAATTGTTCGACTGCTCGCGGGCGCCATTGACGCTGAGCGCACCGCCCTGCGTCGAGTTCTGCGAGCCTTCGGCTGGCAGTTGGCTTCCCGGCACCAGCAACGCGAAGGTCAGGAAGTTGCGTTCGTTCAGCGGTAACTCCTGCACCAGGCGATTGTTGACCACCTGGCCTAGCGTCGAGGTGTCGGTCTGGATGGCCGGAGGCGTGTCTTTGACTCGCACCTCCTCAATCGCGGCGCCGACCTCAAGCGCGAAATCAGCGCGCACCGTCTGATCCACATCCACGTTGACGTCGCTGTAGATGCTCTTCCGAAAGCCGGCGCTCTCGACCGTCACTCGATACCGGCCCGCCGGCAGCAGCGCAACTGTGAAATCGCCGTCGTCATTGGTCTCGGCATTGCGGGTAGCGTTAGTTCCTTCATTGAGTACGGTGATCCGCGCTTTGGGAACCACCGCTCCGGAGGGATCGATTACTGTTCCTGTAATTGTGCCGGTGGGACCGCTGGCGAGAGCGGCAGCGGTGAGGAAAGTCCCCAGCAACGGCAATAACAAACGTCGACGAATTGTAAAGGGGAATCGGGGGAGGATGGTGAAG
>Ga0209698_10000409_pt1 | contig 49025 bp, 37 predicted proteins | sample LitLauG_LLR_2012_FD_187203 | JGI IMG/M metagenome (GOLD analysis project Ga0209698, IMG submission 187203) | Freshwater sediment microbial communities from Pennsylvania, USA - Little Laurel Run_MetaG_LLR_2012 (SPAdes) (version 2) | ecosystem: Environmental > Aquatic > Freshwater > Creek >...
CGCCCCTGACGGGTCACCTTCATGGCAATCACGCTCAGGTTCTTCGCGTTCGCAGCGGGGCGGGCGAGCTGTTCAAACCGGCTGTTACCGTCGAGTGGAGAACGACGGGCGGAGCGACGACCCGCCAGGTCCTTAAGCGCGGGTACCCCACCCTCCGCGAGTCGCGAAGGGTGGGGTTCGCCGCTAGTGCTGGGTTGTCAGACTGGCGGCTTGCTCCTTCAGCAGCTTGTGAACCATCGGATGGCGCACCACCCCGAGGGACTTTTCTGCGGGAGCGCCGAAAAGTTCGGGGTGCAGATAAGATCCACGCTCTGCCTCTGGCTTCGACACTTCCACAGGAATGCGATGCGCGTTGGCCCATGCGTCTTGCCGGATCCCGGTCACCTGCCATGAGACTTCCACTTTGGGCTTGTCAGTCTTGATGGCGAACTGGTGGTTGGCCACCTTGCTGGCGACGATGGCTTGTGAGAATTGCCCGAGAACCGTCAGTTGATAGCGGAAATCACGGTTCAAAGTCTCGAACCACTCCGGCAGGCGGACCACTGCGTTGCCCTCTGCGTCCGTCGTTACGTTGCCGTTGTAGATGTTCATCATGTCGGGCGACTCCACAAAGGAGTGATAGAGGTACTTGTTGGCGGGGTCGAGCGGATGGTCGATCTTGAACGACCCGCCGGCTTTGGAAAGGTTACCGTCGACATCCACATCCCCAAGGAAGAACGCGGCCCAGCCGCCACTCTGATTTTCGGCAAAAAAAGCATCGCCGGTCGAATTGTTATAGGCACCCATGCCAATTCCTGCTGCACTGGAAGAGCTGCCAATAACACCGTTGACGCCAGATCCGGATACTCCCGTACCGCCGCTCGCGGTCCCGGAGACTCCCACGTTGGCGCCAGTGCCGTTGCCGTTGCCCCACACCCCGGTAGAACCGTTACCGAAGGTTCCGTAGCTGCCGGTGATGGTGCTGTTGCCCGCTACGCCGGTGGCGCCATAGCCGACCACCCCGTTGCTGCCACTGCTGTTTCCCGCATAGCCGTACACTGCGATGCTGCTGGCAACGGTCGTGTAGGCCGCTACGCCGGTCGCGCCGGAGGCGATTACTCCGTTACTGCCGGCACTCGAACCGGCGTTAGCGTACACCCCGGTACCGCCAGAGTTAGAGGAGGTAGCTGTGATCGATCCAGCGCTGAAACTGCCGGTGCCGTCACGCTTGACGATGGCATTGGCCGTATCTGCACTGGTTGGAGCCGCGTTCCACTGTAGAGCCAGCGTACCGCTGCCGGTAACCGGCGAACCGCTCACGGTGAAATCGGAACTGGGAGCACTCAAAGCCACGCTGCTGACGGTCCCGGTGCCGGGGAACGTCTGGCCCGCTGCAAACGTGATCCGTCCGTTACTGGCAACCTTCAATCCCGTCTCTACCATCGCATTCGCGCCGGTGGCATGGAGCAAATTGAGTGAGCCTGTGGCCGTCGCGGTGTTGTTAGCGACCGGTTCCGCCTGCCATTGGAACGCCTGCCTCACCGGAGTCCCGGTGATCGTGTTGAACACCGACGCTGCCAGGTTCAAACCCGGCGAGTTCTTCCCCGCCGCCGCAGTGGCAGCGCCAAGGGCCGGCATGCTCAACGTTCCCCGAACTGTCGTCCCGCCTGCCACATCCAAAGTGGAGGCCGGGGTTGTGGTGTTAATGCCAATCTTTGCCGTGCTCCCAGTTCCCGATTGAAACAGGACGGAGTTACCCAAAGATCCGGTGGTGTTGAGCCATAGCGGGACGAAGTCCGTCGCGCCTGTCCCACTCACCGGGGGCGGAGCGCTAGCCGAACTGGAACTCGCTCCCGCCGAAGTTGCCACGGCTGTCGCGTTCACGTTGGCCGTCGCAGCGAGTAAAAACGCGGATGCCGGCAGCCCCCCGACTGTTTCGGCATCCGCCGCCTTCAACGCGTAGGGCACGCTCAACAGCAACACGCGAGCCTGTTCCTCCCCACCATTCAGGCGCACTCCCAGCCAGCGCGATTCTCCGGCGCTAAACAGTTCCAACGGCAGACCTTCCGATTTCGAAGCGCCCAGCTGCACGCTGTAGCTACCCTTCGCATCGATCTTTATGTTTTGGGTCTCCAGCCACAGCGGTGCACCTTCGTTCTGTTCTTTGTAGATGGCGAAAGTGGCTCCCACCGTGCCGGCTACCGGTTTCCCCTGGGCGTCGATCGCCTTGCCCGTGTAGGAGACCAAGCGTGGAACTGAGGTTGACGATTGAATCGCGGGCTGCTGCGCATTGAGTAACGTGCAAAGCAGCAGTGCTGCAAACAACTTAGACAACACACAACTTGCGAATCTCATGACTTCACTCTCCCTGTTGGTTTCAATTTTGATTGAACATCTCTTGCCGAACTGGGTAACGCTTTCCGGGGAAAGTGGAGACGCCGGATGGATCGGCTTTTCTAGTCGTGCTCTACGTCAGCTCTGGGCCCCTTCGTACAATGCAGCGACAAATCTCTTCCCCAAGTTCAAGGAATCTGTTCGTCTCAGGACCCAGCTGTCGTTTCGGCCACCCCACTGGGCCGCTTACCCGGATAAGACAAAAGGCGGGAAAACATTTCACGCGGTCTGTTATTGGCTGTTTTGCGAAGTCAGGAAACGCTCGCGGTTCTATAAGGAGCTGGAAAAGTTGTGAGGCGGGGAGTTGCGAGCAACCTTTAGGCCATGCGCGGAGGCCGATTTACCTGTATGAAGAACTTGTTATCGCCGCTCGCCCTCAAGAGGGGCCCACTCACCAGCCTGGATGAAGCTGGCCCAGTAGAACGGATGCCGTCGATGGTTACGCTTGAGCATAGCGAGCTTGGTTTGACGGAGCGCCTCTCCGCGGCCGAGTCCTTGGTTGAGACCCGTATAGTACGACGTCATTAACTCGCGGGTTACGTAATCGCTAACCGGCCAGAGGCTCATGACCAACGTTTCCGCGCCGGCCAGGAAAAATGCCCGCCGCAGGCCGTAGACGCCCTCACCGTTCCTAATTGCGCCTACGCCGGTGTCACATGCAGAGAGGGCAACCAGTTTCGTCCCCCACAGGTTGAGGTTGGACGCTTCGAGCGCCGTGAGAATGCCATTGTCCTGCCCTGTGCTCAGATTGGCTCCAGAGAGCGCGAGTCCGGAACGCAGCAGGGGGTTCTTGATGTTAACGTTCGCGTTGATTGAGCGGGTGGTCTTCTCTTCGAGATTAGTTGCTTTTTCCCCCGGCCCCTCGGTCCCATCTTTCAGAAAGAATCCATGCGTGGCAATGTGAAGAATTAGCGGCGCATTCGCCTGTTCCAGCGCCTGTTTCGTGGCTTGTCCGCCCGTCAGGACTGTCGCTTCGGGAAACACTGACTTGATCGAACGTGCCTCCTGCGCGGTCCCGGTGAGAGGAGGAAAGTACACCGTCGAGAGATCGTCTGCCGTCGTAATGCCGCGCCGCCTTGCAAGGTTTGCCGGCTGTAACCGTGTTTTTTCAGCGGCCATGGTCGCGAGCTGTACCGGTTGCGGCTCGCCGTAGGTCGGATCCGCCAGGATGAGTGGACCGGTTCGGCTGTCGCGAGCAACCTGCAGCCGCAGCATGTCTCGGCCAGTCGTCAAATAGCTGATCGAGTACTTTTCGATCAGATACTGACCACGCTCATCCATCAGCGCTTCGAAGGGAATGAGGTTCAAATCTCCTTCGGGCGAGATGAGCAGGTGCGCAGCATCCCCCGCTAACCCACGGACGGGTTGCATGATCTTTTGATCCACAACGCGTGCCAGCCGCTGCACGTCGTTGCGCTGTGGATCCCGTAGCGCCTGGCGAAAAGCAAGCAGCCGGCCATCAATCTCCTTCTTCGAGCCCAGGTCGATGCCACGAACGCCTCCCTGTGCCCGAATTACGTATGCCACGTAGCGCGGCTCGCCGACTGCGTTGGGAGCAAACTCGCGGTCGACGACAAACTCGAAGGCTTTAGGCGAAATCGGCCGATAGGTAGCAAACTCAAGCAAAGCAGCATCGCTCGGTAGCGCGGCCTGAACCTGAGGCACGGTAACCGGCTGGGTTTGTTGGTAGAGGCCAGCGCTGCGCTTGCTGATTTCCCGCTCAAAGTTCTCTCTTTGCTCTTCCAGATCCCGTATCTGTTGATCGTGGTCCGCAGCTGAGGTCTCTTGCGGCCCTTCGAACACCAGTCGGGCCAGTTTCTTCGTGATGTCGTTCAACTGATCCAGGACCTGTTGATCTTGCGGGCTCGACCGGCGGCGCAGGGCCTCGAAACTGTTGGCCATCGCATCGAGCACTCTGCCCTTACGTTGCAGCACGGTGTTCGCCGCCAGTTCGGCAGCCGCTGGAGAGTTCGGCGCAGTTTGAAGGTGCAGCATAATGGTCTGATCTTCAATAGCGGAAAGGGTGCTCAGATAGGTCAGCTTCTGCTCTTCGGAACCCGTGGCCAGGTTCAGCTGAATGTTGTATTCGAAGATTTCGTTTGCACGGGCCTGTGTGGAAATGGCCTTGTCCAGGTCGCCTTTGACGGTGTACAGATTCGCGAGATCAGCCAGCAAGCCAGCGAGATCGGGATGATAGCTGCCCTGCGCTTTCGTCTTAATAGCGATAGCGCGCTGGTAAAGTGACTCGGACTTAGCGTAATCTCCCCTATTCTTATAGATGACTGCCAGTAAGCTAAGAGGATAGTAAACAAACGGGTGCTCGGCTCCCAGTGACTTCTCCCAGATCGACTGCGAGCGTGTGCAGAATTCTTCTGCTTTGGAGAGCTGACCCTGGCCGCCATAGAGAATAGCGAGGTTATAAAGGGTTTGCGCTACGTCGGGGTGCTCGGCGCCCAGAGCTTTTTCCCTAATGGCCAGGGCTCGCAGGTATAGCGGCTCTGATTTCTGCGGATCCAAGTAGGTATTGGCGAGATTGTTGAGGGCGGTTGCAACGTCGGGATCCTCTGGACCTAAGGCTTTCTCGCGAACCTCGATCACTCGCTTGTACAATGCCTCCGCTCGAGTAATCTCACCGGTGTTCTCGGCTATGGCCGCCAGGTTGTTGAGCACGTTGGCAATCGACAGATCGTCCGGTTCCAGCCACTTTTCCTTGATGTCGAGTGTTCGCTCAAAGGCTGCCTGGGCCTTTGCGTATTCGCCCCGATCTATATAGACCACACCCATGTTATTCAGGATTTGACTCACCGATATATGATCTGGTCCGAGAGCTTTTTCCCTGATTTCGAGCGCGCGAAGGTAGAGCGGTTCGGTTCTGGCGTAGTCTCCCCGGCCGTCATAAATGTTTGCCAGGACAAAGAGAGAAGACGCAACTTCAGGATGATCCGGTCCTAACTCCCTCTCGCGAATGGAAAGCGCGCGCTCGGCCATCGGCAGCGCTTCGTCGAATTTATCCTCTCTCCACAACTGGTTTGCTTCGGAATTGAGCTGACGCGCCTCGTTTAGTGCGAAGTCCTTTTCCGTAGCGGGGCGAAGTTCTGCTACGCGAACTTCATACCGCCCTGGAGGGGCGTTCCGCTGCCGGGCCTCGACGATCAACTGGCACCCGTCGCAGCCGGTGGTTGTGAATTCAATGACTTCCTCCCCAACTTTTCTGGGGTCGGCATCCATTACGAGGATTGCCTTCCCAGCGGGGGACAGTAGTCGCGCGATAATATCGATACCTAGTTGCTTGATGAGCACTTTCGCGTACTGACCGTCCGCGAGGCCAACTCTGAAGGCTTGCTTCTGCCCGCCACTCAGTTCACGCTGAATGGGGTTCACAGGGTCAATCGGAGTGAGATCTGCCTGATTCGATGCTGCGGCCTGCGCGGTGGTTCCAGACAACTGGCTTTGTGTAGTGGACGCGGCACACAAAGACGAGGTCGTCAGCGACGAAACGGTGAGCGCTATCGTGGTCCAAAGAGCGAGGGTTGCGGTCATGGCGTCACCCCTTCAGAGATGGTGTCGCATTCTTCGCGCCCGTTACGGCATGCCCCGTAATCTCGCGGGGCGGCGCTGAGGAGTGGTAATTTACCACGATCCGCGTTAGGTGCGCTGCTTTTTAGTCTCTGGGGAAAGTTTGGTGGAAGGAGTTCTACTTCACCACAGCCCGGAAAGGGTAAGCGGTGATCAACTCGGACGTACCGTTCGCCCGAATCCCGCTGAGTTGCACTAGATAGTTCTGCCGCTTCAACAATGCTGCTGGAAATGCGAAGGACACGGCCTTCCGTCCGCGATCGGAGACGGCTTCTAAACCGGCGCTGGTCCACAGAGCCTGTCTGGTAGCCGCGTCTTCGAGTTCGACTCGATACTTGGGGAAATCATTTACTTCCAATTCCATCTTCAGAACCACCAAGTCCGTGTCTGGTGAGGTCAAGACCGAAGGGGGCTGACCCGCGCCACGAATCGCGGGCGTGAGTACAAATGCAGCAATCTTAAGCCGATCCAGCGGCTTGGGGAGCTTCGATTCGGCTACCGATTCTCCAGCGTTCTCCGATGGCTTCTTCTCGGGTTGCCGCGCCAACCGTTGTTCCAGCGACATCCGCTCGGCTGCGGCGCGGCTCAATTCGTCTCGCAGCCGCCGGTTCGTCAGCCCCAGGTAGCTGATCGCAGCGAGCAGCACGATCGCCACCGCGGCGAGCCCCCATTGCGGCGTTAGACCCGGCAAAGTGAAGAAGCGCCAACGTTTGGAAGGCGACTTCTGCTCTGCCGCAGAATGAACCATCTTCGGGGTTAGCGCCTCCCGCTTGTGGTATGCGAGCAATGACTCGGCAAACCTGACTTTCTCTCGCCGTCTGGGTGACGAAGCGTACGCCGACCTGAATCGTTCGGCAGAGTCGGCAGCGAGCTCTCCTCGAACGTAGGCATCCACCAGATCGTTCTCCGCGACGCTTAGTCGCGTCGCAAAGTCGTCGTCCGTGACGCTCAACTCGTCGAGCCGCTCAGTCTCTTCCGCGGGCAGAGAGCCAAGCAGGTACCGCACGAGGAACTGATCGCTTTGATCGTCGGCTGCTGGCATTGCTGTATATCTAATTAAGACAAAAAGGGCAAAACTATTTCATCCCGCCCTGGGTAGACCGCCTGACGCAATCTTCCAAACGGTCTCGAATGCGGCAGGCGCGGATGCTCAATGCGTTGATCGTAAGTCCTAGTCGTTCAGCCAGTTCACGGCGCTGCTCTATTTTTTCCCGCAGTTCTCCGCGGTAATATCCCAGAATCAACTCGCGATCGCCAACCACCAATTTTTCCAGGCAGTGTTCAAGATAATCGAGCATCTGCTCTGTCTCCCTCTCCGTGGTGGAGGGGACTCTTGTAACGGAGGACACCGCCAAACTGAAATCAGACTCCTCCGCACTGACCTGAGAACGACTGCGGCGAACGTGCTCCAGCAGAACAAATTTCGCCACGATGTAACAATAACGAGCCGGCGGTCCCTCGGAGATGGCCCCTTCCTCCTCGAGACGGCGAGCCACTCGGTTTAGCGTTTCGTCGGCCAGGTCATCGGCAGGAAAGCAGTTCCGTCGGTCGAAGTACCGCACGAGGCGGCCACGCATCTCCAAATATTTCTCGCCCCGTGAATCTTGACCTCCGTCTAGCCAAGCGAGAAATTTTCGGAAAGCAGATTCCGTCGGCAACCCATCCTGCTTGAGTCCCGGCTTCGAAGTTTGGCTCATTTGCCCGATTGGTGAGCGATTCTACACTCGCTGCGCTCGGTTTTCGAGAGCGTTCCAGCAGATCTTGTGTGTGCCTTCAAAACACCGTGAATACTTGCTAAATAGTGGGCGATGATCAGGCTGAATCGATGGGAAGTCAAATGCCCGCATTTGAATTGCGCGCGCCGCCTTCGATTGATAAGCTCTTAAGTTGTGCGAAGCGAAGCGTCTGACTCGCCGGCTAATAGTAGCGAAACCTGGAGATCGGTAGAGCACTTCCCTCCTGCAGGTGCCCTTTCCGTGCTCGACACCGCCTTGCGAGCACGGAAAGATTCTGTGACCTTATTGCAATCTGGCGTGGACAATTTTGCACTGATAGCGCCGGTCCGCTCGATCGAGGCGCTCGCCCACGAGGGTCAAAGCGTCGAAGTTCACAATCCGCCGGAAGATACGTTGGAGGTCGTCTTCCTCTCAGCAGGCCAATCAGCTACACGGGAGTTTCTAGTGTGGCTTAAACAGGTGCGGATACGCGCGCAGTCCCCTTTGTTGCTCGCAGCAACCAACGCAGTCTCCTTCGGCTCGCTAACCCTCCCTGATGGGTTGGGCATTCGATCGACTGACGGAACAATCGCCGTCAAAGGTGCCGAAGGAAGAGTCGAATTTTCCGTGTACCTCCTCTCGCTACAAAACGCAACGGACTCCCCCCGGTTTGAACCGGTGAAAAAGCCTATTGGCGAAGCTCCAGGGAACCTACGCCAACGTTCGGAATGGTTTACACGCCGCTCTGGACGGTAAGTCGCACCTACACTGCGATTCTCCAGATGCTTCTGCCGTAGGTCGCCGCATACAGCATCCCATCGGTTGCCTGATACACCAAGTCAATCACCATCGCGTTGGGCAAGTTCAAGGTCATGTTGCTCCACGTGGTCGCTGCATCCTTTGAGACAAACACTCCCACGTCATTACAGACGTATACGGTGTTTGGGTCATTGGGGGCAATCAGAACGGCGTGATGGGGAACGTCCGGCAACTGTCCCTTATCAACGTCTGCCCACGTGATGCCCCCGTCTTGCGAACGAAACACGTGCGAATGCCCAAAATTCGCCACTGTAGCCAGCAGGATATCGGCACCCGATTGCGCGCTGGTCTCGAGGCGTGTGATGGTGTGACCCGGAAGTACCGAACTGGAGAGGTTTGCACTCCAAGTCTGTCCACCGTCGGTGCTGCGGAAGAAGCCGCCATTTTCAGTACCGACGTAAATCCGATTGGAATCGGCAGGCGCGACCTCGATCGCGGAAATGGCGCTCCCGTCAAAGGGGGGAGAGAGCGGGCTCCAAGTCTTGCCGTCATCGGTTGTGCGCCACAGTCGATTGGATCCGGTATACACCTTCGTCGAATCAGCCGGATCCATGGTGATGAAACACATCCAGATTGCGCTCCTCTCCGGGTCAGGCACGGGTGGCGAGACGTCGGTCGGAGTGCCTCCTTTGAAGCGATAAATGCCCATGTTGTAGAACGAGGCATAAAGGTGCGCGGCATCTTGCGGATCGTAGATCATCCACCCGCCGTCACCGCCGAGAATCTGCATGTAGTCCCCGGCGCTGCCGGTGGTAGTTACGAGAGTCCCGTTGTCCTGCGCACCGCCTCCAAAATTGCGCCCGTCGCTGGCAGCAACGTCGATATCGTAGAACATGGTTACTGCAAGCCCGTTGCTGAGATTCTGCCAGGTTTTCCCAGTGTCCTTGCTCATGTCCACGCCGCCGTCGTTGGCGGAGTAAATCCGGCCTGGACTCGCCGCAGGCATCACCACAGTATGGTGGTCGGCATGCGCATAATCAGGGTTCCCCCGGTTCGAGTCCCAGTGCGTCACTTGATTCCAGGTTGTCCCCCCGTCAGTGGTAAGGTGCAGGTCCACTCCGCCACATATCACTGTGTTGGCATCGGTGGGATGGACAGCGATCGTATTGCCATAAGACATCTGACGCTCATTCGCGAACTCGTTCCCCGCAACGTTGGTCCATGTGTCTCCGCCATCTGCAGAACGGAACACCCCGAGAACCGAATCGCTGCTACCGCTGTTTTCGTCCCGGGCCAGCGCATAGAGAATGGCCGGACTCGATGGGCTGATGGCTAATGAGGTTCGTCCAAATGAGGCTGGATCGGGAAGGCCGGCGGTGAGCTGCTGCCACGATGCTCCTTCATCCGAGGACCGCCAGATACCGCTCTTCGAGCCTTGTTCGGTCACGGTCGCGTAGACGGTCCCTTGCGTAGTGGGATGGAAAACAACGGCGTGACCCCAGTAATTCCCAGACGAAACAAATTGCTCCCTGGTCCAGGTAATCCCACCATCGTGCGAGGTGTACAGTCCGCCGAAATCATTCCCTGAGGCAGAAACCTCGTTGTACCCCACGCCTCCCAGTTTGATGTGTTTGGCGTCAAAGGGATCAACCGCAATCGCCCCAATGCGCCGGGGAATGCCATTTGCGCTGGGACTGGCTAGCACGTGCCAGGTCGCGCCTCCATCGGTAGAGCGGAATAGCCCTACCCCTGGATAAGAGTCCGCCGAGAGATCAGCCTCGCCCGTCCCGCAATAAATGGTTTGCGGGTCATTCGGGTCGAGTGCAAGCGAACCGATGTTCAGAATGTCCTGCGAGTGCCACTGTGTGCTCCAGGTTTGTCCGCCATCGGAACTCTGCCAGACGCCTCCACCCGCGGCGCCGACCCAAATCATGTCGGCGTTAGACGGATGACAGACCAGGCTGGTTGTTCTGCCGCCGATGTTCGTTGGGCCAACGTTCTCCCATTGCCCGGCAACTACTGCCTGCGGCGATTGCATGGATCGCAGGCGCGCCGCGACTAGTTGGCGAACAGGTGCGTCGCGTACCGGCCACGTGGCACGGGCCTGAAACCAGACGGAACGAGATTTGTGCTCCGAGATGCGCGGCGGTGGTGGACCTACAGGCTTCAACTTGGGGGGGCCCGGCTTAAGGCTGATGGGGGCGCTCCCGGCCTTTGAACTCGCGGGTTTGACCGGTTGCTTTGATGCGTTCTTGTCTCTCGTTGCGCGTTGGCGAGATTTCGGTTTCTGCTTACGAGCCATCGGCTCTCCTCCTTTTACCTGTTACCTTTGTCGTTCGTTTCGTGGCCATTGTTTCAGCAATGGCCGCACAGCAGCCTCGGAACCGCTTCCGCCCTTCTCCCAGAAATATCGGGCGCTCAGCGGAGAAGGGCTGTTCGCATCGCGACCACACCAAGAATGAAGCAGGACCCGGCAGCCGCGATTCTCAATACGCAATTCGGAACGAATTTTCGTAACTGTATTCCCAGTGTGAGGGCCAACAGGCCCTTCGTCATCAAAGCCGCGGTCGCTCCCATCCAGATTACGAGCGGCATTCGGTAATGCGCCGAAAGGGCCGCTGTAGATAACTGGCCCGCGTCTGCCCATTCAGAAAAAAAGAGGGCTGCGAAGGCAACGCCAAACCCACCAGGGGACGATGCAACGTTGCTCGCCCGCTCGAGAGGTCCGGTACTTGGACTCTTCAACCACAACGCCGCCGCGGTCAAGAATAGAATCGCCGCGCTCACCGCCGCGGTGATGTAGGCAGGCACGCGAAGAAGCAGTTGGGCAAACAAAACTGCCACCAGCACCTTCCCCATAAAGGCAGCCGTCACGCCCGTATACACCCTTGGAGGCGAATAGCGGCTGGCCAGGGAGGTTATCGTGTAGACAGCCTTATCCCCGAGTAGCTCAGCGACCAGGATCGTCCAATATGTGACAAGCGCGATCGAAATTGCATCTGTCAGACGCATGGGCAACTCTTCTTCGGCGATTCAATCCTTAGGGGCCAAACTCGATCTTCAGAATCGGATGCAGTTCGATCCCATTCAGTTGGGATACGCCCATTTGTCCGTGCACGGCGTCGAAGAAACCAACGCCGGTAACCGTGACCGGTTGGGGCTTGACCTTCGTCTTGAACGTCAGGGGGCCCCCGCCTGGCGCCGCCGCAGCGGTAAGGGCGGCCGTCGGGTTGACGGTATGAGCCGCGGGCTGCGTAATCGTCGCCGCTGTTGGCATTAACATGTCGCCTCCGCTTACCGTCATCGCCCCCGGCACCTGCCCCAGCAGTTTTGCTTGCGCTGCGGCACGAGCAGCCTTGACGTCGGCGAAGAATGGACTAGTGGTCTTGATGAAATCAGGCAAAGGGTCGGGAATTTCTCCAACCATTGTTTCGCCACTGACGCCCTGCAGAACGAGATGGAAGTCCCCGTCTGCCTCCAGTTTCACAGCAATAACGTCGGCTTTGAGGCGCCATATCGTCGTCTCCACCGGCGCGGAACGATGGTCTTCATACTTCGGGAACGTCCGCTGGGTCGGTGGTTGAAAATCCTTCGGACGAGGAATGTTGATCAGTTCCTCGACTGTGGTGTCGACGATACCGTCTTTTCCAACGCTCGCCACATCCGGATCCGTTCCCGTTTTTACCTGCCAGCGCTCTACCCCCGGTTTAAGAGCCGTTGTAGGGGTCGCACGCGCCGCAACGTCGGGCAAAACGAAGCCCGCAGGAATCGCGGCGTGCAACTTTACTGTCTTTTCGGTTTCGTCGCTCGCATCTTTCAGTGTTGAAATAAAACTCTTCGGATTCTCGTCTGCCATTTGCTTCCATCCTCTGTTTCAAGGAATCGACTCTTATGATGTTCTTAGCCTTCGCTAACCGGCGGTCTGAATCGGTACATAGCTAATGAAGACGGAAAAGTTGCGCTGCCCGATCGCTTGGAAACTACTAACGTTGAACGTCTGTGGGGCCAACCGCACAGCGCGTCGAGGCACAAAACCGCACCGGTATGAGGCAACCGCGAACGCAACGGATTGGAGCATTCAACTCCCCTCCCGACTTGCGCTTGACAAAAACCACGCAGCCGCAATCTCGGATACGGAGTCAGCGCTCTGAGTCAGAGCGCGCTGCTACTTTGGAGGAAGTGAACGGCGAGAAAAAGATACCCGGCCCCTCTTCCGGGCAATCTCGCCATCAGGACAGCCGCAAACGTTACAATGGCGAGCGGGTGGTGTCAACAGGAAAAGAGAGAGTTTTTGCACAGTGCTCGCGCAATTGGCACGCGCCTTGGTCGCGCTAGCAGTCGAAAAGTTATACGCGAATCAGGAGATCAGCATGAGTAGCATGTTAAGGCTGAATGCCTCGGGAGCTGATGTGACCGCTCTGCAGAGGGCGCTTCAAGCAGCAGGTTTCAACCCCGGAGCAATCGATGGATCATTCGGACCTGGCACTGAGGCCGCCGTCCTTGCCTTTCAGCGCAGCAAAGGACTAGCTGCCGACGGGGTTGTTGGTCCGAACACCGCAACGGCGCTCGGTCTCGCTGCCATACCGACGGTGCCATCCGCGATTCCGGGCGTCACCGTCCAAGTCGTCTCACAGATGTTTCCTGTGACGCCGCTTGGGAATATCAAGGCGAATCTGCCGCAGGTGCTTGATGCCCTGGTCTCCGCAAATCTGCCCGACAAAGGGATGGTATTAGTCGCGCTTGGGACCATTCGAGCCGAGACTGAATCGTTTCTTGCGATCAGTGAAGGGCAATCGCGTTTCAACACCTCACCTTCGGGCCATCCCTTCGATCTATACGACAATCGCCAAGATCTGGGAAATACAGGACCCCCAGACGGTGCGACGTTCCGCGGTCGCGGTTTCGTCCAGCTTACGGGGCGCGCGAACTACACCCGCTACGCGCGCGAAATCAGTCTGGATCTGGTGACAAATCCTGAACTTGCTAACGATCCCGCGATCGCCGCGAAACTACTGGCAAGATTTCTTGGCGACCGGGAAGATCGCATCCGTGAGGCACTAGCCGACAACGATCTCGCAACCGCCCGCCGCTTGGTGAATGGCGGCAGTAATGGCTTGGACAGATTTACGGACGCTTTCAATAAAGGTATGCAGCTCGTGCCCTAAGTTTCTTAAACCCCCAACACCTCATACCCTCGGCCTCCGCATTAGCATGCGTTGGCGGTTTCTTTCTCTCTCAAAGCCGACCGCGCTCGCCGATGCGAAGTTGTCGGGGGTGCTCTCTCGAGCACCAAGGAATCGTTCCGACAGTTTACAAGCTCTTTACAACTTCATCGCCTCAATGCATCGTATGATTTTGTCGCCTCCCCCCGTGTATCTTGGTTGAGCAGTGATCCCCCGGTTTGAATCGAGTACGGAACCTCCCCTGCCCAACTGGCTGCTCGGCACGTGATTGCCAAAGTAACCCTCGAAGGGGGATTTATGAAAAATCCATATGAAGTTTTACGCGTAAAGGAACAGAAGGTTTGTCAGTTACGCCGTGAAACTGAAGCGCTTCGCTTCGTCATCGGGCTGGTGGATGATAAAGAAGCCGGAGCAAAAGCATCTCCAGCGAACGCCACGCCGGATGCACGACCCGCCGTTTATCTTGTGACGAACTCAGGACGGTTGGAGGTGGTTGTCGGAGGCACGCCCCGCCTCCGGTTTGATGGTCAAATGTGCATGGCGGTGGAAGTAACGAGAACCGAGAATGCATTCCGTATTTCCGTTCCAACTCCTCAGCCCACTTCTGCGTAACTGAAAGAAGGGGCAGCATGACGGCTCGTCTTGGGGCTGCCAGGAAGCCAAAGTTGTTCATGGTGGCTTGCGGTCGGAGCAGGCGCAGCCGCTTCTGGCAAGCCTCCCGGCTTTCGTGATTCGCTCAAAGTTTTTGGGTCGCATCGACAATAGCGTTGCGAAGGGCGGGGCGACCTGTGATGAGCGCTGTGACATGGCCCGCCGGGAGCCAACGGAGGATGCTCCCAGGCCAGTGTCCATGCAGACGCTGGATCTCGGTGCGAAGAATGTAGCCGTCTCTGGCGCAGCCCACGAGAACTGCGGCATCTGGACGCACTGGGGGGGCATGGTGAGTCACATCCGCGGCCTCGATCAGGCGGTGGAGTCGCTGCCTGGCTGCGGATTGGAGATGTGATTCGCCGGCTAATGCATCGAGATCGATACTCCAGGACAAGAGGCCTTGGGTGTAGATGGGCGCGGCCGAGGCACCAGTGGCAAGAGCCGCACATGCCAACGGAAAAGGACATACGGCCGCGGTAATTGCCGCCATGTGGCCTCCCATGCTGTAACCAGCGACGGTAAGCTTGTTGTAGTCGTTGCGGAGATATTCCAGCAGCGCGCGGGCTTCCCAGACCATGCCTACATTCATGAGGGCCTGATCGCTGAATGTGGCCAGTGAGGCCGACGGCGCGGTACGACGGCGCCCGTAGAATGGATTCTCCAGCAAATAGAGATCCAGTCCCCGATCTGTGAGCGCGCCGAAAACCCGCTCTCGCATTGAGTATCCTTCCTCGCGGGAACCGGCAAGGATCACGCAAGCGGCGGCGTTCCCTGGTCTCGACCATGCGCGAACGTACGCCGTCCTGGCGTCTCTTGGAAGCAATCTCAATGGCGACTCGAATGTGCCATCGCGCTGAACGTTGCTGCCACGGCGCGCTGTGGTCCGCCAGTCGACACACATGGCAGGGGGCGGGTTCGCGAAACCGGTATGCTGCGCTAGGTCGGTTAGGAGTGACTCATCCCCCCATCCTCGTGTGAACAACTTCGACCCACACATCAACCAGGCCACAACTACGTCGATCGGGTGGGCCCCCGGGATGGCAGGATCGCTAGAGAAGCGCTGTAGCAGCCCCATCTCGGGCACCTCTCTGTTCCTGCAACGGCTGATAACTGAACAATCTCATGGCAAGTATTTCGATATTAGCTTCTGTGACTCGGTCTCTTGAAGCGCTAGCCTCAAGGTGAACGAGCGATTCCGAACCCTCCTCGGTGGATTCCTGCCGACGCATAGTATACTTGACGCCCTCAGCCGTGCCTTCAACTAGCAATTCCGGCTACGGACTGCCGCCTGCTGACACCGGCGTGCGGTTGCTCAACTGGATCGCCGACGCTTCGACGTTCTTGGTGCATGTGGAACGCCGATTTGATCCGTTCTTCCGGCCCGCCTTTGATGCGGTTTTTCGCCGACTACTCACCAATTTAACGACGGCTTTGATTAATCTGCAACGCAAGGATGAAGGCCTGAAACTGACGGAGGAACGGGTTCAACCGGATGAGGAGGCGCATCTCAATGACATCATCGCCACCATGGGCAATCAGATGCGCCGGCTCTGGCAAGCAGGGGACTTCCAGCGCGGGGGCAACACCAAGACGCAAGGCATTGTCCGCGGTGAGTTCATTGTTCGCGAAGACCTCCCGGAGCACATGCGCCGCGGCATTTTCGCCGAGCCGCGCACGTACCGGGCCTGGGTGCGTTTCTCGGGACCTGGCCCTTACATAACCCCCGACATCGACGACGTAGGCTTCATGAGCATCAGCCTCAAACTCATGGGCGTGCCCGGCTCTAAGCTGCTGGACGATGAAAAATTCACGCAGGACATGTTCGGCGTTTCTCCGCCAACATTCGTGACGCCAGACACCAAGGCAAACGTGCAGTTACAGCACTGGAGCTACAAGAACGCTCAAATTTTTCATTTCCTGAACTTTGCCCACCCGCACGTGCTGGACCTGGTCATGCAATCGCTTTGGATAAAGACGCAGAGCAGCCCGCTCGAGAGCGCTTACTTCAGCTGTGTCCCATACCTGCTCGGGGAAGGCCAGGCCATGCAGTATTCCTTCCAAACGCGATTGAAGACGAGAACACGGATACCGCGGCTGCCGCTTCGGCCGCCTGATAACTATCTTCGCGACGCGATGGTCGCCACTTTGTCGAAACAGGACGTAGAGTTCGATGTTCTGCTACAGGTGCAAACCGATCCCCACCGGATGCCCATCGAGAACAATGGTGTTTTCTGGCCACCACGGCTTTCACCGCGCGTCCCCGCCGCCGTGCTGCGGATACCACGACAGAAATTTGATGCGCCAGAACAGCTTGCTTTCGCCAAGATACTTTCGTATAACCCGTGGCACTGCATCCCCGAGCATCGGCCACTAGGCAATCAGAGTCGCGCAAGACTGCGCCTTTATAAGGAGCTCTCGACGTTGCGCCAGACGATGAATCACGTCGAGCACTACGAACCGACGGGCGATGAAACTTTTCCCGAGTGACCTCAGTCTTCACCGATTCCGCCACAGATGACTCCGCCCCCTTCAAATCGAGCCGCAAGTTACGAATATGTAGTGGTCGGATCCGGTGCTGGTGGCGGCACCGTCGCCGCTCGGCTTGCAGAAGCCGGGCACTCGGTTGCTGTGCTGGAAGCGGGCGGCGATCCGCGAACGCTCGCCGGAGGAGACGCGGTTCGGCCCGACGTCAACCGCCTGCCCGAAGACTACGACGTGCCGGCATTTCATGGTTTTGCTTCCGAGAACGAAGCCATGAAGTGGGATTTCTTTGTTCGTCACTATGCTGATAGCCATCAGCAGAAGCTTGATCCAAAGTACGTCGAGGAATTTCAGGGCAAGCCAGCCGATGGAGTGCTGTATCCACGCGCCGGGACGCTGGGCGGATGCACGGCCCACAATGCGATGATTCTGGTTTGCCCGAGTGACTCCGATTGGAATCCCATTGCGGACATCACGGGCGACTCCAGTTGGCGCGCGGAACGTATGCGGAGATATTTCGAGCGCCTGGAGAACTGCCACTACCGACCGCTCCACCGCTGGTTAGCGAAGATCGGATTCAACCCGACTCGGCACGGCTGGAAGGGATGGCTGCACACTGAGAAAGCTTTGCCCATGGCGGCATTGCGCAATCGCGCGCTGCGGGACGTAATCGTTGAATCTGTATTAGCGTCATTCTTCGATTCCAGCGACGAAGCGAAGCGCCTGGAGTGGCTGTTCGAAGGGTTGTTGGACCCGAACGACTGGCAGCTCGTGAAGGATAATGCGGTAGGCACTCGATTTACTCCGCTGACCACCAGAAATCACACGCGGTTCGGCACCCGTGAACATCTTCTGGAGACACGGCGCAAACATCCCAATCTGGAGCTGGAACTGAATGCGCTCGCCACCAGAGTGCTGTTCGACCAAAATAATCGCGCGTTAGGAGTTCAATACCTTCAAGGCGAGCGGCTCTATCGTGCTCATTCCAGGCCGAGCTCAGAACCAGGACTAGTTCGAGAGGTCTACGCTTCCAAAGAGGTGATCGTTGCCGGCGGCGCCTTCAATTCTCCCCAACTCCTGATGCTTTCCGGGATCGGCCCCCGCGATGTGCTGGAACAATGGGGCATTCCGGTAAGAGTTGATCTGCCCGGAGTCGGTCGGAACCTGCAAGATCGCTATGAAATCGGCGTGGTGAACCGGATGAAATTCCGTGAGTGGGATGTTTACAAGAGCGCAACATTCTCCGGCGATGATCCCCAATTTCGGCAATGGCGAACCTGCCAAGACGGCGTCTACGCGACAAATGGCAGTGTGCTCAGCGTCTTCAGGAAATCGCCTGCCGCCGCAGGGCCGCCCGATCTGTTCTGCATGGCTCTGCTCACCAAGTTTCAAGGCTATTATCCCGGCTATTCCAGAGCAATCGCGGAAAACTTGAACTATCTGACCTGGGTCGTGCTGAAGGGATACACCAAAAACCAGGCAGGAGTAGTCACGCTGCGCTCCGCTGATCCTCGAGATATGCCGGATATCAATTTTCACTACTTCGAGGAAGGTGGAGATAAGGACATGGAGGCGGTGGTAGACGGCATCCAATTTGTCCGAAGACTGACCGCAGAACTCAAGCGCCAGGACTTGATAGACACCGAAGAATTGCCCGGCGACGCCGTAACATCCAACGAAGACTTGAGGACCTTTGTTCGTAACAATGCCTGGGGACATCACGCTTCCTGCACCTGCGCCATTGGCGCTCGCGAGAACGGCGGGGTGCTGGGAGGCAACTTTCGGGTGCATGGGACCGACGGGCTGCGAGTCGTAGACGCTTCCGTTTTTCCTCGAATCCCGGGACTGTTCATTGTTAGTGCCATCTACATGATCGCGGAAAAGGCCGCCGACGTCATACTAGGCGGGCTGTGATGGCTGCCCTCACGACACCGACAACTCTTCGCCCTGCGGATTCTTCAACTACAGAAAACAGTTGACAATCGAACCTGATGCCGCCATAGTGTCGGTAATTTCTCCGCAACAAGAATCTGCATTTTGCCGGATCGGGCCCCGCCACATTTCTTATCGAAGGAGGGCAGACATGGCTTCCTATGACATCCCGCAATTACTGCAAATGACAAATGAGCAACTGGATCAGCTTTTCTCCAGCAGCCCCGCGGGGGATATTCCCAACGGGCCTGCCAAAGGTACCGCCATCATCGCTTCGGGTACGAAATTCAGCCCTGAGATTGCGGAGTTCGTCAGCCTGTTTGTCTGGCAGGGGAAGACTTTCGACGCGCAACGGGGAGTGCTCAGAAACAGAATCCTTCCCATCGGTCTCAATGCGATCATTGCCACCGTTTACAAGGACAAAAGCTGGCTCGACCAGCAAGAGTGCGTTGTTCTCGACTATTCGGAAACGTCACTGGTGGCGCGATGGATCCGCGATGAAATTCGCCTGATCGCTCCCAACTTTTATCTTGGCCGCGTTTACTGGGACAAGAAGCCCCTGATTCATTTCGCTCTGCAGTTTCAGCAGGAAGGAACGTCTTGATCCTGCTGCGAGCAACCTAGGCTGTTTTGCCTCACGCTCCGATGATGCCGCAAGCCAACCTCTTCGTAGCGGCTCCGCTCAAGATGGATCATGAAGCGGAGCTAATCAGTTTGCTTGCCTCCATGAATGTGGCTCCGGGGAGGGTCAATCCCCAGAATTCCATTGTCCCTTTTGGGGAGTTCGAGGGTTTGCACTTTGCGCGGTTCGTGATCCTGCGGGACCAGACCCTTGACGACATTCGTACCGCTTACGATTTTCCCCGCCGTGAGTATCCGATCAGGCTGGCATTCATCGCCGATTTCGACGGCGATCCGGACGACTTCAGGGCGGAACTCAGTCGCCGGGCGGGGGACGGCTTGCGCCGACTTTTTTCGTGTTGCGAAGACTTCGTGCCCGGCTCGGACTTGGCACGCTGGATGAAAGATCATGAGCAGCCGCCCGCCGCTGCCTACGTGAACTGGGTGGGTCGGACGGTCCGGCACACTCGCGAAGACGATGCGCTGCGCACCGTGCTGGAAGCCCATTTGCAGAACAATGCACAGTTGTTTGCTGGACAGGACCCAAGGCAGGTACGAGCGCTGCTCAAGGAGTTTGTCGGCTCCGAAACCGCGGCAGGTCGAATCAGACTCACTCCGGAAGCCCCTACTCCCTTGCGCTGGCAACTAGGCAAGGCTTTGAATCTGGTTGGCGTGCCTTTGCTGCTGCTGGTGCTTGCTCCCCTGCTGCTTCTGTATCTACCGCTGTTTATCTACCAGCTCCGCACCCGCGAAAAAAGCGATCTGGAAATCGCTCCCCGGCCGGATGCTTCTCACGAAGCGGACCTTGCTCAACTGGAAGACTATGACGTGACGAATCAATTCAGTGCCATGGGCAGCATAAAGCCAGGGCTGTTTCGGCGCTGGACCTTGGGCTTTTTTCTCTACCTCGTGAACTACACTGCGCGACATATCTATGTGCGCGGGCACTTGGCACGGGTGCCTACGATTCATTTCGCGCGCTGGGTCTTTCTTGACGGGAAGAAACGAATGCTTTTCGCGAGCAATTACGACGGCAGCCTCGATAGCTACATGGATGACTTCATCAACAAAGTGGGATGGGGACTTAACCTGGCTTTCAGCAACGGAATTGGCTATCCCACTACCAACTGGCTGGTGCTCGAAGGTTCGAAGGACGAGCAGAAATTCAAGTACTTCCTTCGCCGCCATCAGTTACCGACCGAAGTGTGGTACAACGCGCACCAAGGGCTCTCTGCGTTTGACCTGAAAAGAAACGCGTTGATTCGGTCTGGTATCGAGCGCGACGACATGACGGATTCTGAGCTCCGGGAATGGGTAGCCCTGTTTTGAAGGAAACGATGTGACGTCCTCAGTCGACTACGGCGATGTTCAAGGTCTGGTGCGCTTTGGTCATGCCCACATGACTGAGGCCTGCTATCTCCTGGTAAGGATCAGGAGCGCCGTAGCAGCCCGTGCCTGGTTGAAGAATGCTCCGATCGCGTCGGCCGTCAAGCTGGAGCAGCCGCCAACAGCCGCCCTCCAGATCGCCTTCACCAGGGAGGGACTGGAATCGTTACACGTTCCGCCCAGTGTGATCGCCGCATTTTCGGCGGAGTTCACTTCCGGCATGGCCGGGGATGAGAATCGATCGCGGCGTCTGGGGGATCTCGAGTCCAATTCCCCGACGAACTGGAAATGGGGCAGTGCTGGCAAGGTCCCCCATGCGGTCGTAATGCTATTTGCTCAGGCGGGCCTTCTCGACTCATGGAAACAGTCGATCAAGGGGCAATTCTGGAGCGATGCTTTTGAAGAGATCGATTGTCTGCCGACCTCGGATATCGGCGGGCGCGAACCCTTTGGCTTTGTCGACGGAATCAGCCAGCCGCAGATCGATTGGGATCAGACGCGGACTGTTCCCATCAATGGCTACGAGCGCAAGTACAGTAACGTAGTGTGTCTGGGGGAATTCCTGCTGGGATACCGGAATGAGTACGGACAGTATACCGACCGTCCGTTGCTCGATCCACAAGACCGCGGCAGCTCCGAGTTGCCTTTCGCCGAAGATCAACCTGGCAAGAAAGATCTGGGTCGCAACGGGACCTATCTCGTGATGCGCCAGTTGGCGCAAGATGTGCGGGGGTTTTGGCAATTCCTCGATAGGGCAACGAATTCAAAGCCCGAAGAACGGTACAAGCTTGGCAGCTACATGGTTGGGCGCGCGCTCGCGGATGGATCGCCGCTGGTGCCGTTGAGCCCTGAGGCGATTCCCGGCACTGGCGAAGCGCCCGGTGCGGTGGCGCAGAACCAGTTTATTTATGGCTTAGACGTCGAAGGCACGCACTGCCCCTTCGGTGCTCACATCCGACGCGCAAATCCTCGCAGTGCCGACATTCCGGGGGATCCCACTGGCGTGATTTCCACTCTCATCCACACACTGGGCTTCGGCAATAAGAACCTCCGCGACGATCTGATTGCCTCCGCGCGCTTCCATCGCATCCTTCGTCGCGGACGTGAATACGGCCCCAAGCTGACCCCTGAGGAGGCATTGGAACCTGCTCCCCCAAACGATCCGGAACGCGGCCTGCAGTTTCTTGCCATCAACGACAATATTCAGCGTCAGTTCGAATTTGTGCAGAATGCCTGGCTGATGCGCACCAAATTCGACGGCTTAACGGAAGAGACCGATCCCTTGCTCGGAAACCGGGCTCCGGTCACTGGATGCCCATTTACAGATACTTTTTCTATTCCGCAAAGCAGCAGAGTCCGGCGACGGGTCATGGGCGTACCTCAGTTCGTCACCGTGCGGGGAGGCGCGTATTTCTTCCTCCCCGGCATGAGCGCTTTGCGGTACTTGTGCCGGTTGGGAGAATGAGAATTGCTTTGGTCTTTGTGTAACGAACTTCTGACTCAGGACACTAGTAAAGATATGGATGTGTCTCTGGATCAATCAGAACATGCCGCGTTCGACGCTGGCAGAGTTCCTAGGAGGCGATACTGTGTCTAACAGATTGGAGCATGGGCGCGCAAAACTCTTGCTGATTCTGTTCATTGTGATAGCGGGTGTGGCGATCGCTTACGGCATCCATTGGCTCCGCCAGCCCCGGCCCGGGCATGTGAAAGATGAGGCTCTGCTTGTCGGCCGCGATGCCTCTACATTCCCTGCGGCGGACGAGGACTACTTCCACGATATGGATGGCGGCATCGACCTTGCGAAAGATGCACCCGAAAGCGACAAGTCGGCGCTGGTGAAGGGGCGCAACACTTGGATTGTGTGGACTGCCGGCAATGACCACCTTTGGGATACGCTGATTTACAAGAGTGCCGGGGCCCTCGACTTTCTGAAGGTTCTTTCTTCCCATCCCCAACTGCTGAAGATCGATCCGCGGTTCAGTCGTGATCAACGTTGGCAGTACTTGGGCCTGGTAAATGATCCGTGCTTTGAAAAGGCGACCGGCCCCGATCCGGAGAGATGGGGGCTATGGCTGGATAAGCGTCGCGCGGATTGCAAACCCGATCCATTCGAGAACGAGCAGAAGTATCCTGGCGTAAAAGTCGGCTCCCGCGGCACAACCATCAACGGCAAGGGCTTCCCGGTTGGTTCGTTTTACGGTTACGAAACTGGCATTGTGGGCATGAGGCTTTTCCCCAATCCCGATTTTGATGAGGCTGCGGCTAAGAAATGGGACGCGAGTAAGTACTACACGGATAAGAATTACTACGAAGATAAGAACCTGGTGCGGCCATACCGTGTCGGAATGTCTTGCGGGTTTTGTCATGTTGGCCCGAATCCGCTCAAACCTCCTGCGGACCCGAACAATCCGAAATGGGAGAATCTCAGCTCGAACGTGGGCGCACAATATTTTTGGATCGATAGAATCTTTTACTGGGAGGGAGAGAAAGATAATTTCGTCTGGCAGCTTTTCCACACCTCCAGGCCGGGTTCGTTAGATACTTCGTTCGTTTCGACGGACAATATCAATAATCCGCGAACCATGAATGCGGTCTATCTGTTGGGAGACCGTCTGGAACACGCTCGACGATGGGGCAAAGAAACTTTGGTCGGCGGACAACAAAATAACAAGCAGTTGAATGACTTTCTCTCGAGTGGGCCGCTAACCAATTATTACAAGGCTCCGGATACGGTCTGGACTCCTCGAGTCCTGAAAGACGGATCCGATTCGGTAGGCGCGCTTGGGGCGCTGAATCGCGTCTATCTGAACATAGGAACATTCAGCGAAGAGTGGCTCTTGCACTTCAATGCCCTCGTCGGTGGCAAGCCGATTTCTCCCATAGAAATCTCGGTTGCGAGAAAGAATTCCGCGTATTTTGCAGCCACGGAGGCGCAGACTCCCGCGATGGCTCTGTTTTTCCTCAAGAGCACAGGGGCGCATCATCTTGAGGATCTGCGAAAGACGGACCCGGACGCCAAGAAGGCTCTGGAAGCAGACGATGCTTTGGTCCCGCATGGCAAGGAGGTCTTCGCCCAACGCTGTGCACGCTGCCACTCCAGCAAATTGCCCAGCCCTCCGCCCGATGTTGCAGCCATCGCTATCGATCAGGGGCAGGGGTGCAACGGAGGCAACTATCTCGATTGCTGGAACAAGTATTGGGCGTGGACGAAGACTGACGACTTCAAAACAAAAATGACGGAAATGGTGAAACAACCCGATTTCCTGGACCACAACTATCTTTCCAGCGAACTGCGCATTCCAGTCACACTCCTGCAGACCAACGCATGCAGCCCGTTGGCGACCAACGCACTGGCGGACAATATCTGGGACAATTTTTCTTCCCAGTCGTATAAGGATCTACCGTCAGTCGGCACCATAACCTGGTATCACCCTTACACTGGCGAACCAAGAACCTATCAAATGCCCGCTGGGGGCCGTGGATACACGCGTCCGCCATCCTTGGTCAGCCTGTGGTCTACCGCGCCATTTCTGCTGAACAACAGCGTGGGAGAGTTTAATGCTGACCCGTCGGTGAAGGGTAGGTTGGCTTCTTTCGAAAACTCGATCGAGCAAATGCTCTGGCCAGAAAAGCGTGACAAAGACGAGCTACTCGGAGACAAGATTCCTGGCAAGATTGACCGCACCACCGAGCCAAGCTATCTCAAAGTCGCGTACGGTTATCTTCCAGACGCCTTGCAGGAGCTCCGCGGGTTCGCCCGCTTTTTCCCCTGGCTGATTGATGACAAGGACAAGCTCATTAAGATTGGGCCTATTCCCAAGGGTACTCCAGTCGGTCTTCTGACAAATCTCAACCCGCTCTCGGAGAGCCAGGACCCGGCCGAGCGCTTAATTCACGACAAGAAACTGCTCGACGTGGTGTTGAAGATCAATGCCGATCTGGTGCAGTTGCCGCCGGGAGCTAGCGACGAAGATGCGAAGAAGGTATTCGCCAACGTCGTGGACCAGTTGCTTGAGTTGAGCAAGTGTCCGGACTTGATTGTGAATCGTGGTCATTATTTTGGGACCGGCATGTTCGCGGGTGGAGAACCGGGTTTGAGCGACCCGGACAAAAAAGCATTAATTGCGTTTTTGAAACGACTGTAACCTCGGCCAACAGACCGGACCCTTCATCTGCGGCATCATTAAACTCCAAGAACGGTAGCCGCCATCGCTGTTCCCTCGACGCGGCTCTTGACCTTGGCGAAGGCAGTTTCGCGCGACGTGGAAGTATCATCGGCAAACGGGGAGAATCCGCAGTCATCCGTCGTCCCCAATGATTCAATCGGGATCAACCCAGCGGCTTCAACAATGCGGTTGCGGACTTCCTCGGGAGTCTCCACTCTGGAATTGATCGGGTCAGTGACGCCAACGAAGAGCATCTGACCCGGCGTGAGCAAGCCTCGGATCATAGAGAGGACACGCCGGCGGTCGGGCTCGCTCGCTAGTTGAATATAGAAACGTCCCGCCTTCAGCCGGAACAGAGATGGCAAAAGACCCGAGTAATCCACGTCGGCGCTATGTGTGGAGTCGTGATCACCGCCCGGACAAGTATGCACTCCGATTCGTTCCCTCTCCACACTGGTAAAGCGGTCGAGAACCCGATTGTTTAAATCGACGAATGCGTTTAGCACTCCGCCCGAGGGATCGAGCTTGAGCGCCAATCGTCCTTCGGTGAAGTCGATTTGCACGCACGCCGCGCCGTTCTCCAAGGACTGGCGAATGTCGCGTTCCGCTTCGTCAATCAAGTCTTTCAAGAACTCCTCTCGCGGGTATCCGGGCAAACCGTTTTGCGGATAGAGCAGACTCAGAGCCGATGCAGAGATCACCGCCTGTTTCAGCGGTCGGTGGGCGTGCCGCTGTGCGGCCTTCAGGTAGGTCACAGCATGGATGCCATAATGGAAAGGGCCCGCCGTCAGCTTCGGCAGTTGTCTGGTGTGTCCATCGGCAAAAGGAATCACCGCTCCATCGGACGCTAGATTGCTGAGTCCGGAAAGAGGATACGTCGCGAAGCTAGGCTTGGTCTGCTCGCCGTCGGTGATAATTGGCGAGCCAGTTTCCTCGAAGCGTGCGATGGTGTCACGGAGCGCAGACTCCTGGGCGGTCCTGAACTGTTCCGCAGAAATCTCCCCCGCTGCGTGCGCGCGCATGGCGGCTAACAATTCCGCCGTGCGCGGGATGCTTCCAATCGGCTCGGTCGGTATCGGCATGGTTATGCTCCGAGTTCGGGACGCTAAACTAGGCCCAGACTCTAATTAAGCGCCCCAATACCAGCGAGTCTACTTCTGGCTGGAGAGTGGCTCGATCTTCTCAATAACCAAGGCACTCGAGCCGCCTCGCTGAAAAACCTTGCCGCTGGCGGTGACTTTCTGCCCCGCAAACGGCAGCAGTTTGTCGTTCTGACCTGAGGAAGGCGTGGTGTCGGCAATCGGCCAATAGATGCTACCGTTGTCCGTCAGGATCACCAGGGGAGATCCCGCTTTCGCGCAAGCCACGGCACACTCCCTGCTGATCGGCTTCTTCAGGTCCTTGGTGAACGCACATGCCGAATCGAGAACATAGCCCTTCACCGTGACGGGCTTGCCCGCGTCGGCGCCCGCGGCGAGAGCAGCCACGAGCAAAAGGCACACAGAGACAAGTCTTATCGCATAACGACGATTCATGTTCAGCATCCTCCGTTCGAAATCACACCAGGCATAGACCGCAACGAGACCGCGTTTCCTTTTTCACCGACACGAGTTATCCAGACCCTCTGGAACTATTGGCTTAAGCGGAGCTTGCTACAGCGTGACAAGAGTGCCGACACATTAGAATGGCGGGCGCGTTTAGCTCAATAGTACAAAGAGGTTAGGAGGACAGCCGTTCCGGGGAAAGGAACCTTGGTGGTTCCGTCCTACCGTGGCTTTCGGGTCGAGATACTGGAGCCTTGGTCTGGCGGCAACGTAAGGCGCCAGTGAAACACACGCACTTCTTCATCGTAGGAAACTGTGGCAGGGACGTTGTGGCGTACAGCGTCTTGCCCGCTGGGAAGCCGTCTGCTGCCCATCCTTTCGACAAGCATGATCAATCTGGCTAGCTCGCCTTGGAAGCTTCCGGTTTTTGCGAACGCTCGGTGCTGGACCGGAACGATCTCGATATTGCCGCTCCCCCGCCACCTTTCCACGAGGGAGTCGAATTCTTTCGTTGGCTCAGCTTGCCAAGAAGCGGAGGCGGGTTGCAGCGTCGATGACACCAGTCCAGCAACGACCATACCGAGAATCAGGATTACCAGAAAGCGATTCAACGTCGGTTCCCCTCAGCGGTTATTCGTCCGGCCGATTCCAATCTCTCCCAATCTGGACGCTGTTTTCTCCGTTCTTCTCCTGATTTCAGATTGTTGAGGTACCTCGCCGCTTCAAATGACCACGCAGGCTGCACCTGACTACGGATCGGCACGACCTCCTCAGGCGTTCCGTAGCCGCGGTCATAAGCTGCGATAGACACTGAGCAGGTCTTCACCTCATTCCATCTACACACGCTGGCCGCAGTTGATTTTCTGCAGGCGCAATACAGGGCGTATTCGTCCAAACAGCCTTCTACGGTGGGTATGAGGTAAGACCCATTGCGATAGGGACTGCAGGGGATGAGATACCGAGTGAGACAGTTCGGACATTCCACGCAGTGACGAATGCGAGACATGAGAGAGTCCAGACGAGGTCCGCAAGAATCGTTATGTCTAGGTTGTCCCTGAAAGTGGTTGGAGACAATACCCACTTGACGGGATTCCAGCATAGCCATTATGATCCGCCGAAATGAAGAGAGTGGCTTCCGCGATCCTCCCCATAATCGCGATCGACCGGAAGGTCTCGAAGGCTCTTCACCGGCAGATCTACGACGCCTATCGCGCGGCGATTGTGGATCGCCGCCTGCGTCCAGGGCAGCGAATCCCTTCAACGCGAGTGCTTGCTTCCGAGGTTGGCGTTTCGCGCTTCCCCGTTCTCAATGCGTACGCCCAGCTTCTGGCGGAAGGCTACTTCGAGAGCCGCGTGGGCGCTGGGACAGTTGTTTCCAGTTCTCTTCCAGACCAATTGACATCGAGCAAGCTACCTGACGCCCAGCACCCGGCAACCCGGTCCGGACCTCGAGCGGTCGCGACGCGTTCTCCGATCCTTTCCCCGATTGAAGCGATGCCATGGATGCTGAACTGGGGAGCATTCCGTGTCGGGCAGGTTGCATTCGATCAATTTCCTCTGCGCGTTTGGTCCACACTGGTCGCGCGCCGGTGCCGAAGTATGGACACCCAGTCAGCGCACTACGGCAACCTGATGGGCTCCCTGGCCCTAAGAGGGGCGATTGCGAACTATTTGAAAATCGCACGCTCGGTGCGCTGCGAAGCCGAACAGGTCGTGATCGTCAACGGTTCGCAGCAGGCGCTCGAGATTGCGACTCGAGTTCTCCTCAACCCGGGAAGCCGGGTGTGGGTGGAAGAGCCTGGTTACCACCTGGCGCGAGATGTCTTCGCACTGAACGGCTGTAAGCTTGTTCCCGTCCAGGTTGACAAAGAAGGTCTGGATGTCGCCGCCGGCATCAAGAAATGTCGCCAGGCGCGGGCGGCATTTGTTACGCCCTCTCATCAGTTTCCCCTGGGCGTGACCATGAGCGCCTCGCGCCGCCTGCAATTGGTGGATTGGGCACAGCACTCGGGATCATGGATCATCGAGGATGACTATGACAGCGAGTATCGGTATGAGAGCTTGCCGATCGCATCCTTGCAGGGGCTCGATGCCAACTCGCGGGTGATCTACGTCGGGACTTTCAGCAAGGTCCTGTTTCCATCCTTGCGACTCGGGTATCTCGTCATTCCGATGGACCTCGTCGACCGCTTTCACATGACCCGCCGGGTGATGGATCTTGGGCCGCCAACGTTCACTCAGGAAGTGCTCGCCGACTTCATTGAGGAAGGGCACTTTGCGCGCCACATCCGAAGGATGCGCGTTCTGTACGGCGGGCTCAGAAGTGTGTTGGTGAACAGCCTCACCCGGGACCTCGGGTCGATGGTCGAAGTTGTCGGCGACGAGGCCGGCATGCATCTGGCGGTGATGCTGCAAAACGGGCACCGAGATGTCGAAGTAGCTCGGCGAGCAGTCCGTCTGAGCCTTTCTATATGGCCTCTTTCTCCTTCTTACCTGGGCGAGGCGCGCCAGGGCTTCATCCTGGGATTCGGCGGCACGACGACGACTGAGATCCCCAACGCTGTTCGCAAGCTCCGCACCCTTCTCGCGATCAAGTGAAGACCGCTGGTTACAGGGGCGTGGCCATGATGAAAATCGAGCAAGTGGCTATTGCCGAAAGGGGATGTGGGCAAGATCATCCTGATCTGGGTCGATGATCTCGCAGTTTGAGACGTTCGAAACGGCAACCTTGATGAACGCCACGGTAGTAGCATCTACGCTCGCGCACACGCGGCCTGTTCCAGCCATCGCGGTCGGTGGTCTCATTGTCGGCGCGGTGGATCTTCTCTATGCGATCGCCGTATACACTCCAAGTCGCCCTATTCTCGTTCCGCAAACCATTGCCAGCGGCGTCCTCGGACCTAAGTCCTATCAAGGCGGCATGCAGAGTGCCGTGTTGGGAGTCGTCCTGCACTTCGTTATCGCGCTCGGCGCCGCCACGGTCTATTATCTGGCCAGCCGCAAACTGACATTTCTGGTCAGTCGAGCCGTGCTTTGCGGTCTCACCTACGGCGCCATGGTCTACGCGTTCATGCATGTCGTCGTGCTGCCACTCTCAGCGGTGCCGAAGGGAGACACTCCGCTTGTCTATCAGGCCTTCGAGTTCGTCGAGCATTGGTTCTGCGTCGGCCTGCCTATCGCGCTTTCCGTGCGACACTATTCGCGATGAATCCGTGACGGGTTCGCCGCCGGCGCTGAGACAAAGCAAAGCTTGTGACATAACACTAAGTTAGAGCCAATGACCACGATTAGCCGGCGATCGTTCATGGAAATGGCAATCGCACTGGGTGCGACTGCCGCCTGGGGACAGCCCTTTCCCGCGCGGTCCAGCGCCCCCTGGCACGAACGCCGCGACTTCTATCCGGAGGGCGTAGCCTCCGGAGACCCCGAAAGCGACAGTGTTCTTTTGTGGACCCGCTGTCCGCCGCAAAACAAAGATCGCAACTCGGCAGGGAAGTTGAATGTAGAGGTCGCCGAGGATGAGTCGTTCAGGCACGTTGTCGCGGCCGCAGAGGCGCCGATCTCTGAAGCCTCCGACTGGACCTGCCGCGTACTTGCCGGTGGATTGAAGCCTGCGAAAGTCTACTGGTATCGCTTTGCTGACGCCGAAGGCAACGGGAGCCGCATCGGCCGGACCGTCACGGCACCCGCCGAGGACGACGCGAGACCTGTTCGCTTCGCGTTCGTCAGTTGCCAGAACGCCAACGATGGCGCGCAGAATGCGTACCGGCGGATGATCTTCGAGGACGAGCGCGCCGCTGAGCAAGATCGGCTGGGCTTCGTGCTCCACCTGGGCGACTTCATCTATGAAATTGTCTGGTATCCGGAAGATCGACCCCAAGGCATGTACGACCGTCGCTTGCGCGACATCGTCCGTTACGAACACGGCGAAAAAGTCAGGGACTTTCATATTCCAACCGTGGTCGGGGACTACCGTGCCATCTATCGCAACTATCTGCACGATCCTGATCTGCAGGACGCGCGCGCCCGCTGGCCGTTTGTCTGCATGTGGGACAACCATGAATTCAGCTGGCTCGGTTGGCAGGGATTGCAGAAATTCGACGGAGTGACCCGGCCCGCGCAGACACGAAAGGTGGCTGCCAATCAGGCGTTTTTTGAGTATCAACCGGCGCGGTTGTTCAAACCGAGTGGACCGTCTCTCAACCAGTTTGATCCGCCCCGAGTCGCCGATGCGCCCATCACCCATTTTGACGAGCATGGCCTCGGTCAGGAACCGAACAACCTGGCTGCGATCGGCAGTTTGAGGGGTTATCGGGCATTGCGCTGGGGCCGCAACGTCGAACTGATCATCACCGACCAGCGCAGCTACCGCTCCGAGGAGCCCACCGATCGAGCCGAAGCCAAGGCGCTTTCCAGCGACGACTTTCCGGGACTTATGCCGCAAGAGGCGATCGAGATACTGGATGCGGGAAGTGCGTACGACGGTGGGCATCCACCGGCATCGATCAAATATGGTGGCGCCGAGGTACCGAACTTCCGCCGGGAGCAACCGCCGCAAACCATTCTCGGAGCGGAACAGAAAGCATGGTTTCTGGAGCGATTGCGGAATTCAGAAGCCACGTGGAAAATCTGGGGCGACACGGTCGCGACGCTCGATATGCGCGCCGATCCACAAAATCTGCCCTCGGGCATAACCGCGGCTTGGCCCGGTGCGGGATACGCAGGCTTTGCCGCAAGCTATGGTACTGGTGACCACAGCACTGCATACGTCGAGCGCGGCGAAATCTATGACTTCGTTCGTGAGAACGGAATTACAGGTTTCGCCACGATAGCGGGCGACCGCCATAGTTTTTGGGCCGGTCTGGCCGCGAAGGCCCTTCCCCCAAAAACCTTCGAGCCGGTCGGCGTTGCATTCGTTACGGGTTCGATCTCTGCACCCGGAATGGTCGAAGCTTTGGAACATGGCTTCCCCAAAGAGCATCCACTTCGCCCACTTTTCGTGGGCCAGGGACCTGCGGACACGCGCCCTCAACCCACCATCAATTTATTGCTTCGACATGGGGTCAGGTCGTGCCTAGAGTATGCGAAGAGTGGCGACATAAGTAAAGCGCGTGCATTGTCCAATCCCGATTTGTCGCCGCACCTTTCCTTCGTGGATATGGGAGGACACGGATACGCGGTCGTGCATGTCACAAGGGGCATGTTCGAAACGGAGTTTGTTTGTATCCCTCGCCCCATCGAGCGCAGTGACGGCACAGATGGGGGTCCGTTGCTCTATCGCGCCAGACATCGAGCCAACCTCTGGCGCAAGGGTGAAACGCCCAAGCTGGAGTCGCAGATTCTTGAGGGCGACCCTCGATTCTCGGTGTAGAGTCGCAACTCCTCAGCAACCGACGTGACTTGTCGTTTGACTCGTCTGCCGAATCGCGATAAGACATCATCGCGGCCGTCTGCATTCGAAACAACCGTTCGTCCCGGAAACTTCAGACGATGAAATTCGGCGAAAAGAGTTTTTTCTTGACAGTCATCGCAAAACCTAATAATAAAACGATTTAATAACCTAGCTAATGGTTCGTCCCAAATGCGATTCGTCCCTCAAGTCAGTTCTGGAGGCAGGTTTGATGATGTCGAAGAATCAAGTCCTCGGAGTATGTCTCTGTCTTTTCAGCTGCCTTTTCTCGACAAACTTGGCCGTGACGCAGACCGTCACGGTAGACGCCTCCCACGCGGTCAACACATTTAGTCCTCCGCGCGCGCTGGGCGCGGCGATTGACCGGTTAAGGACCGGGACTCCGGAGAAGTTGCTCACTGACCCGCTGCTAAGCGTCATCCTCAACGCGGGGTGGCAGACCGTGACCTACCGTCAGAACACCGAACTGATGGTCGAGGCCTGGCACTGGAATCCGCACGGAACCTGGAGCAACGCGGAGAAGCAAGAAGGCTACTTCGCGGGCAGCGCCGAGCCGGGCGAGGAGATTCAGCACTCGTGGGCTTATCCCCTGCCGAATCGCGGTTTCAGCCGGGGCGACGGCAATGGCTGGTCGCGCCTGACCGATGGCGACCTGAATTCGTACTGGAAGAGCAACCCGTATCTCACCAAGGCGTTTACCGGCGAAGACGACTCGCTGCATCCGCAGTGGGTGATGATCGACCTGGGCAGCAAGATCGATGTCAACGCGATTCGGATCGCCTGGGCTAATCCCTACGCGCGCCGCTACGCCGTCCAGTTCTGGACGGGCGAACTTGAGCCTTTCTATGACGGCACGACGAAGGGGACATGGCAGACCTTCCCGCTGGGCAATGTGACCGAAGGCAAGGGCGGTACGGTCACGCTGAAACTGGTTTCGTGGATGATCCCTGTGCGCTACCTTCGCATCTGGATGACGGAATCGTCCAATACCTGCGACATTCACGGCTCCGCCGACAAGCGCAATTGCGTGGGATACGCGATCAACGAACTCTATGTTGGGTCGCTTTCCGCGGACGGCGCGTTCAACGACTACGTCACACATTTCCCGAGCCGCAATCAGACGGTGACTTGGCCCTCTTCGGTGGACCCGTGGCACACCGCTTCAGATCTGGACGAATCGCGCGGCGATCAAGTCGGCTTCGACTTCTTTTTCCACTGCGGTGTGACGCGCGGCCTGCCCACGATGGTTCCGATCGCCATGCTATACGCGACGCCGGAAGATGCCGCCAATGAAATCGCGTATCTCTACAAACGGAAATATCCGATCTCTTACATTGAGATGGGAGAAGAGGCCGACGGGCAGCACATGCTTCCGGAAGACTATGGCGCGCTGTACGTACAATTCGCGACCGCGATTCACAAGCTCGTACCCGAAGCCAAGCTGGGAGGCCCGCCATTCGAAGGAACGTTCGGTGATGTCGAAGTCTGGCCCGACGCGAATGGTAAGGTCTCGTGGCTCGGCCGCTTCCTCGATTACTTGAAAGCGCATGGCCGCCTGAGCGACTTCACTTTCTTTTCTTTCGAACACTATCCGTATCAGGACCGGCCAACCTACTCCTGGGCGGATCTCTATCCGGAACCGGGATACGTCAGCCACATCGTTCAGGTGTGGAAAGACAATGGCCTGCCGCCCAACATTCCCTTCTTCATGACCGAAGGCAACATCGGGGGCGGGGCGCCGCCTTCCACCGTCAAGAGCGGATTGTGGCTGGCCGATTACGTCGGCTCGATGATGAGCGAGGGTGCCGGTGCTACCTATTATTTTCACTACATGCCTTATCCGAGAGACCGTGGCGGCTTCGGGAATTTTCTGTGGATCGACGCGGACTATAAGCTGGTGGGCTATCCGCCGCAGTATCTTGCCGCACAACTCATTACGAAAGAGTGGGTGCAACCCATCGACGCGCCCCACAGGCAATTCAAAGCATCCAGCGATGTCGCCGACGCTGCCGGAAACGTTCTGGTGACGGCTTATGCCGTTGAGCGGCCAGACAAGCAGTGGTCCGTGATGCTGGTCAATCGCGACCAGTACAATGATCATGCGGTGAAGTTGGTATTCGCAGATCCGGCCACCAAGAGCGATCGGCATTTCTCCGGTCAGGTGGACCGCATCACTTTTGGCTCAAACGAATACGTGTGGCATCAGGAAGGAGAACAGGGCCACGCGGATCCTGACGGCCCAGCTTCAAAGTCGACGGTGAACGGCGGCGCAGAAGCACTCTACCAGCTTCCGAAAGCGTCGATCACGGTACTGCACGGTTCAATTAGCGCGCCGTGACAGACGCGCCCGTCGCGGCGGGATGAACCGCCACGGTTCTGAAACCTAGGACCTCAGGGCCTACTATTTTCCCGCGCCCTTTTTCGGCACGTTGAACGACCGTTCGACCGCATCCTTCGGATCGCTGGAGAACTCGTGATCGCGCCAGAGCCAGCGCATCATTTCCGGCATTATGGCACCGCCCATCTTTTGCCCGTGCTTGTTGATACCCCAGGCGTAGTTCACGTCGTAGCCCTTCGCCGTGAGCGCCTGCATCATGCGGACGTTCTGGTAGAACCAGTCCACGGCCTGGTTGTAGGGGGCGCCTTCGGGACGCTGGCCGCGGATGTCGTTGCGCCCATCGCAAAGAAAGACGCGGATCGGTTTCTTGTCGCTCTTGGCGATGATGTCGGGGTAGGCATTGCCTCCGCGCAGATCGACGAAGCTGCCAACGTTGCTCAGGACCTTGTGGAATTCATTTGAACGCTGCCAGGCGACGGTGAAGGCGGCGATTGCGCCCGAACTTGACCCGCCGATGCCGTGCCGTTCGGGATCCTTAGATATGTTGTATTCCTTGTAGAGCACCGGCAGGAGTTCATCCACGATCACGCGCGCGTATTTATCGTCGAGCGAGTTGTATTCGGTAGGCCGGTTCGTGGTGTGGTCGCCCCACTCGCTGGCGTTCGGCTCAGGCTGATCGGGGCGACGGCCGGGATTGATAAAGACCGCGATCATCACCGGCAACTCACGCCGGAAGATGAGATTGTCCATCACGTTCTGTGCGCGCACATCGCCGTCAGGATTCATGAAAGCCTGCCCGTCGTTGTAGATCATCAGGCTGGCCGGAACGGCGGGGTCGTATTGCGCCGGAACGTAAACCCAATAAGTATGCTGGGTGCCCTGGTAGGCATTGCTGGCCAGAGTAAAAGGGCCGCGAATTTCGCCTTTGGGCACACCGTCCTGCGGCAACGAGTCGGGACCGAGATGGTAGAACGAATCGGGGTCGGGAGTGTGAGATGGAGCGGCCTGAGCCGCGGAAGGCCCGCTGACGCCAGGTGCGGACTGGGCAAAGCTCACGAGGGTAGTCGCCAGCGCAGCGGAAAGAAGTATCATGAGCTGCCGTTTCATTAGGCGCTCAAGATACCACATCGAACGAAGCATAAAGGACTCACCGTGGGGTGGACACCGCTGTCTCCCCGCGCTACCCTTAGGGCCTCAACTTCGCAGCCTGGGGCGGTGAACAACTTTCTTTGCCGCTTCTTACCCTTTCGGGCCCGGTTTCTCGCTATTCCAGACAGAAGTATCAGGTGGACTGAAAAGGAGATCCTGATGCGTCGCACTTCAGTTTCATCTTCACTGCAAAGTTCACAACTGGCTATGGGAGCAGGCCGAGGGATCGCGGCCACCGCCGTCATGATCCTGCTGCTCGCGATGTCGATCCCAGCGCTGGCGCAAGTCACTCGTCTCAACGTAACTGGCTTCTGGGAGGGGAACTTCTACGGCGGCTCAGAGTTTCACCTCACGCAGGACGGCGACCGCGTCTGGGGCACCTTCGGATATGGCAACGGGACCGGGTTTGCCCGGGGAAGCTGGAGCGACGGGCGCTTGATCCTGATTCTCACTCCAACCACCGATAAAATCGGCGGCGAGTGCGATCCTCGAAAGATCCTTGTGATCCCGGCGAAAGGAACGGCCACGCATATTGAGCCATATACGTTAGATCTGGCCAACAACGGAGCGTTCGTCGGAGGCATGAGCCGTAAATCCCCCAGCGCTGGCCCGGCGATCGAGTATCCCTATGAAGCAGAACTGAAAAACTGCGGCCAGCTCGCGACCTACGATCTCGCCTTCGAAACCAACTCCGACAAGCTGAAAGGGACGGACTGGCCGATCCTGCAGACCCTTGCCGATCTGCTCAAGAAAGATAAGTCACTCAAGATTGAAGTCGCGGGCCATACCGACAGCACGGGGAACGCGGCCGCTAACCAGACTCTCTCGGAGAAGCGCGCCAACACTGTGAAGAAGACACTCTCGGATAAGTATGGCGTCGACGCGAGCCGCCTGACTGCCAAGGGTTATGGCGCCGAGCAACCCATGGCCGACAATGAAACCGAGCAAGGTCGCGCCATCAATCGCCGCGTCGAACTCGTCAAGCAGTGAATTGAGGCGGAACCGAACGCAGGTGCGTGAAAGAGAAGCATATCTGGCACCGAGGCAACGGCGTTCTCTTCCGCCGCGTGGCACAATGGATGTCGATGTAGTTTGAAGCGGTCGTCAGGAGCCGCTCTTATGAATTTTCTGCGCACATGTCTATGCCTGATGCTATTGGCCTTCCTGCCTGCGCCTTTGTTGGCCTGGGGGCCGATCGGCCACATGACCGTAGCCTACATCGCCTATCAGAACCTTGCGCCGGCGGTGAAAACTCGCGTGCGCGAACTGCTCAAGCTCAATCCAGACTATGCGAACTGGGAGAAGCAGATTCCGGCCGGCACTTCAGACGATGACCATGATCGAATGATCTTCATGATCGCCTCGACCTGGGCGGATGACATTAAAGGAGAAGCTCAATACTCGGACGACGGCACCGACGGAGGCAACGCTCCCGGCGGAGTCTCTTCCTCACAGAATATCGGCTACTCCGACCTGTTGCGCCATAAATACTGGCATTACGTAAACACGGCATTCTCGCCGGATCAGACGCCCCTTCCTGAGACCCCCACTCCCAATGCGCAAACTCAGATTGCCGTCTTCCGCGCGCTGCTGGCTTCGTCGCAACCCGACGAGCTCAAGTCCTACGACCTGGTCTGGCTGGTGCATTTGATCGGCGACGTTCACCAGCCACTGCACGCCGTTACGCGAATTTCGCAGGCTCACCCGAAAGGCGATGCCGGCGGAAATCTGGTCAAGCTCTTCGGCGATGCCGACTCGAGTCTGCACAGCTACTGGGACGACCTGCCCGGGTCTGACTGTAAGTTTTGCGCCGACAAAATCCAGTGCGTGAATCGGGCGATCGTGCTGGGCAAGGCCTATCAGTCTGCTTCTTCAAAGAGCCGCAGCATGGACGCCGCGGTCTGGACTCGCGAGAGTTTTGAAGAGGCACGAACCAAAGTGTATCGGGATCCGATCGGCTCCGCCGATCAACCGTACACGATCGTGCCCGGGTCATCCTACGAAACGCAGGCGCAAAAATTGGCGAAGATGCGCGTTGCCTTGGCGGGCGCCCGCCTCGCCCAGGTACTAAATTCAGAACTCAAGTGACCTGCGTTGTTGGGTTGCGCCGCTACTTGCCGCTGAGGCGTTCGGCTTTCTTTTGTTCCTCGGCCGACCGCTCCGGTTTCCCTGTTCGCGTGTAGATCTCTGCCATGCTTCGGTGGGGATCGGGATCCTGCGGCCGAAGGTCTGCTGCTTCTTCCAGGTAACGCAAAGCGCTTGCATACTGCCGCGCCTCCTCGCTCTTCTTCCCAAGCTTCACCGCCGTCTCGTAGAGCAAATCTGCCGTCGCCCCATCGTCAGGTTTGAGTTGCCGCGCGTGGCGCAACGTCTCGTAAGCATGGGCGTCGTCCCCCAGCTTTGCCAGTACCGCTCCGTACAGAGCATTCAGCGGGAACAAGTCGGGCCACCGCTTGAGTGCCCTTTCGAGCGGCACTCTCGCGTCCTGATAGCGATTGAGTTGCGAATAAGTTAAGGCCAGGTTGTACTGTACCTGCGGAGACTGCGGCGAGAGTTCCGCGGCGCGCAGAAACGGCTTCAACGCCGCCTCCGGATCGCCATGTTGTCCATACATCGTGCCCAGTGAGGTGAGCCGATCGGCGTCCGCCGGTTCATAGAGTTTCTCGCAGAGAGCGCGTGCCTCCTCGCGCGGGCCGCTGTCCAACTTTTGCCCGCACTCGGCTCGCAGCCGGGCTTCGGTATCCCCCCGGCGGTGTAAGTCCTCCGATAGTGCGATAGATTTTTCCGCCTCTTCCTGACGGCCTTCCTTGCGATACACGAACCCCAGCTGATACGGAACGCTCGGATCGCGCGGATTGATCTTCTGAGCTTCCTTGAGCCACTTCTCGGCCTTGGGCAGATCACCCTGCTTGAAATAGGCGAATCCAAGGTGGTACGCCGTGTCCGGAAAAGGAGGTTTGGCCATCGCCTGGCTCAGATTCTTGATCGCGCTCTCGAAGTTGCGATCCTCAAGGTCGAGCCGGCCCAGGTAATACAGCACATTGGGATGATCTCCAGTCACGCCGCGGACCGCCTCCAGTTCGCGACGCGCCTCTGCCGACTTGTGCTGCTCAAACAGCGCGACGGCCAGCGGAAATTGCGCGCGCAGCACCAGAGTCGGGTCGAGGGCAAGCGCCGCACGAAATTCATCGACGGCTACCGGATATCGATCTTCCTTGAGAGCATCGTAACCCTTGCCCAGGTGCGCTTCCGCCGTTTCAGAAGCTGAGGGCTGGTGTGAGGTTGCCGCCGCATTCTGACATACTCCGTTTGATGCCAGGCAGAAAAGGGCCATCAGCAAAGCCCCCAGGGGACGGACCAGCCTAGGTTTTGTTGCAGCTTTCATTCCCGAATTCCGCGCAGATGCGAAGATGAACTGATTATAGCCGTGGGTTCGGTGTTGCCTTGACCCACCCAGGTGCCGATGGTAGTTTCGGTTCCACACGTGATTCCGCGGGAGACATCACTCTGAGCAGGGCCGGGAAACCGCATTCATCCATCGATCTCCGCCGGCGCGACTTTCTGGTTCGCTTCTGTCAGGGAGCCGGGGCGACTCTGATTCCCAACAGTTTATGGGGACTTACTTTTCCTTTATTCGGAGCAGATCGTACGTCTCCGCCGGCCGACGCCGGATTCCATCTAAATCCTCACTACCGGACCGAGCGCCCACTCGATGCAACTCTACTCAAAGTGCAGGCGGGTCTCGACGATTTCATCACGGAAAAGTACGTTGACCATCTTGCTGCGACTCTCGCCGAATGGAGCACAAGCCTGCTCGAGTTTCCACACGAACTGCGAGCAATCACGAAGAGTCTGGCGATTGATTTCTCTGGTGCATCGCTTCTTCCCATGGAATCTCGACTAGTGCGCTCCAGTTCGATGCTCGAAGTCCGCCAGAACAAGTTCGGCGGCGAGGCAACGCTAAGCCGCGACGCTTTTATTCGCGATTTGAAGTCTTATCTGAGTGTCTTCTCTGGCGTCACCGCCGAATTTCAGATCACAAGCATTGACGCGGGTCCTGATACGTCGTCGAAACCCTCTCAGCGCCCGAGCCGTGTAGAGACTCAAGTCCGCTATGAAATCGTGGGCACGGGTGCCGATTTCTACCGTGAACAGCGTGTCGGTATTTGGCAGCTGGCATGGACTCCGGCGGCGTCGGGCGATTTCCAGGTCCAGAGTTGGCGCGCGATCAACGAAACGCAAGCTCGTTCCCATGCCCCTGTCTACGTGGATATCACCGCCGCCGCGCTTAGCAACAATGCGTCCTACACGGCCCAGATGTTGCACGGCACCGACTATTGGCGCACCATTCTCGACGGCGCATGCGGCATCGACATCTACGGACATAACGGAGTTTCGGCCGCCGACATCGACAACGACGGCTTCGACGATCTCTACATCTGCCAGCCCGCAGGCCTGCCGAACCGACTCTATCGCAACCGTGGCGACGGGACGTTCGAGGACATCACCGAATTCTCGGGCTTGGGCATTCTGGAAAATACAGCCTGTGCGCTCTTCGCCGACTTCAACAACGACGGCCGGCAGGATGTGATTCTAGTGCGAACCAACGGACCACTGCTATTCCTGAACGAAGGCGGCGGCAAGTTCCGCCCAAGGCCTGACGCATTCCAGTTCGCGAACCCGCCGCAGGGGACGTTCACCGGCGCAGCCGTCGCCGACTACGACTGCGACGGGTGGCTGGACATTTATTTCTGTCTCTATGCCTACTACCAGGGCACTGGTCAATACAAATACCCGTCTCCGTATCACGATGCCGAAAACGGTCCACCCAACTTCATGATGCGCAACCACCGCGATGGCAGTTTCCGCGATGTGACGCGGGAGTCCGGTCTATATCAGAACAACACACGCTACAGTTTCAGCTGCGGATGGACAGACTTCGACCGCGACGGCTGGCCCGACCTCTACGTGGTGAACGATTTCGGGCGGAAGAATCTTTACCGCAACAATGGCGATGGAACCTTCATCGATGTCGCTCCCCGAGCCGGAGTCGAAGACGTCGGCGCAGGCATGAGCGTCGGCTGGTTCGACTACGACAACGACGGATCTCAGGATCTGTATGTCGCGAACATGTGGACCGCGGCCGGAGTGCGCGTCTCCACCCAGCCGATCTTCAAGAGGAATTCGCAGCCAGAGGTGCGGGCTCTCTACCAGAAGCACGCGATGGGCAATTCGCTGTTCCACAATCGCGGTCGCGAGTTCGAAGACACGACGCAGGCTTCCGGCATGGGCGTGGGCCGCTGGGCGTGGGCCAGCGACGCGTTCGACTTCGATCACGACGGCTTCCCTGACGTCTATATCGCAACCGGCATGGTGTCGGGCCCTCAGCGTCAGGATTCCAACAGTTTTTTCTGGCGCCAGGTCGTTGCCAATTCGCCCGATGAGGCGCGTGCCTCTAAAGAATATGAGCAAGGATGGAACTCGATCAACGAATTCATTCGCGCCGACGGCACCTGGAGCGGTTACGAGCGAAACGTCTTCTATGCGAACAACCACGACGGGACGTTCTCCGACGTCTCCGCCGTGGTCGGCCTCGATTTCGTCGAGGACGGCCGCTCCTTCGCGCTCGCTGACTTCGATCTTGATGGCCGCCTCGAAGTGGCCCTGAAGAATCGCAATGCGCCGCAGGTTCGGTTGCTCACAAATGTGGCGGACAATCTGCCGCCCTCGATTTCATTTCGACTGCGCGGCACCAAGAGCAATCGCGACGCGATCGGAGCCGCCGTAACGATTGAAACCAGCGCAGGTCGCCAGACGCGCATGCTGCAAGCGGGCTCCGGCTTTCTTTCCCAGCACAGCAAGGATGTCTTCTTCGGCCTTGGTGACACCAAGGGCCCGGTGCGTGCGTCGATCCGTTGGTCCAGTGGTCTGCTGCAGGAGTTGCACGATCTTCCTTTGAACCACCGGATCTGGGTCGAAGAGGGATCTGAACCGTCGTCAATGGAGCCTTTCAAGAAAAGTGCGACAGGCCGTGTACAAGTTGCGCCCGCCCCCGCAGCAGCAACCGAAGTGCTGCCGACGGAAGTTGAAACCTGGCTCCTGGCGCCGATTACAGCGCCCGGCTTTTCTTTACCTGGCGTCACAGGAGAGACTCACGCGCTCTCCTCGCGGCGCGGTAAGCCAGTCTTGCTGAATTTCTGGACCACGCAATCACCGCAATGCCTGGCCGACTTGAAAGCATTCCAGAAAGTGCACAGTCGCTGGGCGGCGCAAGGACAGCAACTGCTCACGGTAAACGTAGACGACACAGCGATCACAAAAGGCGAGACCCTCCGCGCCTTCGCGCGCGAACAGATGTTTTCTTTCCCGATCCTGAGCGGATCGGAAGACACCGCCGCCGTCTACAACATTCTCTCCCGCCAGATGTTCGACCGACACCGTGACCTCGGTCTTCCCACATCTTTCCTGATCGACGCTAAAGGCGACATCGTCAAGGTCTATCAAGGTCCAATCGACCTTGACCATATCGAAAAAGACTTTCGGAGCATTCCCACCACGGACGCCGAGCGACTGGCTCGGGCGCTGCCTTTCCCCAGCGCCGGCTACACGCTGGAATTCGGCCGCAATTACCTTTCGCTGGGCTCGCTGTTTTTTCAGCGCGGATACCTCGATCAAGCCGAAGTCTCATTTCGGCAGGCATCCCGCGAAGATCCATCGAGCGCCGAAGCTATCTACGGCATTGGCAGCGTTTATCTGAATCAGAACAAGAACGCGGCCGCGCGCGAAGCCTTCGAATGCGCCGTAAAACTCCAGGCCAACTATCGCGACACCCTGCCCGACGCGTGGAATAACCTGGGCGTGATTGCTACCCGCGAAGGGCGAGTCGAAGATTCGATCCAGCGCTTCCAGGACGCTCTGCGGCTCAATCCGCATCAAGTATTAGCTCTCGACAACCTGGGCAACGCCTATCGCCTGCAAAAAAATTGGGACGAAGCCCGCAAAGTGCTGGAGCGTGCGCTCGAGATTGCGCCCCAGGACCCGGAGGCCAACTACAGTCTGGGAATGGTTTTCGCGCAAGCCGACGATACGGGCAAAGCTTACGAATACCTGCAGCGGGCGTTGCAAGCTCGCCCCGTTTATCCCGAAGCGTTAAACAACCTTGGAGTTCTCTACCTCGTCACTGAGCGACGGGACGAAGCCGTTGCCAGCTTTGAGCAGTGCATTCGCGTCGCTCCGGCTTTTGATCAGGCATATCTGAATCTGGCGAGGGTCTACGCCCTGGAAGGCACGCGCGACAAGGCCCGCAGCGTCGTCCTCGATCTGCTTAAGCAGCATCCCGACCATGCGCAGGCGAAGCAGATGCTGGAGCAACTAGGGCCGTGAGTGGTGACGGCCCGGGCGTCATCTTGAACGGAGCCGTTCTTCAGGCGAAGTGAAGTGCCTGCCCTGAGCGAAGCCGAAGGGATCTTGCGCGGATCTGCACCGCCTCACGCGAGATCCCTCGCCCAGCTGAGCTGCGCTGGGCTCTGGGATGACGCCCTGTCAAGGGTTAACCCGAGCCACTACCTGACGGTCCGCCGTCCTTTCCTTTCTTCCCTCTGTGTTACACTTTCCTATTCAAATTGAGCGCGTATAGCACGCACCAGTTCTGATCCGCACATGCTTTTTTCCAAAGAATATGTGGGCTACCTAGCCCGCGAAGTCACCAAGAAACTGATTGCTGGCAAGTTCATCGAGACCTCGGCCGTTCCCGCGGTGACCGAGCGGGTCCACGGCGCGCTGGTCGACGAACTCTCCCTTGAGGACCGCATCAACGACGAAGTGCGCGTCATCCTCGAAGCCTACTCCGAAGAAATGCGCAGGAGCGGCGCCAACTACCAGGAGATGTTCCGTAAGGTGAAGACCGAACTCGTGCGCAAGTACAAGGCGGTGCTGTGAGACTCAGCCGCGACAAAGTCAACGTGCTGGCCCGGGCCGTCTCCGACGTTCTCAAGCAGATGGACGAGGTCGAGTTCATAGAAGACCCCAACACCATCCGCCAGGAAACCCGTAAAATTCTTGAAGATCTCCTCAACCAGGAAGCAAAGATCGACGTCGCTGCCCGCCAGAAAATCGAGAGCCAGAAGCGCACCATCCTCGAAGGCTCGCAGGAATGGGACATCCTCTACCGCAAGTACTACAACGAGGAAGTGAAGAAGATCGGGGTGTAGAGAAAAAATCCCGCCGCCTGGCTGAACAATCCCACTGCGGTTAGCGTATCTAAATCGTGCGCCGCCATATTGGCACCCGGTTTCTCTGCGTCGTCATCCTCGCCTACCTCATGCTACCGCTGGTGGTCGCACACGCCGCCGACGCGCCCGTGAAGGTCGCGGTGCCGGTGACCTATGCGAAGGGCAACGTTGTCGAGTCCAACGCGCCCGATGGCAAGCCGTACCCAGTTTTCCGGTTAGCGGATGACTCTCCGCTCGTCCATCACGTCCACCAGGTATTAGATACGAGCTTCGCGCACCAGGTAATCGTGCTCGACCGCTATGCGCGCAACCTGTTGCTCAGTGAATTCCACGCGCAAACCCCGCCACAGTATCTGACTGCGCCGACATACTTGCTGATGTCTCAGGAAGAAGGCGGCTTCGCACGCCACGGTTTCTGGCTCGAGGACGCCAAGGGACAGCGAGAGTTCGTGCTCGCCGGCTATGTCGATCTGATTGTCGATGAGGAGTCGGTAGAAGACGGCAACCTGGAAGAGATCTTTTCGCACGAGTTGGGGCACCAGATTCTCGGCGAACTTGTCGGCAAGCTCCCGTCCGGAGCGTCGCGGAACATGCACCAGAGCATGACCATCACCGACGATTTCACCGCCTTCGACGAAGGCTTTGCCGAGCACTTCCAGCCGCTCGTGCGCGACGCTACCGCCAACCCGCATCTGCACGAGTTCTCGAAGGGTAACTCCGCCGTCGATCTGGATCTGCTCTGGATCAGTCGCCTCGATCAGCAGCTCCGCAGCGACGGCGTGAAGCGCAACCTCTTCATCCATCGCAAGGCTCTGCCGCCTGCAGCGCCCGACTCCACCGCCGATCGCTATCGTCTCTACCTCGACGAAGAGACCTCGACTACCTTTCTCAACGACCAACTGCGCAACGGCCAGCAGATGATGGCGTCCGAGGGCGTTATCGCCACGCTCTTCTACCGCATCGTGAATGAACCGGCGCTGCGTAACCACTACCGCGACGCTGCTTTCTATGTCCCGTTCGTCGGATCTCGGGTTACGTCGGATTCGCTGCGCCAAACCATCTCACTCTACGAGAATGTCAACCTGAAGCTGTTTGTCGCCATGCGCCGTGCTGCAAAGACAATTGCCTCAGGCGCGCCGCCGATGATCGCTCTCGTCAACGGCTATGCGGCTGCGTTCCCGGACGAAGCGCCGGAAATCTACAGGGTGTTTCTCCAGACCACACGCGGCGCAGCCACTTCCCAGGAACTTGCGAACGCTTTCGAGCGGGCCAGCGCCGACGGCCGCCGCGGCGACATCAGCGAGTTCCGTCCCGGGTCGCGGGCCGCGTTTTCTCTGCTCAAGAGCACCACCAACCGCGTCGCTCGTGGCGAACTACCGTTGGACGCCAACCTCGGCCCACAACTTTGGCTACTGAACCCCGACTTCAAGATCGCGCCCGCCATCTGGAGTTCCGACCGGACGCTCCCGTTCACGCTAAACCTCAACACCGCCACGGAAGTTGACTTTATGACTATCTCCGGCGTCGATTTGGCAATCGCGCGCAAAATCATCGCGTCCCGCAACGCCCGAAGCTTCTTCCGCAGCCTGGACGACCTCAACCCCGTCCTCCCGCCACAACTGGTTCCGAAGTTCCGCTCCATGTGGGAGCAGATGAGAACGACCGTTTCGATCTCCAGGCCGTAAGATCAACTAGCCGCCCCTCTCATTTGTGGGTGAATTGTGCGGGCTCGATCAGTTGGTTGACTTCAGTTCGACCGCGGTGAGGTTGCGCACCGACCTCGCCGGGCGTTTATCCTCGGTGACGACGAGCTTGAGCGGACCAGAATGCTCATCGAGCGGCTTACCATTCATGGTGTCGGTGACCAGGACTTCGCCGGGATGAAAGCTGGGATCAACTTCGGCTAGCGCAAGAACAGCCTGATAGCCGTCAGAGCCGGTCGCGACCACATACGTGGTGAGAGCGATTCCGTGAAGTTCCTTTCCCAGGGGTGCGCCGAGCGGTGTGAGGAGGTCGGCAACGCGTACGCCGGAATAGGTCTCATCCGCGTTCGTTTGAGGATTGTGAACGGTGACGGTCGTGTGGGGCAGAGCTTTCAGTTGCTGCAGCGACAGCCCCGTCGCATCGTGGTACGGATACGCCAACAGGACCAAATCTTCTTTGGAAGTCGTCGCCACGACCATTACAGGGCCACCGTTCGACGCTAGCTCTAGGACAAAGGGAATTGTCTGCAGTCCCTTTGTCGCGCGCACGTCAAAATGGGTGGCGAGTGGTTTGAAACCCGAAAAGCGGGCGAAGAGTGCATAACCTCCTGGCTTCAGATCGAGCGAAAGCTTACCTTTCGCGTCGGTTTCCATTTTCGGTGCAGGATCGGGCGCAGGAACAACTCGAATTTGCAGGTGTGGAATGCCCGCTCCGGTTGGATCCGTCACGGTTAGTGTGACGGGCGTCGTCGCGGCCTGTTGGGCTGAGAGAGAATTGAAACTGAAGACTGAAAGGCAGAGCAGCACCGTAAGCATTCTCGCGCGCATGGCAGAAGGATAGCGCGTAGCCGGAACGGTGTCAGTTATGTTGGCGACAGCGGAGACGCAGCGTTGCAATGTGCGCTGAGTCATCTGAAGCAGGGGCAGAGGGCCACAGTGGCGATTCCTATCAGAGACGTAAGAGCCGTCATCAGGCGCGCTGCCGAAGAGGCCGGCTTCGACCTCTCGGGCATCGCCCCCGCCGCCGATACGCCCGAACTCAACCGTTTTCCTGAATGGATCGCCGCCGGCCGCGCCGGTGAAATGAAATACATGGAGGCCAGAGATGAGCGGGGCGATCTCAAGCGCGCCTCGCTCTCGCGTGTCGCGCCTTGGGCGCGCAGCGTGGTCGTCTGCGCCATCAACTACAACACCGACCATCCCGATTCAACTCAACTGCGAGATTCAGACCGCGGATGGATCTCCCGCTACGCCTGGAGCCGCGAAGACTATCACGATGCGGTTTTCCGCCGCCTCAAGCAGGTGGAAGCTGCGCTGCACGAGTCCCTGTCTTCGGAGTTACAGGCCACTCTCACCACACGCAGTTACGTTGACACCGGACCTATCGTCGAACGCGTCTTTGCGAAATACGCCGGCGTGGGCTGGATCGGCAAGAACACATGCATCATCAACCAAAAAAAGGGCTCGTGGCTTTTTCTGGGGGTGATCCTCACCTCGCTCGAGCTCGAGCCTGACCTGCCCTCGCCCGACCGCTGCGGCACCTGCACGCGCTGCATCGAGGCGTGCCCGACCGATGCGATTCTCGCGCCCTACCAACTCGATTCCAACAAATGCATTTCTTATCTCACAATCGAGAAGCGCGGCTCGATCCCGGAAGAGCTCCGCGCGGGAATGGGACGCCATGTCTTCGGTTGCGACATCTGCCAGGATGTGTGCCCGTGGAACCGCAAGGCTCCCGCTGCGACTGTGCCCGAATTCGAACCGCGTCCCGGTCTGGTCAACCCGGCCCTCGCCTGGCTTGCGGAAATGTCCGTCGAAGAATTTCGGGAAGCTTTCCAGGGATCGCCGATTCGCCGCACCAAGCGATCCGGCCTGCTCCGCAACGCTGCCATCGCCATGGGCAACAGCGGAAGCGGCGACTTCATTCCGCTCCTCGACAAACTGTCCCAGGATGAAGACGAATCGGTAGCCGAGACCGCCCGCTGGGCCAAAGCGCGCCTGCTGCGGAGCGACAAGTAACATGTGGCGACAGCCGCCTCGGCTGTCCCGCCAGGGCGAAGCCCGGCGGCACTACTGGTGGCCGACACAAAACCTTAGTTAGTGGCGCCTTCCACAAGCCCACTTCAAGTACGAAGTTTCGTTTCTTGTTCGCCCAGATTCATCTCTTACTGCGCTGATTTCCTCTTGATCTTCCGTAACTGGTTTTCTCGATTCCCTGCAACTAATCTCTCGTTAAAGGGTTCTTATCTAGGAGGTTAGCTTAAGTCTGGGGTAACTATGTCCTTACGCCACATCCAATCAATGCGGCGCGCTTTCATGAAGTTAGCGGTCATCGTCTTGGCCTGCGCCTCACTCGCCGGCGCCTCGGCCACCTTGCTTCTGGAAGAACCCTACGGCAACATGGGCTTCTTCACTGCGACCGGTCACGCCGCCGTCTATCTCTCTGAGGTCTGCGCGGAGACGCCCACGGTCTTGCGTCCCTGCACCGCTGAAGAAACCGGGGTCGTGATCAGCCGCTACGACGCCGTCGGCGGATACGACTGGATCGCGATTCCACTTATTCCATACCTGTATGCGGTGGATCGTCCCGAGGACATTCCTTTGTTCGCCGACGCCAAAATGGTGGCTTTCCTGCGCGATGGCTACCGGCGCAGATATCTGGAGGCCGTCGCTCCAGATCGAAAGAACGGCGAAACTCCGGGCGGAAACTGGTACCAGCTGGTTGGGTCTTCTTACGATCGCACAATCTACGGTTTTGAGATCGCAACCACGGCGGAGCAGGACAAAGCGCTCATCGACAAACTGAACTCTTCGGCCAACGAGTCGCACTTCCACCTGGTCTCACGAAACTGCGCCGACTTTGCCAAGGACATCATTAACTTTTACTACCCGAAGACCCTGCATCGGAGCGTGATCGCTGACGCCGGCATGACCACGCCCAAGCAGATGGCGAAACTGCTGGTGAAGTTCAACCGGCGCCATCCAGAAATTCAGTACTCGCGCCTGGTGATCGCGCAGGTACCCGGCAGCATGCCGCGCAGCTCGACCGTGCACGGGGTCGTGGAATCCTTCTTCAAATCGAAGAAGTACATCGTACCCAGTGCCGTCGTCAGCCCCATCTTTGCCGGGTGCGTGTTTGCGACGTATGTAGGCACGGGAAGCGGCCGCTTCGACCCCGCTCGGGACGCCCTCGTCTTCAACCCAACTGGCAAGTCCGAGCCACCGCTTGGCCGCGAGGATCGCCGCGCTTATCAGCATCAACTCAGGAATTTTCTGACCGGGTCCTATCCCGTCAGCTCGGGCCAGAATGTCGAGAAGGCGTGGTCCAAATTGCAGAACAAAGCGAAGACGGACTTCGATGATCAGGGCCGGCCCATTCTGCAAATGCACATCGACGGCCACATCGTGCGCGTCGGGGCGTCAGCGGAAAATGTGCTAATCGGCGGAGTTCCGCCCCAACTGGTACAACAGCTCATTGCGGCGCGCCTGCAATCCGAGTTGCGTTCCAAATCATCGCGTGCAATCTCCGAAGATGAAATGGCCCGTGACTGGAAATTGCTCCAGCAAACGATGCCCGTAAGCGATTCGCCTCTGACGGCGCGATCAGCGCAGCGTTCCGAGAGTGTCCGCGGGAACCACCAGTAAGCGCCTCTACCCCAAAAACGCGACTCGTACCGGAATACGGTAGTGCCTCAGTTTGAATCTTCAGCCTTCGGTGAGGCGTCATTCCGAAGCCCCGCGCTCTGACCAGCGGGGCGAGGAATCTCCCCCGGCAGTGACTCCCGGGAGATCCTTCGCTCCGCC
>Ga0209698_10000410_pt1 | contig 49024 bp, 44 predicted proteins | sample LitLauG_LLR_2012_FD_187203 | JGI IMG/M metagenome (GOLD analysis project Ga0209698, IMG submission 187203) | Freshwater sediment microbial communities from Pennsylvania, USA - Little Laurel Run_MetaG_LLR_2012 (SPAdes) (version 2) | ecosystem: Environmental > Aquatic > Freshwater > Creek >...
GCCGAACGTGCATCCGCCGGGCGTGATGGCGATGGTCGCGCTGGCGTGGCGCATGTTCGGAGTCTCGGTGGGCGTCGCGCGCGGAGCGATGCTGGTTGTGGCGTCCGCTGGCTTGCTCTTCTCGTTTTTGTTGGCGATTCGTTTGTGCCGTGGATTGGACGGAGCTCCTGCATTCGCGGCAGTGCTGTTTTTGATGGCGTCGCCGATTTTCTTTTCGCAGTCGGAGATGATTTTGCTGGACATGCCTGCAATGACGTTCACGGCGCTGGCGCTGCTGTTATTTCTGGACGAGCACTACGTGGGCTGCGTGATCGCCTGCACGGCGCTGGTGCTGGTGAAAGAAACGTCCATCACCACGCCGATGGTGTTTGGCGCATGGCTGCTGTTCCGTGAAAAGAAAGTGAAGCAGGCGCTGTTATTCGCCGCGCCCGCCCTGGCGTTGGGCGGGTGGTTGATACTGCTGCATGCGAAAACAGGCCACTGGCTGGGGAACGAGGAATTCGCGCGCGACAACGTCGGCGGCGCGCTGAGCGTCGCGCATGTCGCGCTGGGATTCTTAGGACGCTTCCATTTCCTGTTCATCGCCGATGGACGCTGGATCGGCGCGCTGGCTCTTCTCGCCGGCTTCCGCGTATTGCGTGGCAATGCCTGGACCGTGGCAATTCTGGTGGCCGTGGCGCAGATCGTCATCGTCACGGTGCTGGGCTACGCCATGCTGGAACGTTATCTGCTGCCCGCCATGCCGGTGGTTTATGCCGCGATGGCAGCGTCGATGTCGGTGCTGCGGCCGCCACGGCGATTGGTGGCGTGCTCGGCGATGATCGGGTTGCTGGTGCTCGGTTGGTTTTGGAATCCTCCCTATCCGTTTTCGTATGAGGACAACCTGGCGTGGACGGATTTTGTCGCGCTGCAAAAAGAAGCCTCGAACTATCTGGAAGCATACGCGCCGCAGGCACGCGTCGCCAGCGCGTGGCCGTTTACCGGGGCGATGAAGCACCCTTACCTGGGCTATGTGGGAAGGCCTTTGCGGGCAGTGGAGATTCCGGGGCTGCAAGTGACGGACATTGCCGGCGCGGATCGCGGCTCCTATGATGTTCTGGTCGCATATGAAAAGTTCTGGACGTTCGAAGGCAACAAATACGATAGTCCGGTGCTACGCTTCATCGCCAGACAGTATGCCGCCTATCATCCACAGGCGACGCCCGAGGAGATCCGTGCGCTAGGCTTCGTCTCCGTGCACCGCTGGGAGCGCGGCGGGCAGTGGATTGAGATTTATTTGAAGCCGGACGCACCGGCCCCTTAGATGAGCTGCGAGCCGCCAAGCTTTCAGCCAATCCGCCGCGTGTCCCCCGGCTCACGCCGCTGGCTGCGCAGCCTCGCCCGACGGGGCTGGGACAACGTCGGTATTTGAGGGCTGGTCAGCGATCGCTAAGGCTTCTTCTTCGCGGCGGGCTTGACGGGCTTGTGTGGATCCAGATCCGCGAGCACGCGCTCGATCTGCTGGCGCAGGCCGTCGTGATCGGGACGATTCGGATCGAGCAGCGTCAGAGCCTTGCGATATAGCTCCACTGCATGAGCTTTGTCGCCGTGTGAGATCCACGCTGTTGCCTCGGTAGACAGGCCGACCGCGGAAACCAGCGTGCGCAGAGCGATGGCGTTTGACGCGGCTTCGGTCCCTTGCTCCCACTTGCCTTGATCGCGATAGAAAATAGCGATCTTTTCTTCCGTCTCCGCGATCATGGGTTGATTGCCGAGCAGCATCCAAAGGTCCAGCAGGCGCTTGTAGAACACCTCCGCGTCGTCATATTTCTTTTCGCCAAACAGCGAATAGGCCAGGCCTTCGAGCGTGGTCAGCAGATCGGGCGATTGCGAACCCAGCACGCGCTCGCGGATCGACAGCGCACGGCGGAACGTGGTTTCCGCGGATTCATAGGTGCGAATGGTGATCTGCGCGGCGCCCAGGCGGTCGAGCTCAGACAGCAGACCGGGCGAATCCGCGCCCAGAACCTTTTCGCGAATCCCGATGACGGTTTCCAGCGTGGGCACCGCGGCCTCCGGCTTTTGCTGGCCCATCTGAACCAGCGCAATGCGGCTGATATCGTCCGCCACATCGGAGTTTTCGAAATTCCCGTGCGCTTTGGTATGAATGCCCACTGTTCGCTGCAGCACAGCGATGGCGCGTTCATAATCCTTGCGGCGCTCGCAGATGGTCGCGAACTCGATCAGGTCGTTGGCCAGCGTTGGATCGTTCTTGCCCACGGCATTTTCGCGCCACGCTACCGCCTGCTCGATATAATTCAACGCCGCGTCCTGATCGCCCGACGCGCTCATCACCGCGGAAAGCTCCTTAAGCACGTCGTAGCGCTTCTGGTCCTCCGGCGGCAGTGTTTGGGCGGCGGCCCAGGCGTCCTCCAGAGGTTTGCGCGCCGCCGTGTAGTCCGCTTTGCGATACGCGATGCGAGCGGTCTTGACAAGAGCATCGATATCCGGAGGCTCCTGCGTTTGAAGCGCGAAGAACAGAAGCAGCAGGAGGGCATGCATTGGCTAAAGCATACTATACTTTTAGTACGAACAAGTTAACTACGTGGAATTTCCTTCGCAGCCATGCTTTTCCACTGCCTTACTTCGGCGCGGCGATGTTTGGGCATGGTGTCTACCGCCTCGATCGCGGCGCGGAATGCTTCTTGAGCCTCGTTTGCGCGGCCCAGCGCCGCCAGTGTCTTGCCGAACCAGTATTGGCCCTCAGGATCGTACGGGCGGCGGCTGGTGTATTTCGCGAGCGCCGGTGCGGCCTCTTCGAACCGCGACGCACCGGCATACGCCGAGCCCAACTCACGCCACACTTCGCTGGAAGCGAGCTTGTCGTCCAGCTTCGCGGCTGCGGTGAGAAAACGGATCGCGTCGTCAAAACGCGACTGCTGACGCGCGATGCGGCCCAGCTGGAACTGCGCTCCGGACTCCGACGGATCGATCTCGATGGCCTTTTGAAATCGCGCGACGGCCTCGGTGTACTGCCGGCGCTCCTGATAAATCAAACCGAGCTGATAATGCGCGTCGGCGTCGCGAGGATTTGTGGTGGCGAGTTCGAGCTGCTGCCGCAAATGCTGGCGGGACCGCAGGCCATCGCCCAGCGACGAAACTTCGGAACCCATAAAGCGCCAGGCGTAGAACAGCAAGAAAGGAGACGCCAGGTAATAGATGGGCACGAACGGCAGCAAGCCTGTGAACACGACGGCCACGGCGCTTCCGGCAAGCGTCAGGCCCAGCGCGGCGAAGAACGTCGTTCCCCATACCGTACGGACCGCCAGCGCCGTCAGGATAAGGAAATAGAGCGTCGCGACCGCGAACACCGGCGCAACGTGAATGGACGATTCGCCGCCACTGCCCCAATAGACCGCGCCGATCGCCACGGCGAGCAGCAGAAACGCCGCCGACCAACACAGCAGCGCACACATCAGCAGCGAGAGATAATCCCGCCGCATCAGCACGCTGAAACTACCATGTCCGGCCACGGCGCGCAGCGCGATCGTGACGGGCACCAACGCGACCGCAATCGCAAATAAGGCCCCGAAGAAGCTGCCTGGATCGTAGGAGGCGAAGCGCCCCGCTGCATCCGTTGCGATGTGAAACGGCGCAGGATGCGCCATCGGCACCGAGTCGTCGCCTTCCGCCAATGCCTGGGCCATTCGCTGCCTGGCCGCGGCTGCTCTCATCATTGGCGAGGGATCGGCCGTATGAACCAGGAACGCGACGAGAAGCGCGGCCACAATGGCGAGCCACAAGCGTCCGCGGTCCAGAATGCGGCCGATCGCCGCCACTGGACGAAAATAGAGCTGGAACAACGCGGTGAGGGATTCGAGCACTTCCTTTAAGGATATTGGAGCGGATGGGAGTGTGGGAAACTTAAAGTTGGTGAGAAATACGGAAAGAATTCGCTCTACCACCATCCTCTGTGTGCGCCGCGACGGCAAGGTCGTGATGGCCGGCGATGGACAGGTCACCCTCGGTTCCGAGGTTTTGAAGGCGTCGGCCAAGAAGCTGCGCCGTTTGTATAACGGGAAAATCGTCGCCGGATTCGCCGGCGCGACGGCCGACGCGTTCGCGCTGTTTTCCCGCTTCGAAACGAAGCTGGAGCAGTATAACGGTAACCTGGCGCGCTCGGTGGTCGAGCTGGCCAAGGACTGGCGTACGGACCGCATGCTGCGCCATCTGGAAGCCCTGCTGCTGGTGGCCGACCTCAGCGCAACGTATCTGGTGAGCGGCACGGGCGACGTGATCGACCCCGACGACGCCATTGCTGCCATCGGCTCCGGCGCGCCGTACGCGAAATCCGCTGCCGTGGCGCTGATCGAAAACACCAAGCTCTCCGCCCGGGAGATCGTCGAGAAATCGATGGCCATCGCGGCCAAAACGTGCATCTACACCAACGACCAATTCGTCTTTGAGGAGTTGGGCTGATGGTGATTTATCTTCCTTCCCAGGCCGCCGACGATCTGCCGGTTCTGGACGAGCTGACGCCGCGCGAAATCGTCCGCGAGCTCGACAAATACGTCATCGGGCAGGCGGACGCCAAGCGTGCCGTCGCCATCGCTCTGCGCAACCGCATCCGCCGCCAGAAGCTGGAGCCGGAAATGGCCGAAGAGGTGATGCCGAAAAACATCCTCATGATCGGGCCCACCGGCGTCGGCAAAACGGAGCTGGCGCGCAGGCTCGCAAAGCTTGCCAATTCGCCGTTCCTGAAAGTGGAGGCGAGCAAGTTCACTGAGGTCGGCTACGTCGGGCGCGACGTGGAGTCCATGATCCGCGATCTGGTGGAAATTTCCATCGACATGGTTCGCGAAGAACGTTTAGAGGAAGTGGGGGAGCGCGCCGAGCGTCAGGCGGAGGAGCGCTTGCTTGATCTGCTGATGCCCGCGCAGCCGGAAACCACCGAGAGCATCGAGCGTACGCGCGAGAAGCTGCGCGAAAAATTGCGCGCGGGCAAGTTGGACGATCGCATGGTCGAGATCGACGTGAAGGAGCGCGGGCCATCGTTTGAAGTATCCACCGCCAGCGGCCTCGAAGAGATGGACATCAACTTAAAGGATGTTCTGCCAGGCCTGTTCGGAGGCCGCACGCGCAAGCGCAAGATGCGCGTCGGCGAGGCGCTGGATTATCTGGTTCAAGAGGAAGAGCAAAAACTGGTCGATATGGACCAGGTGACGCGCATCGCGATCGAGCGCGTGGAGCGCAGTGGGATCATCTTCCTGGACGAAGTGGACAAAATCGCCGGACGCGAGGGCGGCCACGGGCCCGACGTCAGCCGCGAAGGCGTGCAGCGCGATATTCTGCCCATCGTTGAAGGAACCACGGTCAACACGCGCTACGGTTTCGTGCGGACGGATCATATTCTGTTCATCGCCGCAGGCGCGTTTCACGTATCGAAGCCTAGCGACCTGATTCCGGAGCTGCAAGGCCGCTTCCCCATCCGCGTGGAGCTGAAATCGCTGACTGAGGCTGATTTCATCCGCATCTTGAAAGAACCGAAAAACGCGCTGATCAAGCAGTATCAGGCGCTGCTGGATACCGAAGGTATCAAGCTGGTGTTTTCCGAGGACGCGCTGAAAGAAATCGCTTCGTTCGCCGCGCAGGTGAACGAGAGCACGGAAAACATCGGTGCGCGCCGCTTGCATACCATTCTCGAAAAGCTGCTGGAAGACGTTTCGTTCGACGGTCCCGACCTGAAGAAGAAAAACGTAAAGGTGGATGCGGCGTACGTGCGCAAGCAGCTCGCCGATATCGTCAAGGATCAGGATTTGAGCCGGTACATTTTGTAAGCGATGGTCTTCTGGAAAAAATGGGGACAGACCACTCTGTCCCAAGGCGCGCGAGTCCCAATAAGAATCAGAAACCGTGTCGCCGGGTGGACAGAGCGGTCTGTCCCCATTTTTTTGCTGCTATTGACCGGGTGCGGCTATGTGAGCCCGGTCCTGCCCCCTCTGCTCGACATCCCTTCACAAGTGCCGTCTATCAACGCGGCAGAATACGGGAACAAGATCATCGTAGAGTTCACGCTGCCCGAACTGACCACGGAAGGCAATCCTCTGCGCAACGTCCGGTCGCTGGAAGTGCGCGTCGGGCCCGGCGTCACGCCCATGTCCACCGACGCGTGGGCCGCCGCCGCGAAAGCGTATCCGGTGCCCTCACCCGTGCCCGGACCGTTCACGCGCGAGATTCCCGCCGCGGATTGGATTGGGAAAGAAGTGCTCATATCGGTGCGCGCCATCGGACCCAAGGGAAAGCCCGCGCAATGGGCGACGCTGAAGTTGCTCAAAGTGGACGCGCCTTTGGCCAAGCCAACCGCCGTGAAGGCCGATAACGTCGAGCAAGGCGTGCAAGTCCACTGGCAGGGTGCGGCGGGCAAGTATCGCGTCTATCGCTCGGCACCCGGGGCGACGCCAGAGCGCATCGGCGAATCAGACCGCGCCGAATATCTCGATTCTTCGACGCAATACGACAAGACGTATGAATACCGCGTGCAGGCCTTCACCGACGATGCGCATGGCAGCGAAGTATCCGACGCGGACAAGATCACACCGGAGGACAAATTCCCGCCCTCGGTACCCGGCGCGCTGACAGCGATCCTCGGGGTCAACACCATAGAACTGGCGTGGACGCGCAACACCGAAGCGGATTTCCGCGGCTACAACGTCTACCGCTCCACCGACGGAGGCGCGCTGGTGAAGATCGCCGAGCTGGTGGCCGCACCGTCGTTCAGCGACAACAAAATCGAGGCGGGGAAGAAGTACCGCTACGAAGTGACCGCCGTGGACGCGAAGGGCAACGAGAGCGCGCACTCCACCGCCGCCGAGGCTTCGCCGCAGTAGGTCCGCTCAGGCGAGATCGAAACCTTGCGACAGCGCCCGCGTAGTGTAATCGTGCAGCGCCACCATCTCCTGCAAATCGGGATGAATTTCGCCCCACCCCGCGCTCAACAGGTGGCAAGTCGCTTTCGTTCTTGCTGCGGCCTGGTATTTCGCGTCCCAGTCCTCGAACGCCTTTTCCGCGGCTGCGCTTTCAAACGGCCAACGGGCCGGAGGGTGCCCGGCCGCGGGCGTGCATCGCCAATGCTTCGGAGTGAGGCGCGCGCGGAAACAGTTCTGCGTCTGGCATAGCTTGCGATACAGGGGATCCGCGCCCAGGGCCGCGAACACCTGCTCGCACACCGGGTCGGACGGGTCGAACCGCGCATGAGTCGCCAGCAGCCGCAATCCTGCCTTGGTGCGATAAATCCGCCAGTTCCAACCCGGATGTTGCTGGGCCCATGCCGACGCGCGGGCCATCGCCGCGGCTGCCGGGTCCGCCGGTTCCGGCGCCTTCTTCCCGAACAAGCCTCCGAACAGCCCCCCGGCCTTGGGTTTCTCCTCCGGCAGATCCACGTCCACAAACAAGGCGATCGCCGAGTTCATTACCTGGCATCCGTAGGAATTTCGCGTGATCGCATGCGTCAGTTCTCCGGTGGCGTCGCGCATCTCCCGCAACACCGGCTCGCGGACCGGCCGGTCCCCGTATCCGTATCCATGATCGGGAAATTTACCCTGTGCCGCCATTCGCGCTGCGGTGGCCTGTGCCTCCGCCCTGGCTTCGTCGAGGCTCTGGTCCGACCAGCGCCAGACAGTGAGGTCCCCGGATTGCCCCCGGGCCCAGAACTTTGGAAAGTTCACGCGTCCCGTCCCCCAGGTGATTTTGATATCACAATCAACGGCTCGGTGTCTACGCGCGCGTGCAAACCCTCGGCTTGACAAAGACTTACCGAAAAATAGTGATATACTAGCCCGCTAGTATTCTTTTAGCGTTGTTCCCGTTCGTCGGGCGCATTGCCTTGAAGGGAGGGTGACGCGGTGAACGATCTGCTCGTCATTCGTATTTTATTTATTGCCGTCCTCTGTTGCACGGCCTTTTTCCTGCGGCCTTTTAATCTCGCTGGACCTTTGGCGGCCGCCATCGGAGCTGTCATCGGAGTCGGAGTCGTTTTCTTCGAAATCCGCATCAAGCAGGTCAGCTTGACGCGCTTGTTCGGCGCGGCGGCGGGAAGCGTGCTTGGTATTCTGGGCGCGTTCCTCATCTCGCTGGTGCTGGGCCGGGCGTTGCCGGGCAACACCACCACGGTTCCGTTTCTGGAAGTTGTGCTGCTGGCGTGGATGATGTACTGCGGTTTGGTCGTGGGTGCGGCGAAGGGCGAATCGCTTAACCTTGCCGCGCTGGGCGGCTTGTTTGGCGCGGAAACGTCCAACAAGAAGGTCTTCAAGATTCTCGACACCAGCGTCATCATCGACGGACGCATTGCGGATATTGTCGAGACAGGCTTCGTGGACGGCACTCTGGTGATCCCCCAGTTCGTGCTAAGGGAGCTACAACTCGTGGCCGATTCGTCCGATTCCATGAAGCGTAACCGCGGGCGGCGCGGCCTGGACGTCCTGCAGCGCATCCAGAAAATGCCACAGTTGAATATCCAGATCTTCGAGGACGATTTTCCCAACGTCCGCGAGGTCGATATGAAGCTGATTGAGCTGGCGAAGGTCTACGATTCGAAGATCGTCACCAACGATTTCAACTTAAACAAGGTGGCGCAGCTTCATGGCGTCCAGGTGCTGAACATCAACGATCTGGCGAATGCGCTCAAGCCTGTGGTGCTGCCGGGTGAGCTGATGCGCGTGTTCATTTTGAAGGAAGGCAAGGAGTACAACCAGGGCGTCGCCTATCTGGACGACGGTACCATGGTGGTGGTCGATAATGCGCGCAAGATGATTTCGAAAACCATCGACATCGCGGTCACCAGCGTGCTGCAAACCACCGCCGGCAAGATGATCTTCGGACGCTTTGACGAGCGCACGCATGCTGTGCATGAAAAAGACCGCTCTCCGGCTCGCGAGCACGCCGCACCCGCCGCTGGACCGGGCGCGTAGCCGCCTGTTTCGCCAAAATAACTCATCGGCAATCCTAAACATAGCGGTTCGACGGCCGCTTTCCCCGCCCCCTAGCGGCGGATACTAAGCAACGGAGTGGGACCGTCACCAATGGAAAGGAAGACTCGCTGCATTACGAAACGAACCCAAGAGGTCCTTTGGCTGCAACAAAACATTACAGAACGAACTCAAGTACGTCTCTAGGATTGTGCACTACGCCGTGGCGCACGCGTCCACGCGTGCTGCGTCGAGATTCGTCTCGACGTCTTCCGTTCATCGACGCGAACGTCGATGCGGCACGCGTGGACACGTGCGCCACAACCGAACGATAGGGCGGCGAAACAGCACGCTCGCGCGTCCGAGGGGCCAAGAAGCGGAAATCGCGCCAGCGCCATAGATCTGCTCGTCAAGGCGGGGGGATCAAGCCGATCTCCGCGGCCCCGTGTTATATGTAGCTACATGAAACCGAGCCCGGGCCAATGTGTCTGCGCCACTCTGCGTAAAGCCGCGCGCTCCATCACCCAGATTTACGATGCCGCGCTGCGGCCCAGCGGCCTGCGAGCGACGCAGTTCTATATTATGGTCGAACTGCGCGGCTCCGGCGAGGCTACGGTCGGGCAACTCGCGCAGCGAGCCGTACTCGACCAAACCACGTTGACGCGCAGTTTGGCGTTACTGGAACGCGACGGCCTGATCCGCACGGTTCCCAAGCCCGACGGGCGCTTGAAATCAGTCGCCCTCACCCAAAAGGGCGAGAGGACGCTGGCTGAGGCGCTGCCCCTGTGGTTCGCGGTGCAGCAGCGCATGATCGCGGCGATTGGCGAGCCCGCCTGGGCGTCGCTAAGCGTGGAGTTGAACAAGCTCGCCCAGCTGTAGGAATTGTGATATATGTATATGCATATATGTCCCTCTCGAACATCCTTCTCTCCGCCGCACTCACTGCGATGATCGCTTCCGCGCAGGCTCCGCCGAACTTGGCCGCTGGCCCCACCACCCGTGTCCTGGCCGTCGGCCGCATGGCACCAGGAGTCGCACGTGAAAAGGTGGTGGCCGTGCTTCCCAAGGAAGTGCGCGAAACGGTGCGCCTATACTTGGCCGGCAAATTGGATCAATGGTTCGTGCGCAGAGATCAAAACGGGGTCGTGTTTCTACTCAACGTCTCGACCGTGGAAGAAGCGCACGACCTGCTGGAAAAGCTCCCCTTGGGTGAGGCCAAGCTGATGGAGTTCGACCTCATTCCGCTGGGCCCGCTGACGCCTTTGGGGCTGCTGTTGGCGGAGCCCAAATCCGCGCCCGAAAAATGAACTAAAATCGTAGTTCATTTATGAAAGTTTCTGTCATCCTTCCGGCGGCAGGGCTGGGTACACGCATGGGCCGTGAAAAATCGGGCGTCAGCCGCAAGCAGTTCATGTTGCTGGACGGCGCCCCGATCCTCATCCACACCATCCGGAAATTCCTGCAATGCAACTCCGTGACGGAGATCGTCGTCGCGCTTCGTGCCGAGGACTTGGATTGGGCCCGAGGCCTGGTGCTGCAGGATCATCCGGTGAAAACCGTGCGCTTCGTGGAAGGAGGCGATAGCCGCCAGCAATCGGTGGAGAACGCACTGGCAACCCTCGCGCCCGATACCGACCTGGTTGCCGTGCACGACGCCGTGCGGCCGTTTATCGAACCCTCGCTGGTGGAGCAGGTGATCGCGGAGGCGGCGCAAACCGGTGCGGCGATTGTCGGCATCGTTCCCGTCGATACGGTGAAGCGCGTGCAGAAGAACAAGATTCGCGCCACACTGCCGCGCGAACACCTGGTGCTGGCGCAGACCCCGCAGGTGTTTCGCTTTGGACTGCTTAAAAAGGCCTTCGAGCTTGCGCGCGAGGACAGTTTCCTGGGAACCGACGAATCCAGCCTGGTGGAGCGCCTGGAGCAAGTCGAAGTCAGCGTGGTGCAGGGCAGCGACCGCAACATCAAGATCACCAAGCCGACCGACATGGAACTGGCGCGTCTGTTCCTGGACGAGGAAACGGCGGGAAAGCCGGCGTGAGAATCGGGCAGGGCTGGGACACGCATCGCCTGGCCGCCGGACGTGCGTTGATCCTGGGCGGCATCACGGTGCCCTCGGAATTCGGGCTCGACGGCCACTCCGACGCCGACATTCTTTCCCACGCAATCACGGATGCGCTGCTAGGCGCGCTGGCGCTGGGCGACATCGGCATGCATTTTCCCGACACCGATCCGCAGTGGAAGGGCGGCGACAGCAAACAGTTCCTGAGCTTCGCGGTGTGGATGGTCCGCGATAAGGGCTATGAGGTCGTGAACGTGGATACCACGGTGATTCTGGAACGCCCGAAGTTGAAGGATTTCCGGGTGCAGATTCGCGAGGCCCTGGCCGAAACCATGGGCATCCATTTCAACTGCGTCTCGGTAAAATTCAAAACCGCGGAGCGCGTCGGGCCGGTGGGCGAAGGCAAATCGGCGGAAGCGCAGGCTGTCGTTTTACTCAGACCTAAGTAACGTGTTCAATACCCATCTGTCTCGGCGCGCACTTTGCCGGCGAACATTCGATATACGTAGAAAAAATACCCCGCCGCCAGCGCGATTCCGGGGATGAACCAGCGCAGGCCGACCCCCAACCCATACGCTGGAGCCGACGCGTTGTGAATCGTCAGGCTCAATTGTGGATCGCCGTTCGACGGCAGCACGTCCGGATACACGCCCAGCACCGCGCCCACCAGCATCGCCACAATGTAGCCGCTCGATGCGACAAACCGGGTCAGATCGCTCTTACCGATCCATCCCGCTATGGCCAGAGCGATCAGCGCCAGAGGCAGCAGCCAAGCTCCATGAGCCATGCTCGGACGCACGATCCAGCTCAGGCCCAATACGACAACGGCCAACGCGAAGACGGCCCAGCGCAATTGATTGGACAGAGCCACGGCGCGCCCGCGAACCACGCCTTCGGTCTTATAGGCAACCCATAGCGCGCCGTGGAACATCAATGTGACGAATGCGGCTACGCCTACGGGGATGGTGTACCAATCCAAAATACCGGCGTTTGTTTGCGGCGTGAAGTTGGTCCACAGGGGCAGGAAGAAATAGCCGTCAGCGTTCAGCGGCACGCCACGCACTACATTGCCCAGCGCCGCGCCGAAGAAGATCGCGAGCAATGCGCTGGAGATGGCAAAGATGGCGTCGGAGAACTGCTTCCATAACTCCGAATCGATGTGGCCGCGCAGTTCCAGCGCCAGGCCGCGTCCGATCAGCAGCCACAGCACGATCATCAATGGCAGATAAAATCCGCTGAAGCTGGACGCGTACAACGCCGGGAACGCGAAGTACAATGTGCCGCCGGCGGCCAGCAGCCAGACCTCATTGCCATCCCAGAATGGGCCAATGGATTTGAGAACGGACTTGCGCTCGGCGTCCGTCCGCCCCACCAGCATGTATACGATGCCCGCGCCCAGATCGAAGCCGTCCAGTACCACGTACGCGGCGATCATCACCGCAACCAGGCAGAACCAAAGCGTTTCCATTTTACGCCTCCTCCGGTCCGTGCTCGATCTCGCGCAAGATCAGGAACAGGAACACGATCCCCATCACCAGGTACAAGCCCATGAACCCCAGTAGAGTGAACAAGCCGTTGCCAGCGGAGACTTGCGGCGAGGAGCCTTCGGTGGTCCGCATCAAACCATACACCAGCCACGGCTGCCGTCCGATTTCCGCCGTCATCCAACCCGCCGTGGTCGCGATGTAAGGGAACGGCACAGCCAGCATCAGCATCCACAACACTGGCCGGGCCGTGAACAGGCGTCCGCCGCGCAGCAGCAGCAGCGAGAGACCCATCACCGCGAGCATGATGGTCCCCAGGCCCACCATGATGTGATACGCGAAGTACAGCAGAGGGATGTTATCCGGCCAGGCTTCGCGTGGAAAATCGCGCAGGCCTTTCACCTCCGCGCCCCAGCTTTTATAGGTGAGGAAGCTGAGCACAGCCGGAATCTCCAACGGATTATCGAGCTTCATCTTTTCCATGTCGGGCTGCCCCAGAATCGCGAGTGGAGCGCCTTGCTGGGTATCGAACAGGCCCTCCATCGCGGCGAGGGTCGCCGGTTGATGCCGCTGCACCATCTTGCCCTGCTCGTCTCCGGTGGGGAACAGCAGCAGGATCAGGCCGATAGTTCCCGCGATCACTCCAGTGCGGACGAAGGTGCGCCCGTAGGCAGTGTGCTTGTGGATCAGCAGGTAATACGCGCCTAACGCGGCCACGGCGAAGCCCGCGGTCACCACTGACGCAATCATGTTGTGCGCATACTGCCACAGAGCCCACGGATTCAGCAGGAAGTCGGAAATGCTGGATAACAGAATCTCGCCCTTCGGCCCGATGGTGTAGCCGGTAGGATGCTGCATCCAGGCGTCGGTGACGATGATGAAAAATCCCGATAGCCACGAGCCGAGGAAAACCAGAAACGCCGAGAGCCAGTGCATCCGCGGGCTGAGGCGCTTTTCGCCGAAGATAAACAGCCCCAGGAAACTGGATTCCAGGAAGAAGGAAAATACGCCCTCCATCGCCAGGCTTTGGCCAATGACGCCTCCCGCGGCGCGCGAGAATCGCGCCCAGTTGGTGCCGAACTGAAATTCCATCGGGATGCCGGTGACCACGCCAAAGGCGAAGTTGATGGCGAAGATGCCTGCCCAGAATCGGGCGGCGCGTGCGTAATGCGGGTCTCCGGTCCGCAAGGCGATCGTCTTGAGTACGACGATCAATAGCGCCAAACCCATGGTTAGCTGCGGAAATAAATAATGGAAGGTAACCGTGAATGCGAAGTGGAGACGGTGAATCGCTAAAGCCGAGTCCATAATCCCAACCGTACCACTTCGGTGAGGTAAAAGAGTACTCTCGGATTTCGTGTATGGTGTGCGATCGCACGGACGTGATCCCGCCTCGGGCAACCGCTCCACGAACATGGGGTCTACGCCGCGAAACAGGCCGCCGTCTCCGGCCAGTTACCGCTCTCCGAGCCTTGCCACTTCCGGGCTCCATCGTTTAGACTAGGCTCACCATGAAGCCCGTCATAATCTTCGCGCTTATCTTAGGCGCCGTCTCTTTGCCCTTCGCCTCGGCGCAAACAGCCACCTATTCCAACAGCGGCCAGAACGTGATCGCGACTGGCGTCGGCGGAAGCAACGGGGTGGGCCAAACCAGTATCAGCTGGGGCAATTGTGCTTTCAACGGCAACAATACGGTATGCACCGTGTCGGCCCCTTACATCGGGGTCGGCGGTGGCGGCACCATCAATATTTCGTTCACTTACCCAGGTAATGGGAAGTCCCCGCTGCTGGCGAATTCCATAAGTCCGGGCAGTGATCTCGTCACGTTCTACTTGGCCCCCGGGACCTCCGGCCACTTCGCCGTGTCGCTGACGGAAAACGCCGGCCAAACCGTTACGTTCCTGACCAATGGTTTCACCTTTTATTTCGCCTCCAATGCCTCATGCACGGGAACCTCCGTCGCGTCATGCAGCCTAGGGCTTGTTGGCCTGACGCCGGGCGCGGTGATGACCGGGCCCGTTTACGGCGTCTTCGATCAGACGCCGGTCATCCGTACTTCGCAGGGCGTCATCAGCGCCAGCGCTTATGGCGGGTTTTCCGCGCTCGCTCCCGGAACCTGGATGGAGATTTACGGCACCAATCTGGCGAATGTCGCCTCGCAAACCTGGGCCGCCGCGGATTTCAACGGCAACGCAGCGCCTACCGCCCTCGGGGGAACAACGGTTACAATTGGCGGTCAGCCCGCCTTCATCGATTACGTCAGCCCCGGCCAGGTAAATGCGCAGGTTCCATCCAACATCGGTAACGGACCCCAACCGGTCATCGTACAGACCCCCGGCGGAATCAGCTTGGGCTATACAATCACGGTGAACACAACCGAGCCCGGTCTGCTGGCACCAGCGGTATTCAATCTCGGTGGCCAACAATATGTCGCCGCCCTTTATGCCAACGGAACAACTTATGTTCTTCCTACCGGCTCGGTCTCCGGAATTACCGCAGCACCCGCGAAGCCCGGCCAAACTATCGTTTTCTATGGAGTGGGATTTGGAACGGTCGCGCCGAACAGCCCCGCTGGCCAGATCGTCACGGTAGCCAATAGTCTCAACGCGAGCTTCCAGATTTTCTTCAACGGCACTGCCGCGACGGTATCGTTCGCCGGCCTGGTCAATGGTTACCTGGGACTCTACCAATTCAATGTCGTGGTGCCGAGCGTGGCCGCCAGCAACGCTGTCCCGCTGACGTTCAGCCTGAATGGGGCGCATACTACGCAAACGCTCGTGATTCCCATCCAGAACTGAGGGGGCTACTCGAAAATGAGCTTCGTGGTGGTCCCGGCAATGGTGATGTCTTTGATCTGGTGGCCGTCGCCTTCTTTGTAGCCGACGGTGGTGTACAGGTACTTCTTCTCGGCCGATTCCACCTTCACCGTCGCCTCGGCGCTGGTCTTGCCCTGCTTCACAATGGCTTTGTTGTCTTTGAGCTCCAGCTTCGCTTCTCCCACCTTCAAGGTGGTGCCGTTCACGACGGTCGGCTGATAGAAGTTCAGGTTGAAACTGTTGGCCGCGCTGGCTACGGCCAGCGAAATTACGGAAGCGAGCAGAAGAACGCGCTTAATCATGGACATCTCCTTAGCAGATCGAAATTACTTAACACTGTACTCTTATTGTACGATGTTGATGAGGGCACTGTTCACACGGATTCAACAAAAACGAAGCCAACGGGGAGGGCGCTGCGGACGGGGCTAATAAATCAAACCGCGCTTGGGTCCCCTTCAGCAAGAAGACGTCCCAAGCGCGGCGATTTTACTTCAAAATCTCTAAGCCGAACACCAAACTAGGTGGTCTTCTTGGTCTTCTTGGCCTTGGTCTTCTTCATCTTGCTGGTGTCGGTCGTCTTGTCCTGGCCGAAAGCAAAGCTGGCGGCTCCGAGAACGAGCGAGAGGCCGAGCATCGTGGTCATGATCTTTTTCATGGTGTTTTCTCCTTCAGAAATGTTCGACGACTCGAGGCCGTCTTGCTTTTATATAGTGTCAAGTCCACATGAAGCTAGCCTTAAGGGGCGATTAAAATGACTTCATAACGGCAGTCCCAGGCTCACAAAAGCGCTCAACTCTCTTATTTTCAACAAAATATATTTTGGGGCTAAGGTGGGCCCGGTCCTAAGGTCTCCTATCCTGAAGCCGGAATGAAGCGCGACGAATTGGCCCAAACACTGGCCCGCGAGCAGGGATTGTCCAAATCCGAAGCCCGCGATGAAGTGGACGAACTGGTCCACAAGATTCTGGGCAAGCTACGACTGGGCAAACCCGTGAAGCTCCCCGGTGTGGGAAAGCTGGGTGCGAAGCTCCCAAAATGATGGAAGCCGCTATTCTGGACATCGTCCGGCGATCGCTGGAGGCCGGGCAAAGGGTGGAGATCGAGGGGCTCGGCGTCTTCCGCGCGTCCGAAAAAGGCTACCGCTTCGACCCCGAGACGCAGCCGTCTGTCTTCCTGGCCTACGCGGTGGAGGATTTGCCCATGGTGCGCCGCCTGGCTGACGTGTTCAAAGACCAAGGCTGCTCGGTTTGGCTGGACAAGGACGATTTGATGCCGGGGCAAAACTGGACGCGGGCGATTGAGCGGGCCATCGCCGACGCGGACGCGTTCGTGGCCTGTTTTTCGCCTCGCTCCGTCACCAAGCGAGGCATGTTCCAGAACGAGTTGCGGTACGCGCTGGCCTGCGCCGATCAGAGGCCTTTGGATGGGGTGTTCCTGCTGCCCGTGCGCCTGGAAGCGTGCGCGGTACCCTCGCAGATCGCCGAGCGGGTGCAATACGTCGATCTGTTCCCCGATTGGGAGCGGGGCGTGAAGCGCCTCGCTCGGTCGATTCGAAGAGCCGCGCGCGGACGCACCGGGGCGCGCTTCAATTCCATTTGAGAATCTGCACGATGTTCGAGTAATCGTCGGTCCAGGCGCGGAAGCCTGCTTTGGCTTTGGCGGGCTGAATATCGGCGTTGGTGAACGCATCGTCGTTGAAAATGGCATTGTCGGCGGACAACAGCACCCAGTTCGATGCCGATAAATAGGGCGCTTGGTCGCCGTCATCGGAAACCAGCATGGCGGTCTTGCGGAAAAACTCCGCGCCGCGCGCGCAGACGGGCTCCAGGTCCAGATAGCGATTCGAAATATGCAGCGCCAGAATACCATCCGGCTTCAGATGGCGGAAATAGACGGCTAGAGCTTCACGGGTGAGCAGGTGCACGGGAATCGCGTCGCTCGAAAATGCGTCGATGGCGAGGACGTCCAGTTGCAGGCTATCAAGCCTTTCCATGGTGAGGCGTGCGTCGCCCAAGAGTATGGCTTTGTCGGCGGGCGAATGCGGATAGAACGTGAACTCGGTCTGGGCGATTTTTTCGACCAAAGGATTAATTTCGAAGATGCGGTAAAAATCCCCCGCGCGGCCGTAATTCGAGAGCACGCCCGCGCCCAGGCCCACCACTCCGACGCGGATCGGCCCGCGGCTTTGCACAGCCTTGATGGCGCGGCCGACGCCCGAATCCGGCCCGTAGTAGGAAGTTGTCTTGTAGCGCAGGGCCTCATCCAAAATCTGCGACCCGTGATTGATCGTGCCATGCAGCAAGGTGCGTTCGCTGTATTCGTCCTCGGTGGTGGCCTGGTCGTCCTTCACGTGGAGGACGCCGTAGAAATTACGCGCCACCATACGGTAACCCTTGGCGTCGTCGCGCTCCCGGCGAGCGAGGTAGCCGAGCATCAACCCGACACCGATCAGCAGCGCGACGCGCAGCGCCCACACGCCGATCTTGTGTTCGATGCCGTTCCACATGACATACGCCGCGATCACAGCGCAGGCAGCCAAGCCGAGCGGTAGTTCCAGATTGGAGACGAAGACGCGCGGTGCGATGAAGGCGACGAAGATGCCGCCTAGCGCTCCGCCGATAGACACCATGAGATAGAACAGCGTCAGATACTGCGGCGCGGGTCTGCGGCGGGCCAGTTCGCCGTGGCACAGCAGGCAGCACAGGAACAGGCCTCCGGCGAACACGGGTATCAGGATGCGGATGTGCAGGTTGCCCGCGTCCTCATAAAGGTCGCGGGTCATGTAATAAAACGCTGGGACCAGCAGCACGAACATGATGCCGCGATGGTAGAGCTTGTCGCTTTCAAAGGCGATCATGAACGTGAGCAAATAGAGCGCGAGCGGCAGTACCCAAAGCAAAGGAATCGGCGCGACGTTCTGGCTCATGTGCGTGGTGATGGATACCAGCAGCGTGGACGCAACGGTGGCCAAGCTGACCCACAACGCCATCTCGCCCAGCTTCGGACGCGGCGCTGGGACGATGGATGCCTCCACAGGCGTTTCTATCGCAGCCACGGGCGTGCCTTCTTCGCGGCTCACCCACGCCGCCAGCGCACAGACGGCCGCGAACGCCACATAGCCTCCGCTCCAGGACCAGGCTTGCAGTTTCGACGTCAGCACGGGCTCGATCAGGAACGGAAAGCTGACCAGCGCGAGCATCGATCCGAAGTTTGAGAGCGCGAAGAGGCGATAGGGCATGCCGCTGCCGGAGCGGCGCACGTACCAGGCTTGCAACAGCGGACTCGTGGACGAGAGCAGAAAATACGGCAGACCGATGGTCGCGACGAGCAGCAGCAGAATGCGCGCCGTAGGGTCGCCCGACTCCGTCGGCTTCCACGCGGGCGACGGGAGAATCGGCAGCAGCGCGCAGCTCAGCGCCAGCAGCGCGACGTGCGTTGCCATCTGCGCCTTGGCTTTCAGGAAACGGATGGAAAGATGCGCGTAGGCGTAGCCGGCCAGCAGCACAAGCTGGAAAAAGAGCATGGCGGCGCTCCATACCGCGGCCGATCCGCCAAACCACGGCAGGATGATTTTCGCGATGAGCGGCTGCACCTGAAAGAGCAAAAAGGCGCTGAGGAAAATGGTAACGGCGTAGATGAGCATTATTGAAGGATCTGAACGATATTACTGTAATCGTCGGTCCAGGCGCGGAACCCCTTGCGGCGCTTCAATGGACTCACGGCATATTTGTCTTCGAACCGCTTTCCGGCGAACAGCGCTGGGTCGCGCGTGATCAGCGCCCAATCGGACCCGGAGTAGTAGCTCTCCTCCATGCCGTCGTCGGTAACGATCACACCGGTCATGCCAGGCGCGGCTGCCGCCTCCGCGACGACAGGCGCCAAATCCAGGTAGCGATTGGTGATGTTTACGGCCAGCACGCCTCCCGGGTTCATGTGGCGCAGATAGGTGGAAAACGCCTCCGCCGCGAGTAGATGCACCGGCACGGCGTCGCCTGTGAACGCGTCCATCACGAGAACGTCCAGGTGCTCGTCGGGCAAGGATTCCAGGACCAGGCGGCCGTCGCCGGAATAGAGGCGCTTTTCGGCAGGGCATGCCCGCCAAAAATCGAACTTCGTTTGCGCGATGGATACCACCAGAGGATTGATCTCGTAATAATGCAGCGTGTCACCGGCGCGAGCCAGCGTCGCGGTGACACCCGCACCCAGTCCCAGCACGCCGATGCGCAGAGGGCCGCGCTCGCCCATTTGCGCAATAGCTCGATGGATGCCAGCGTTTTCGCCGAAGTAGGACGTCGCGATGCGGCCTCCCGTGGGGCGGAGCAGTTGCGTGCCGTGATTGATCGTCCCATGCACCAGCATGCGCACCGGCGAATGGCCATCCTTGCCGGGATAATCGGCCACACGCAAAACGCCGTAGAAATTTCGTGCCGAGAAAATGTAATCGCGGGCGTCGATGAGCTGCACGTGAACCAGATACGCCGTGAACGCCACCACTGAGAGCGCCAGCGCGGCGCGGACAGGCGTGGACGAGACCTGCTTCCACAGAATCCAGCCGACGAGAAACGCGCACAGCGCCATGCCGAAGGGCAGTTCCACATAGGAATGAAACAAGCGGGGCGCGGCCAGCGCGACGAAGAATCCACCTAACGCGCCGCCCGTGGAAACCATCAAATAAAACTGCGTCAGGTAGCGGGGATGCGGACGCTGCCGTGCGAGCTCACCGTGGCAGACCATGCAACAGATGAACAAGGCACCGCAAAGCGCGGGGACCAGTTTGGTGACCTCGGCGTTGTTGCGATACCAGCGGTCGCCCTGGGCCAGGAAGAAAAGAGATATGGGCAGAAGCGGCAGGAACACCACACGCAGATAAAATCGCGGGCTTTCAAAACAGAGGATGAAGCTGAGCAGGTAAAGGCTCAGCGGCACAATCCACAGCAGTGGAATCGGCGCGACGTTCTGGGTCATGTGGCTGGTGACGGCCAAGAGTAGGATCGACGCACAAGCGGAGAGGCCGATCCAGAGCAGGCGCTGCGCGAGTCCAGGCGCGGGCGCGCCTTGTGGTGCAGATTCCGTCGCAGTGGCGCTGCGGCTTTTCCACCCTGCGACGATGCACACCGCCGCGAAGGCGCCGTAGGCGATGGACCACACCCACGCCTGTTTCGACAACGCGAGGCGCGGCTCGACCAGGAAAGGGTAACTGAGCAGCGCCAGCATCGATCCAAAGTTCGAGAGCGCGAACAGTCGATACGGCATCGCGCCGGCGTGGGTCCGCACGTACCAGGCCTGCAGCAGAGGGCTGGTCGCCGAAAGCAAGCCGTAAGGCAGGCCGATCGTGACGAGAAGCAGCAGTAAAATGCGCAGCGTAGGGTCAGCGCCGCTCGAAGGCTTCCAGGTCGCCGACGGAATAATCGGCAGCGTCGCAAGGCTCGCGATGAGAAGGGCCGTATGCACGCGGAATTGCCACGCCCGACGCAGGTAGCGGATCAGCAGATGCGCGTACAAATATCCGCCGAGCAGCACCAATTGAAAAAACAGCAGAGCCGCGCTCCAGACCGCGGCGGATCCGCCGAACCACGGCAGGATGAACTTGGCGATCATCGGCTGGATCTGAAACAGTAAAAAGGCGCTAAGAAAGATCGTGGCGGCGTAGACCGGCATGGAACCGATCAGGATAACGCGTTACTCGTTGGTGATCCAACCGTCCACGATCTTAATGATGCGATGCCCGCGCGCGGCGTTCACCTCGGAGTGGGTCACCTGGATGATGGTCGTGCCCGATTCGTTCAATTTCTGGAACACGTCCATGATTTCCTTGGCCTGGCTGGAGTGCAAATTGCCGGTCGGCTCATCGGCCAGAATCACCTTGGGATTGGCGATGATCGCGCGCGCGATGGCAACCAACTGCTGCTGCCCTCCGGAAAGCTGGTTGGGAAACAAGTCCTTCTTGCCCACCATCTGGAAACGGTCCAGAACATCGCACACCATGGCGTCGCGGTCGGACTTTTTGATGTTGCGGTATGACAGCGGAATGTCGAGGTTTTCGTAGACCGTCAACGAATCGAGCAAATGGTAACTCTGAAAAACGAAGCCGAAGTATTTCTTGTAAATCTCATCCCGATCCTTCTTCTTCAGCTTGTCGATGCGGTGCTCCAGGAACTGGTATTCGCCGGTCCAACTGGAATCGTGCATGCCGATCAGGTGTAGCAGGGTGGATTTGCCTGCGCCCGAGGGGCCCATGATCGAAACAAACTCGCCCTCCTTGATTTCCGCGTTGATGCGGCGCAGCACGAACGTTTTGGTAGGTCCATGTTCGAAATATTTTTCGATATTGCGGAGGGTGATCATGTCGATGCCAGAATAACGCACCTGCACGCCTCGGCCCAACCCAAGCTGTTGACCGGGCGTGGTATGGTTTTGAGACTATGTCCGTTCCTGGGATTCGCTGTTCTGCCTTGATATTGGCCGCGCTGGCGCTGGCCGGTTGCGCCCATCGCGAAAAATTGGCCGCGTCGATTCCCGCCGCCACGGGACCGATCAGGACGCAGTACACCATGCGCTACATCGACGTGGCGATCGGTACCGGCAAACCGGCCGAGCCGGGAAAAGTATATTTCGTCCACTACACGGGCTGGCTGCTGGACGGCACGAAGTTCGACAGCTCTCGCGATCGCGACAAGCCTTTGTCGTTTGAGCAGGGCAAGCGCAAAGTGATTCCCGGCTGGGACGCGGGGTTCGAAGGCATGCGCGTCGGCGGCAAACGGCGCCTGTTCATTCCTTATCAGCTTGCGTACGGCGAAAAAGGCCGTGGGAAAATCCCACCCAAAGCGGAGCTGGTGTTCGATGTGGAATTGATGGACGTTCAGGATCCCCCGCCTGCGGAGGCCGCGAAGTAGTTCTTCAAGCACCGAACCCAGAGGGTCACGGAGGGCCCCTCCATTACTGTCCGGGGTTCAGTGCTGGGGCGAAACACTGACCGTTCGCTCAGAGTTTCGCTTTTAGCAGGGCATTTACCGCCGCCGGATCAGCCTGGCCTCGGCTGGCCTTCATCACCTGTCCAACCAGGAACCCGATCACGGTGGTCTTGCCGCCGCGATACTGCTCCACCTGCTTCGGATTCGCCGCGATTACTTCGTCCACGATCTTCTCCAGCGCGCCCGAGTCGCTGATCTGCTGCAAGCCTTCGCGTTCGGCGATGGCGGCGGCGGTATCGCCCGTTTCGAACATCTTGGGCAGAATGTCCTTGGCGATCTTGCCGCTGATCTTGCCTTCGCCGATCATTGAAATCAAGCCGCCGAGGTTTTCCGCGCTCACCGGCGACTCGGCGATCTCCTTGCCGTGCTCCTTCAGAATCGCGGCCAGATCGCCCATCACCCAATTGGCCGCGGCGCGCGCGTCGCCCGATGCTTTCGCCACATCCTCGAAATAATCGCCGGCCGCACGTGTCGCCGTCAGCACTCCGGCGTTGTATTCCGTCATGCCGTAATCGGCGATGAAGCGAGCGCGCCGCGCCGAAGGCAGTTCCGGCACATGGGCGCGGATGCGGGACATCCAAGCTTCGCCGATGCGCAGCGGCACCAAGTCCGGCTCGGGGAAATAACGGTAATCGTGCGCGTTTTCCTTGCTGCGCATGGAGACGGTCTCGCCCGTATCGACGTTGAACAGGCGCGTTTCCTGCGTCACGCGTCCGCCGGATTCGATCAGGTCTACTTGCCGCTCGATCTCATGATCCAGCGCCATTTTCAGGAAGCGGAACGAGTTCAGGTTCTTCACCTCGGCCTTGGTGCCGAACTTTTCCGCGCCACGCAGCCGCACGCTGACGTTGGCGTCGCAGCGCAGATGGCCTTTCTCCATGTCGCAACTGGAGACGTCCACGTATTGCAGCATCTGCTTCAACTCGGTGAGGAACGCGAAGGCCTCGGCGGAGCTGCGGATGTCCGGCTCGGTCACGATTTCGATTAAAGGAGTGCCGCTGCGGTTCAGATCGACGTAAGTATACTTGGCCGAGTCCTTGAAGCCGTCGTGAATGCTCTTCCCCGCGTCGTCTTCCATGTGGACGCGCGTGATGCCGATGCGCTTCTTCACGCCCTCCACTTCAATTTCGACGAAGCCGTGCTCGGCCAGCGGCTGATCGTACTGCGAAATCTGGTAGCCCTTCGGCAGGTCGGGGTAAAAATAATTTTTGCGCGCGAACACGCTCTTCGGATTCACCGTGCAGTTCAGCGCCATCGCGGCTTCGATGCCCAGTTCCACCGCCTGACGGCTGAGCACCGGCAGCGCTCCGGGCAGGCCCAGGCACACTGGGCAAACGTTGGTATTGGGTGGAGCGCCGAACACCGTCGCGCAGCCGCAGAATATTTTGGTGCGCGTGGCCAGTTGCACGTGTACTTCCAGCCCGATCACAGGCTCATACTTGGCGATGGCGTCTTTGGCAATCGAATGGGGGACTTCGGTCATGAAGCCTCCATTATACGAGGCGCGCGCACTGTGAGATAATTCCCGAATTGATTGGGGATATTAAGTTCGGTTTTCGGATGTTATTCCGGACACCGGCGTTTAGTCTGGCCGCCATCGTTGTTTTGGCGCTGGGCCTGGGCGCGACCACTGCCATTTTTACCTTGTTTGAGAGGCTGATTCTCTCTCCACTCGCCTATCCGGACGCGAGCCGGCTGGTTTGGATTCACAACCTGCCGCCTTCCGCTGGGACGGGATTTCGCGATCTTTTTTTTGAAGATATGCAGGAAATCCGCCGCGAATCGCGATTATTTGAGGGCATCGGCGGAATGTTCGGGGGCACCTGGAACGTCACCGGGCTGGGCGAACCGGTGCATGCGGCAGGCGTCCGCGTCACACCGGAGTTTTTCACCACGCTGGGCGTGCACCCGGCGCTGGGCCGCGCGTTTTTGCCGGAGGAATATCACGCCGGGCACGAGAACATGGCCATATTCAGCTACGTTTTCTGGCAAAAAAGACTCGGCGGTGACACCAACGCCATTGGCCGCCGCGTGATCATGGACGGCGTGCCCTTTGAGATCGCTGGCATCCTGCCGAAGGATTTTCCGCTCGCGAATAACATGGACTTGTTCGCTCCTCTGGCCGAGGAATCGCCCTTTCTTGCTGGACGCCGGTGGCGCATGGTGCAGACGTTCGCGCGTCTGAAACCGGGCGTTGGGCCGGAGCGCGCGCAAGCGGAGCTGGACACCATCGGCGGGGATCTCGCGGCGCGATTTCCCGACGATCGCGGCTACGGCCTCAGGCTAACAGGATTTCTCGACCAGGAGGTCGGAAGCGTCCACCAGACACTATGGATCTTCGCCGGCGCCGTCGGCTGCATTCTGCTGATCGCCTGTGCCAATGTGGCCAGTCTGCTGTTGGCGCGGGGGGCGTCGCGCGCACGGGAAATGGCGGTGCGCGCCGCAGTGGGCGCAAGCCGTGGCGCTTTAATCCGGCAGTTGCTGATCGAGAGCACGCTACTGGCAGTCGCCGCGGCGGTGCTCAGCGTCCTCATCGGATTCGCGGGTGTTCGTCTGCTGATCCTGCTGGACCCGCAGGCCATCCCGCGCGCCGAAAACATCCAGCTCGATTTCGGCATCCTGGCTTTTTCCTTCGCACTGGCGCTGGCCGCCGCGTTAACGTTCGGAATCGTGCCCGCACTGCGCGGATCGCGGGTGGGCTTGCGCGACGCGTTGACCGAAGGAGGACGCAGTGGATCCGCGGGCGCAGCGTCCAGCCGTCTTCGGTCGGCCCTGGTCGTCGCTGAAGTCGCGCTAGGCGTGGTGCTGCTCGCATCGGCTGGCTTGCTGGCGCGCAGCTTCCAGCGCCTCACCGAAGTGCAGCCCGGCTACGAGGCGTCGAACGTCACGACCATGGAGATCGATTTGAGCGACGTGCGCTACCGGGACATCGCGCTCTGCGAACGTTTTTTTGAACGCGTGCTGACGCAGTTGGAACAGATGCCGGGCGTGCGGGGCGCGGGCTCCACGAACTATCTGCCGCTGGTGAAAGACAAGCAGACCGTCGGCATCTGGCTAGACTCGCAGCCGGTGCATTCCGAAGACACGAAGATTGTGCTGGATAACCGCGTGGTGGCGCCAGGATATTTTCGCGCCATGGGAGTGCCTTTGATCGCTGGCCGGTTTTTCGCCTGGACGGACCGCACCGGCTCGCCTAAAGTGGCCATTGTCAATGAAGCGTTCGCGCGCCAGTTTTTCCCCGGCGGCGACGCCCTGGGCAAGCGGGTGACCCTGTCGCTGGGCCAGCCCTGGACGGGCGAAATCGTGGGCATCATCGGCAGCTTTCGCGAGACCAGCTTGACCGAGGAACCGAGGCGCGAAATCTTCACGTCGCTCTCGCAGACCACGATCCCTTCGGCGACGCTGGTTGTCAGAATGGCCGGCACGGAAGCGGATGCCGTGCGCACGGTGCGCAGCGCGATCGACAGCGTGGACCCGGATGTCGCGTTCTACGACGTCCGCACCATGCAGCGTCAGATTTCCGAGGCAATTGCCCAGCCGAGACTGCGAGGCGCGCTGCTGGGCGTATTTTCAATCGTCGCGCTGATTCTGGCCGCGCTGGGCGTCTATGGCGTGATTGCGTGTTCCGTAGCCGAACGCAGGAAAGAGATTGGCATCCGCGTAGCCCTTGGCGCGCAGCCGTCGCAGATACGCGCCATGGTCGTCGGGCAGGGGCTGAAGCTGACAGCCATCGGCCTCGTCATCGGTCTGGTGGGCGCAGCCGCGGCTACGCGCTGGCTCCAGAGTTTCCTGTTCGGCGTCAGCCCCAACGATCCGCTGACGTACGCAGCCACCTGCGCGCTATTCGCGGCCATGGCCCTGATCGCGGGTTATCTGCCCGCGCGAAGTGCAATGCGCGTAGACCCAATCGCTTCGCTGCGAGAAGACTGAAGCAGGAGCCAGATGCCTGGAGCCAGAATTTTTATCTCCCCTTGAACTTTGGGGCTCGCTTGTCCAGAAACGCCTTGACGCCTTCGCGGTGGTCTTCGGTTTCGCCGCACCTTAGGTGCGTTTCGGGCTCTCGGTCGAGCATCGTGCGAAAATCCTCAGTTGCCGCTAGGTTCACGTTGGCTTTCATGTAGCGATAGCTGGTCAACGGCCCTTCGGCAATGCGCGCTGCCAGTGCGGCGGTTTCCGCGGCCAGAGCCTCCGGCTCCACTACGCGATTCACGAATCCGATGCGGTGCGCTTCCTCTGCACTCACGGGATCAGCGAGGAAAAACATCTCCTTCGCCTTGGGCGCACCGGCGTAATGCGTCAGCAGCCAGGTGGTGCCGAAGTCTCCTCCGTAGCCCACCTTGGCGTAGGCCGTGCCGAACTTTGCGGCGCTGGAGGCGATCCTCAAATCGCACGCCAGCGCGATGCCGAGGCCCGCGCCCATGGCAAAGCCGTTCACTTGCGCGATGGTCACCTTGGGACTGCTGTAGAGCAGCCAGGAGAGCTCCTGCATATCGCGCAGGCCGTCGATCTTCCGCTCCAGCGTTTTGGAATCATCTTCAGCGGCCATCATGGAAACATCGCCGCCGGCGCAAAACGCGCGGCCCGCTCCGGTAACGACAATGGCGCCGATGTTCTCGTCGCGCGACCAGCGTTTCACGATCTCCGCGGCTTCTGCCAACAGGGGCACATTGATCGCATTCAGTTTCTCAGGACGGTTCAGCGTCAGCGTGGCAACTCGGCCGCGCAACTCGGTGAGCAACACAGACATGAAAGAGACTATATCAGTGCGCAAGCCCGCCCAGGCGGCCGGCTTCGTACAACCGCTGGTCCATCCGCGCGACGTGCCTCAGCATGGCGGGCGTCACGATGCGCGTATGCGCGACGTCACACAGGTGGTTCGGCACCACCCACACGTCCTGATCTGAGGTCATCCAGTCGAAGCGGTCAAACTGCCGCAGATTCACAGGACGCGAATAAGCACGCAGCGTTTTCTCGCCCGCCGGGTTATAGTAATGCTCAAAATAGCTGATGGCCAGCTCGCGGATGGTGCGATACACCGGCTCGCGCGAGCGCAGGCCGGAATAGTCGCTTTTGGCGACCGAACCCCACAATCCGTGTACGCGATAGACGGCCAGCACGTGGTCTGAATCGCGCACGGCCTCCAGATCCATCAGCAGCGGCGGATGTCCATGCACCCGCAGCGCCAGCGCGGCCAGCATCGCGCCCTCCATGCAATGTGCCCTGCCTTTCGTGAGGACTGTCTTCGGCGAATGGCAGGTCACGCCCTCCGGCTCCAGGTTGTACGAAAGTTCTTCATCCAGAAACTTCTGGATCTTGGAAGGGCGATTCAGCGACCGGAGCGTCTTGCGCTGCGCCGCGTCGAAGGCGTCGAGCAGATGGGGCATCAGGCAAGAGATTACCGCGTCCGGGCATGCCTTTGTTGTTATACTCACGAATGACGCGTCATGCGAGAACTGCGATTAGGCGACATTATCGACGATTTCTGCGTCAAGTGCCGGCGCATCACCAATCACGCGATTGTTTCCCTGCTCAACGGAGCCGCGGCGAAGGTGCGGTGCCGCACCTGTTATAACGATCACGATTTCCGCAACGAAATCGCCCCGCCGACCAAGAAGGAATTGTTGAAACAGAAGGAGCTGTACGCGGCGGTGCTGGCCGGAGTCGCGCCGGCCGAGCCCGCGCCCGTCGAGGAAACGCCGGTGGAAGCAGCGGCGGAGCCCACGAAGAAGAAGAAAGCCAAGGGCTAACTTCTTCGCAGCTCCCTCTGGATTTCCTCCACAACCTCTTCGTGACCCTCGCGCGCCAGGTCTTTGTGCAGACGCCGCAGCGCCGCCCCGACTACATCGCGATGGTGTAGCTTCGAACCCAGTTCGTTTGACGCCGCCAGTTTCAGCCAGATGTCGTGCAGCAGATCGACGTCCTCCGGCCACAGCCGCGGCGGATGCGGCCCCAGGTTCACATAGGTGGACGGCCGGTCCGGGCTGATCACCTCCAGTGAAAACGGATGCCTCGGCTCCGGCAGCGATTCCCAGGCCAGCCCGATGCTGCGCGCCAGATCGTCCGATTCCATGCGCGCGCTAACGCCCGTCACTAATCGCGACGCCTTTAACGAGTTGGCCGCCTGTGCTAGAGCATCGAAAATATTCACCGCCGGCACCACCAGAAGCTCCACCGGCTTGCCTTCTTTTTCCGCCATTTCGACGACGTGGCTGAACAGCTCTTTTTCGTAATCGCTGAACAACTGCGCTTCCGACAATTCGTATTCGCCTGCGCCCGTAGAGACGGGACGCACCGTCATCACCACAATGTCGTGGCGCCGCAGATTGGTCTTATCGAGCACGCGCTTCAGGTGCTCCATGCGGTGATAATCGCGCACGGCCACCAGAATGCACCCCGGACGCGCATGCAAACTGGACGCGTCGATCTGCGACTGATGGTCCAGATTGAACTGCTCCAGTCCCTTTTTCTCGTGCTCGTGGTTGCGCTGGTTGATCTTTTCCGAAATCTCGAAAATGACGAAGAACGCCACGGTGAACGCCACGCCGTACTTGGTCGCCACTTGCTTGGAAAACAGGTTGGCTATGGCCACCAGCCCCAGCACCAGCGTGGTGACGCCCAGGCCGATGGGCAGCTCCACTCCGCGGATATGCAGGTTGAACGGAAACTTATATTCCTGATCGCTGCGGTGATAGCGCAGCACGAGCACACCCAGAGACTTCATGAAGAAGCTCCAAACCACGCCGAACGCATAGGCCTCGGCCAGGATGGTCATGTCGCCGCGGCTGCCGATAATGGTGGCGATCTGCATGAGAGCGATCAGATTGATGATGCGCGACGTCGTGCCGAACTTCGCGTGGGGCTTGCGGAACCAGGGCAGCAGCACGCCGTCTTCAGCCACGCGGTTCAGCACGCCGTTGGCGCCGATGATGGACGTATTTACCGCGCCCGCCAGAATCAGTCCGCCCACCGCGACCACGAAAATATGGAACGCCAGACGCAGCACGTACGGCCCGCTGAGGCTCATCGCCAGGCCGCCGATCAGGTTATCGAAGTACCTCGCGCGCTGCGCGTCCGGGATAATCATCCCGGCGAACACCGTCACTATGCCCGTACAGATCACCGAATACCAGCACACGATGTTGGCGGTGATTTTCAGGTTCTTCAATTTCGGATAGGCGATTTCACGGTAAACCTGCGCCAGCGTTTCGAATCCGCTCATGGAAAGGAGGGAGTGGCCAAACGCGATGATAATCGCCACCATCGGGATTTGAATCCAGAACGTACCCTTGAACCAGCCCTGCGCGTCCGGGGAAAACGCAAGGTTCGAAGCGATCGGAGCGGGAGGAAGCTGCCAGCGCCCCTTCAGCAAAATCGTCAACGGGCACCAGATCATCAGGATGACCACCATGATGGTGGTGATCTGCATAATTCGCAGCGCCTTGCCGCTGGATTCATGCACACCCTTGATGTTCTGCCACCAGAAATAGATGGTCACCACCACCGCGGCAGTGGCCGCAAACCAGTTCACATTCACGCGCAGGGTGGAATGCATCAACTCGCTGATTTCATTCAGCAGCGCGGCCAAATATAAGCCCGCGCTCACCACGCTGATGGGACCCGTGAGGATGTAGTCGAACACCAGCGACGATACGGAAAACTTGGCCAGGATCGGCCCCATACTGTCCCGCACCACCACATACACGCCGCCGCGCACGAACATGCTGCAGCTTTCCATGTAGACGCTGCGCACGGCGAAACTGAACAGCATTACGCCCAATACAAACCACGGGGCGGATTTGCCGATGGCCTGCTCGGCTGCGCCGCCGGCGTAAAATGCGGAAGAGGCGAGGTCGCTCAAAACAATGGAAGCGCCGCGCCAGAAACTGATGAAGGAAAGCGCTACCGTCGTCGCCACGACAACCTTGGGGGCGAGCGACGGCGAGCGACCGTCGGTGGATGACATTCTCGGCTCTAGTGTAGCGGCTTTTAGACTTCGTTAAATAATCGCGCCGCTCCGCTGGGACTATGCACCGGGGTTATGTCACCGATCTGGCTGCAACGGTCCACTAGCGTCCTAAATAATCGCCCGTAGTGGCGTCGATGAACACGCTCCACTCCGCGGTGGATACGGAATCGCCCCAATAAACGCGCCACGCCGGATCGGGGAAGCGCGCGGTGGACTCCAGGTCGAACTTCGGCTGCGGCTTCACGCCGCCTTTAAAATAGGTCTCGCTGTGCTTGATGGCAGTCTCCATCGCTTCGGGAGTATCGATTTTGAAGGCCTGGATGAGGAAGGACTTGTCCGCGCCGCCCGGCTGCCAGGACTCCTCGTGTCCCGCGAACACGCCTTGGTGCAGATTCCCCGACGCTTCCACCGCCGACCATGTATAACTGCGCGATCGTGCCTTCGATTGCGACCCGAACACCACCTCCCACGCCGCCGCTTTGCCGCCGATGCCTTTCAGCTCCGTCAGTTCGATGCTGCGGATGCGCAAGGGCTGTGCGTCGATGGCCCAGGCGCGCGCCTGTGGGAAGATTTGATAGAACGCTTGGCGGCCCGTCAGCGGCTCGGCTGGTTTTTCCGGAGCCTTGGGCGCAGGCGCGTCGTTGCAGGCGGTCAGCAGCACCGCCGCGGCGATCACAATCGTTGTCTTCATCACCTCTTACTGTCCGCCGGAAACCGCGCGGTGTCAACCGTGTAACTGCGGAGGTGTTATCATCGTCTCCTCTTGGAACCCCTTTAAGGAGATTTTCAGGAATGACTCGCAATCGAATCGCGGCGCTGGGCGCTGGAATCCTATTGACGGCCTCCCTCGCCGCCGCACAGGGCAGGGGCGGAGGACGCGGCAACGCACAGCAGCCCGCTCCCGCCACTCCGGCTCCGGCCGCGGCCGCAGGCACTACGCCCCGCCTGCCTCCCCCGGACGAAAAGACCTCCGTCACCCATCACAAGGCCATGATCGGCGGTCAGGAGATCGCCTACACCGCGACGGCAGGAAATTACGTGATCAAGGACGACGCCGGCACACCGAAAGCCTCGTTCTTCTTCGTCGCCTACACCAAGGACGACGTCGCGAACACCACCAAGCGTCCTCTGTCGTTCGTCTACAACGGCGGACCCGGCTCGGCATCGTCCTTCACGCATATGGGTCTGGGTCCGAAGCACGTGGTACTGTCGCCCGACGGCCACGGCCTGGGACCGGCTCCTTATGAAATCGCCGATAACGAGGATTCGTTCCTGGACGCCACGGACATGGTGTTCATCGACGCAATTTCTACCGGCTATAGCCGTCCGGTGCCAGGCGAGGCAACGGCGCAGTTTTACGGCGTGGTCCAGGATGCGACATGGTTCTCCGATTTTATCTATCAATACGTCACGCGCAACGAGCGTTGGACGTCGCCCAAGTTCCTGATCGGCGAAAGCTACGGCACCACCCGTTCGGCTCAGCTTTCCAACGTGCTGCAGCAGAGGCACCAGATGTACTTGAACGGCGTGGCGCTGCTCTCCTCGGTCGGCTTTGGAAACTGGGGCGCGGACGACCGCACCAAGTTCTGGCTGCCGACGATCGTATGCTCTGGCTGGTTCCAGAAGGTGATTGCGCCGGAATATCAGAAGTTGACCATTGAACAGATCGCCCAAAAAGCCCGCGACTTCGCGCACGGCCCGTACGCCGCGGCGCTGGAAAAAGGCGACACGATTTCAGCTGCCGAGAAAGCGGCCGTGGTGAAGGAACTGGCGCGGCTCACCGGGCTGACGCCGAAATACATCGAGGAAACCAATCTCCGCATCAGCCCGCAGCGCTGGTTCAAGGAGCTGTTGCGCGATAAGCGCGAAACGGTGGGCCGCCTGGACGCACGCTTCACCGGCTACGACGCCGACGCCGCGGGCGAGCGCGTGGAATACGATTCGAGCGAGGCGTCCTATGAAGGCGCTTACGTGGCCACGTTCCAGGATTACGTGCGCCGCGAGCTCAAATGGAACACCGACATGTATTACACCGTCACGGCGCGCGTGCAGCCCTGGGATCAGGGCACGCCCGGCGGTCCGGCTGAGGCTCTGCGGTCCGCCATGACGCAGCAGACCTACATGAAGCTGCTTGTGATCTGCGGCTATTACGACCACGCCACGCCGTTCAACGGCATTGAGCAGACGGTGAACCACATGGGCCTGGAACCGGCGATTCGCAAGAACGTCAGCTTCACCTATTACGAAGGCGGCCACATGATGTACATTGATAAAAAGGCCAACGACAAACTCCACAAAGACGTCGACGACTGGATCAACTCCAGCTACAAGCACTAAACTCAAAGCATGCACCGGCTGCTGACCCTGGCGATCGCGTTTGTGCCGGCGGTAAGCGCCGCCGATGCCTATCTGGCAACCGCGCAGGCCAAACTTCAGTTGATTGAGGACAGCAAGGCCAGGCGCGGCTCTGTGATTTTCTTCAGCCTGCAGGAAATTAACGCGTGGGCCAAATACATGGTGCCCACCATTGTGCCGGAGGGCATCCGCAACCAGCGCGTCACCTTGGGTACGGATTCCGGCAGCGCCTCCGCCCTGATGGATTTCCTGAAAATGCGCCACGCGCAAGGCAAAACCGCCGGCTGGATGGAGCGTCTGCTGGAAGGCGAGCGTCCGGTGACCATCGCCATCCGATTACAGTCGGGCCAGGGCCGGTGCAAGGTGGATTTGACGCGCGTCGAAATCTCAGGCATCGCGGCCACGGGCACCGTGCTGGATTTCATGGTGAAGACGTTCTTCCTGCCGCTGTATCCCAACGCGCACATCAATGAACCCTTCGAGATCGGCTATAACATCGACCGCATCGACATCCGGCCCACGGGAGTCCGCGTGACGATCAAGAGGTAAGCCGGGCGTCTAGAACCGATAAAGCAATTCGAGGTATCCGAACTGGGCGTTCTTGCCCTGCGTGTAAATTTGTTCCATCGCCGCCAGCCCTTGCGCATAGCCGAGATATGCCGTGAGGGTCAGTTTGCGATTGGGCCGGAATTCGACGCTCACGTCGTACAGATTTGCCAGGGAGCGGCGGCCGGATGTGGATCGGCCGGTATACCCGAAGCTCCAAGGCTGATAGGCGCCGCCGCCGCTGTACCAAAGGTCGTTGGCGTCGGTGAGGCGCAGCGAATGAAACTCGCTTGACACCTTGACCGTGGAATGGGGCCGCAGGATCAGTGCGCCGAATGCGTCCTCCGTGTTCATCATGTTAAAGAACGGGAACCGCGCATAGAGGCGCGGCGTGGGCAGCACCTGAAAGAACGTCCCGTGCGTGTTGTCATTCGGGTTCTTATCGCCCGAACCCTCGGTGTATCCACCGCGCACCCACGGCTTCAGAGGCCGAAGGATATCGGGCTGGAATCCGGCCTCCAGATCGAACGCGTAGGCATGTTGTTGCTGCGTTCCCCAACGCCCGGTTTGGAGCGCTCCCCACGCCACCAGGTCGAAGATGCCCGGCGCGGCGGTGAACGCATGAATGCTGTGCCCTCCGTAGGTCTCAATCAGGATATTCTCGGTGTCGGCCTTGCGGACGGCGGTGGGACGGTTGTCCGTCTTCAGGATATGGCGCCAGTCGTCGTATTCGAGCACGAACACGCGCGTATCGGCGGAGTGCCTGCCGGTGCCCCATTGGCGCGTGTAGGAGGCATAGCCGAAACCGGCGCGGTTCCAACCCCATCCGTCCGGCTGAAATACGCCGCGAGTGGGAGTGGCTGCGACGAAGGTGAAATCGTCGGTCTTGCCGGTCGAGGAAAAACGGACACCGTCGAAGCTGCGGCCAATATCGGAGAAGCCAAAGTCGCCGATGAGCCGCGCGCTGATGCGATCCTTCTTCAGCGTCGCGAGCGTGGCGTTTTTGGGCGTCAGTTCGCCGCCGTCCAGGAAGATCAGCCGGCCGATTTGCAGCTTATTCCGCTCGCTTCCCACATTGTGAAAGCGAACGAACAACTGCCGCGGAAAAATCATCGCCATGTTGCGCAGGTTGTTGTTCGCGGAGTAATAATTTGCACCGAGTCCGAGAGCCCCTTGCGGCGCCGGATCAACCGAGTTGTTCGGCAGACCGAAAATGAAAGGCACGGAGAACTCCGCATTCCAATCCCATCCCGGATGTTGCTGCGCGAGACTCAGCCGCAGGTAGTTGCCCGTGTACATGTACTGGCTGGTGCCCACCGGCGCCTGGAACCAGTTCCACACGTAGACGCGGTCCCGTAGAGTGCCGCTGAAATCGACGTTGCCGAGCTTGATCGGACCGTCGGGACTGGGGGCCGGAGCGGGGGTATCCACCGCTTGTGCGCACATCGTGCCCCCCCCAATCAGCAAAATGGACAAATGCCTGGTTAATAGATTCATATGCGACCGCCAATTGTTCTTTTGGCCGATCGCCTTCAGCACTCGGTCCAGGAGCAATATTAGCGGCCACGCGCTTTCGCGGCAATAATAGGTTTCGATTAGGTGGCCGCTCAGGCCACGGTGACGTTGAATTTCTTCTTCAGCGCTTCCATCAATTCCGCGCCATGCACCGGATCGGCCAGGGCGAACTCCAGAAACGCCTCGAAATAGCTGGGAAAATTGCCGACGTCGTAGCGGCGCTCCTCGGCCGTCAGCACCACGGCATACACGCGCAGCCCCGCGCTGCACATTCTTTCGATTGCGTCCGTGAGCTGAATTTCGCCGCGCTTATCCGCTTCCACGCGCTTGATTTCGTCGAAAATACGCGGCGAAAACACGTACCGCCCGGCGATCGCCAGACGGCTGGGAGCCCTCTCCGGACCCGGCTTTTCTACCAGATGAGAGACGCGAACCGCATCGGCTTCGAACTCCGCCGGATCGACGATGCCGTACTGCCCCGTCTCCGAAAGAGGCACCTCTTCCACAGCCACAACGCAGGCGGCGGCCTTTTTCTCGAACACCTCGATCATGCGCGAAACGGCTCTCGACTGCGCGTATAGCCCGAGGATGGAATCACCCAGCGCCACCACGAACGGTTGGTGCGCCGCAAAATGCTCGCCCGCAAGAACTGCATCTCCCAGGCCCTTGGGCGAGCCTTGCCGCGTATAAAAAAACTTGGTGGGATAGGCCGATTCGTTCGCGCTGGTATCGAAGTGATCTTCAATCGACGTCTTGTTGCGGCCCGTGACGAACAGGATTTGTTCGATCCCGTTGGCGGCGAGTTCGTCAATGACGTATTCGACGACGGGCTTGCGCGCCACCGGCAGCATTTCCTTCGGTTGGGAGCGCGTCGCGGGAAGTAAACGGGTGCCGAGGCCGGCCACGGGAACCACAGCGGTACGAATCATTTTATTCTTTAGAATACACGAGTGCCCCTTTCCTTCCGCACAGAAGCGCGCGACGCCGGCGAGCGCCTGGATCACTATCTCGCAGCGCAAATGCAAAGCCAGAGCCGCGCGCGTTTACAGGCGTGGATCAAGGAAGGCCTGGTGCTGGTGGATGGCGCCGCGGCCAAGCCTTCCACCACGCTGCGCGGTGGCGAAACGATCGAGGTCACGCCGGCGAATCCACCTCCGTTAAAAGCCGAGCCCGAGGACGCGCCAATCGAGATTCTGTATGAGGACGCGGCGGTGATCGCCGTGAACAAGCCAGCGGGCCTGGTGGTCCACGCCGGCGCGGGCGCGCATTCGGGCACGCTGGTGAACCGCCTGGTGCATCATTTTCAGACGCTCTCGCAGGTTGGCGGCGAACTGCGCCCGGGCATCGTGCATCGGCTGGACCGCGGCACCAGCGGAGTGATGCTGGTGGCCCGTAACGACGCCGCGCATCGCGCGCTCGCCGCGCAATTCTCCGGACGCACCACGGAGAAAACATATCTTGCACTGGTTGAAGGCCATGTCAAAGCGGAATCGGGCCGCATCGCCAAGCCCATCACGCGCGATCCCGTGCATCGCACCCGCATGACGGCGCGGCTCGACCACGGGCGCGAAGCGCTGACGGACTATCGCGTGCTGCGGCGCTTCGAAAAATTCACCTATCTCGAAGTGCGCATCGGCACCGGGCGCACGCATCAGATACGGGCGCATTTCGCCGCCATCGGGCATCCCGTGGCCGGCGACAAACTCTACGGCGCGCGTCCGGCAGAACGTATTTTCCTGCACGCGTGGCGAATCCGCTTCGATAGTCCGGCAACCGGCGACCGTGTCACGGTAGAGGCTCCGCTGCCGGAGGAATTAAAGCAGTGGCTCGAAAAGCTCCTATAATTTAGATAATCGTGAAAAGAACTGCTGCTATCCTCGCGCTGACCCTGACGCTCGCCGCGCAGGAGGCCCGCATTCAGGTGGACGTCACCCGCGTCAACATGCTGTTCACGGTCTCCGACAAGAAAGGCCGCTTCGTCAACGACCTGGCGCAGAGCGATTTTGAGATTCAGGAAAACAAAAAGCCTCAAACCATTCTGCAATTCACGTCGGAAAGCAATCTGCCGCTGCGCCTGGCGATCTTGATCGACACCAGTAACAGCATCCGGGAGCGCTTCAAGTTCCAGCAGGAGGCCGCCACGGACTTCATCAACACCGTGATCCGCCCTCGCCAGGATAAGGCCACCATCGTCAGCTTCGACATGAGTGCGGAACTGGTGGCCGACATGACCGATGACACCGACAAGCTGGGCAATGCAATCCGCGGCCTGCGTCCGGGCGGAGGCACCGCTCTGTACGACGCAATTTTCTTCGCCTGCCGCGACAAGCTGGCGCAGGAGCAGCCCATGGAAAAATATCGCCGCGCCATGGTCATCCTGAGCGACGGCGACGACAACCAGAGCCGCTGGACACGCGAACAAGCGCTGGAAATGGCGCATAAGGCCGACGTGGTGATCTACGCCATTTCTACGAATCGCACCGGCATCGAAAGCGACGGCGACAAAATCCTGAAGTACTTCGCCAGCGAAACCGGAGGCCTGGCGTTCTTCCCGTTCAAGGCGCAGGACATGGCGCAGGATTTTGAAAACATCGCGAATGAACTGCGGCATCAGTACGCGGTGCTGTTCCGCCCGGAGCCGTTCAAGGCCGACGGCCTGTATCACGCGGTAAGAGTGGTGGTGAAAAACCGTAAGGACCTGGTGGTGCGCGCCCGGCACGGCTATTACGCGCCCGGCTCGAACTAGCGTGATGCTGCACTCGCTGTGTGAAAACTCGCCGCAGGAAAAAATCTCTACCGGCGAAGGCGGCGAAGGGGACAGCCTACTGTGTCCCCAATCCACAAATGCCGCAGTTTCAACAAAGCATAACCGGTGGACACAGCGGGCTCTCCCCTTCGCTTCTCGGATGCCCGTCGGGCGGGGGGGGGTCACACAGACTCGTCAGCCTGGGGATCACGGGGCGCTTTAGTGTTTGGCCAAACCTACAGCCCTCAGGACCTGGGCGTTATCGCGCTGCTGGTGCTGCTCGAAGGGCTGCTCTCCATCGATAACGCCCTGGTGCTGGCGTTGCTCGCGCGGCGGTTGCCGAAGGCTCTGCGCGGCAAGGCGCTGACCTACGGACTAGCCGGGTCGTTCGCCTTCCGCTTTATCGCCATCGGCTCAGCGGCGTACTTGTTGCACTGGCGCATCGTGAAGCTGGCCGGCGGCGCCTATCTCGTTTACATCTCGGTGAAGTATTTTCTGGAGCAACGCGCCCAAGCAAAGGCGCTGGACGACGATGATGCCGATCCAATCGCCCCGCCCGGATTCTGGCCGACGGTGGCGCGCATTGAGCTCACCGACATCGCCTTCGCAGTGGATTCGATTTTGGCGGCCATCGCGCTGGTGGGCAGCGCGCCCGCCGGCACCGTGGGGCCGCATCCGAAACTGTGGGTGGTGGTCACCGGAGGGATGCTCGGCGTGATGCTAATGCGCGTCGCCGCGGCCGGCTTCATCAAGTTGCTGGAGCGTTTCCCGCGCCTGGAAACATCGGCCTATCTGCTGGTGCTCACCATCGGCGTGAAGCTGTTAGTCGATTGGGGATGCAACTCCGCCGCGCAGCCGGAGCGTGTGAATTTTCAGGATTCGTCCACGCCGGCGTTCTGGATCTTCTGGAGCGCGATGCTGCTGTGCGTCAGCGTGGGGTTCATGAAGCGGAAGCAAGGCAGCTGAGCCGCTATGCGTCACGCATACCGGCGCCAAATTAACCTTACGAAACGAACCAAGAGGTCCTTTGTTTGCCGGACAGGTGCTGCGCCCTGTGGGGCAGGATGGCATCCTGCGCGCCGGTTGGCTACCGGCGCTCCGCCAGCGGCGCGCTCCACGCCGATGGATCACAACGCCCCCGCGTACAACTGAAATGGACCCCAATAGAATGGCTTTTTGTAAGCCCCCGCGCTATGCAACAGCGCCAGCTTCGCGTGCCGCAATGCCTCCGCTGGAGGCGAGCCTGCGGCGAGCTGTGTATAAAAATCCGCCATCAATTCCGTTGTCGAGCGATCCGTCACATCCCATAACCCCGCGACTACATTTCTGGCACCCGCATGCAGAAAAGCCCACGACAACCCCACCTGGCCTTCGCCCGACAGAGTCTTCGCGCCTGCGCCGCGGCAGGCCGACAGCGTGACCAGTTCCGCGCGCAGCGGAATATCCATCGCCTCCCTCGCCAGCAGTTTATAGCCCGCGCCGCCGGGAGAAAGAATCAGCGCCGAGTCCAACGGACTGCTACGATTGGCCGCCGCATGGGCCGCGAAATGAATCCAGCTGTAGCCCTCCGGCTTGGCGTCGCGATACGCAGCCGGAAGTGCGTGCGCGCCCCGTAACACGCGGCGCTGCTTAGCCGCGAAGGCGTTCGACACTCGGTCCATTTCCGTGCCTGCGAAGGGCAATTTGGGATACTCCTCCACCGCCTGATCCGCATCGCCGATCAGGAGCAGCGAATCGGGCGTACGCGCCGCACCGCGAGCCTCGGCCAGCATGTTCAACGACGGCGCGATGACGATAGTGGCGCGCTCCAGCACATAATGCGCGGGATTTTCCGGGTCCGGTAGCGTCTCACAATTCAGCGAATGCAGCGAGCCTTCCAGCGCCAGCACAACGCGCCCAGGCGGCGCGGGCAAAGGCAGCGCAGGCGCGAGCAGCATCTTCGTCAGCTTCTGCCCGGCCGGAAATTCCGACGTCAGGGGATCGCGCAGCCTGGCCAAAAACGCATTGTAAGAGGACACCAGCGGCGCAATCTCGCCTTCCGCGGGCAGCGGGTGGAGCACGATACCATCGCCACTGATCCTCCAGAGGAACGACCGCTTCCGACCCAGCCAGTAGGACAGAAAAACGCTATGCGAACCACGCGCGAGCTCCTGCAGGCGCGCCGCGGGCACCGAGCGCGCGGCAGGCTCCAGGCGTTGGTCGAGCACGCGCGCGCGGCTCGATTCCGCCACTTCCAGCGCGCGCCCGGGCTGATTGCGGTCCACCAGGAAGTTGATGTAGCGATCGTAGAAATGAATCAGCCGTGCCAGAAACGTCATGCGATTTTCGTCGTAGGCTAACGACGTGCGCTGGCTTTCGAGATCGGCCAGCGCGGCGCGGAACTGGGCGTCGGCTTGATCCTGCTGTCCTTTTTCAGCCAGAAGCGCCGCCAACCCAGCGCGCGCCTCCAGCATCTGCACGGGATCCATGCCGGGTTTATATTCGGCGATCAGGCCTCGATACAGGCCCTCCGCGCGAGGATCGTGGCGCCCTGCGGCGATATGCGCTTCGTTCACGCGAGGATAATAATCGGAGCGGTCGCCAATCGTCGCGCGTAGGCGCAGCGATTCGCGGTTGTAGTGTTCCGCGGCATCGAAATCGCCCAACTCGATGGAGGTGGATGCCAAGCTGTAATACCACCAGCCGGTGAGATTGCGCTCGTCCTTGTCGCGCGACTTTGCTATATCCAGCGCCTCTTTGAATTTTTCGATAGCGCGCGCATACTCGCCACGCTCCGCGAGTACGTCCCCGCTATTGCCGATCCAGAGTTGTTCGTCGTAGGCGTTCCGTATGCGATGCGCGTGGATACGGGCCTGCTCGAAATAATCCAGCGCCCGTTCGGAATCCCCCAGGTTCTGATAGCAGGAGCCCAAATTTCCCACGGTGACAAAATACGAAGGCTCGTCGCCCAGGTTGCGAAAAATTTCCGCCGCTTTCTCGATCCAGTACACCGCGTCTTCCAGGCGAAAGGTGTTCAGAAACAGCAGGCCCAGATTGTTCATCGCGGTGGCCTGCAAACGGACCTCGCCCTGCGCGCCCGCTGTCTCCGCGGCATGCCGGAGAGCCTTCTCCGCTTCATCCGAACGGGTCTGTCTAGCGAGAACGTCGCCCAGGCGCATTTCGATGAGAACCTTTAATGAAGGGTCCGTCACCGGCGCGGCCGCGAGTCCGGCTTCTTTGAGAAGAGCCTCCGCGCGGGCGTAATTGGAATCCATATTCTCCACCCACGCCTGATCCATGCGCAGCCGGGCGAGCATTTCCGGATCGGTGGGAGGCGCGGCGGACCCCAGCAACTGGCGCGCGCCTTTGGTGTCGGCCCTTTGCAGCAGGACGTCGGCTTTTAAGATGCGGAAAGGCCAGGTTCCGTCCGACCGCAGCCCGCGTTCCGCGATCGCCATGGCATCGTCCAGCTTGCCTTTCCTCAGCAGCGCGCGACCTTGCTGATAGCGGGCCTCAGGCGAGGCGCCGCATCCGGCAAGGATCAGCAGCGCAATCGCGATGCGGCGCGGATCCATCGAAAAACGATGGTATCAGTTGCCGGGCAGGGGCGACCCGTTCGCTCCGCTGCTGCCGTAGCTGTTGCAGCCTTCCACCGAACAGCCCAAATCGATATGCAGCATATGCAGCCGGCGCGAGGTGGCCGTGATGTAATAATGCGCCGGATAAATTGTGCCGAAGTGCGGCACGTAGATGCCGTGCTCGGGCGCGTGGCTCACCCCATGCGGCAGCTTTTTCGGGATGCGCGCTAGCGTGCAGGCGAACAGGCCGTTGTGCGTTGGCAGCTTATTGCCCTTTTTCGGGAATAGCGCCAGCGCGTCCAATTCCTTGCGGATGGACGCATCGTTTTCGTACGCCGCGTTCAGTTTGTCCCAGGTGCTGAGCTCGCTGAACAGGCCGACGGCCAGATCCAAGTCCATTCTGTGCCCGGCGACGCGCAGATTATCGAAATGCGTGCCGTGCAGAATGAAGGACCCCTGGGCGTCTTTATCGTGCTTCGATGTCAAGCGCGTCATCAGACGGTCGCAGGTGACCACATGCAGCGTGTGCAGATCGTCGATCACCACCGAGGACAGCGTGCCATGCGCTTTGTCCTTGTCGCTATAGCTGCTCACCACGTGGCTTTCGACCGAGCCAACTTCCAAGTAGTCCAGGTGCCGGAAATTCTCCACCCGGACCTTGCCATACCCCGGCCCGATGGCCGAAGCAATGGAGGCCTGTAGTGGAATCGTGTCCTGCACCGGAAGCGAAATATGGCCTGAAATCCCTACGGCCTCTGTGTGATACAGAAAGTTCGTGCGTGGCATGTTTTGAGAAAAAGTCTACTTCAATTGAAGCGTGAATGGGAAGCGGGCCAGCTCGGTCTCCTGGCCGGTCTGACCACCCAGCATCACCAGCGTGTATTTTCCAGCGGGAAGTTGGCGGGAGGGCATCAGGACATGAACCGCATCGCCAGCGGAGCCGGCCTCGACGGGTACGGTGAACCGTTCCGCACCGGAGGCGTCGCGCAGCACCGCGCGATAGTTGTTGTAAGACCCGTCCCACGTGCGGTCCAGATAGAGAACGTAAAACTTCGATCCTGCTGCGGGGGCGACCACTGTTTCTTCGCCTCGCGCCTGCGCATATAAGGGATACGCGTCGACCGCGAGCGCCCTGTCTCCTCCGCGAAACGCCAGATACCCGGCGAAAATCCCGATCAGCAGCGCCCCCAGCGCCAAAGCAAAGGAAGGAAGAAGCGGAAACCCTCGCCACCATGGAGGTGAAGTCGGCGGCGCCGCACTCTGCGGTGCGATCACCACCGGGGCCGGAGCAGGCTCGGAAAAAACAGCCCGTGCGTTTTCCTGAAAGATGGCCAACGCCCTCAGCTCCTCCGAGCACTGAGGACAATCGAAGAAATGACGCTCAAACTCTTCGACTTCGGGCACGGTGAGGTCGCCGAGCACATATCGCTCGACCGCCTGCATGTTAACCGCGTCCAAATGATCCATCGTTCATCCGCCTCAAGTGTTAATGTGTTTTTAACCGCTCCGCCGTTTCACGCGTGGATTGCTGATCCATCGCCGTCCGGAATCGAATCTTCGCCCGGTGGACCAACACCCTCAGATAATCCCTAGTTACGTCAAAGCGCCTGCAAACTTCATCTTTTTCAGCATCTTCCAAGAAAACGGCCCGCAAAATACGCCGATCTTTCTCGGGTAGTTCGTCCAACAGCGCACGGACCAGCTCCTTGCGCTCCGCCGTGACGGCTTCGTTTTCAGGACTCACGCCCTGATCCGCCAGATCGTGGGCGTCGTCGGGCATGGCGGGATGGCGGGTGGAAGCCCGCAGCAGCTCCATCATCACATTGATGGCGACCGAGTGGACATACGCGCCCAGGCGCTCCGGATGATCCATTGGCCGGTCCGAGCGCAAAAAATTCAGCACGCGCAGGAACGTCTCCTGGCGGATATCGTCAATCAATTGCCAGGAGCGCAAACGATACCGGAGCGATAGGCGGATCGTGTTGCTGAAATGCAGGACAAAATGCCGCTCCGTCTCGGCGTCGCCTGCGCGAAGGCGGGTGAGGTAGTCCTGATTGAACGGCGTTTGACCCAAGAATTTAGCATAGACGAACTGGAGTTACCCTATAGAGGTAGCCGCCATGCCCCTCTCCCCCTTCGACGAACTGACGCGCCGCTGGTTCACCGAACGCTTCCCGGCTGTGACCGAGCCGCAGATGCTGGGATGGCCGGAAATCCACGCCGGCCGCGACGTGCTGATCTCCGCGCCAACGGGCTCCGGCAAGACGCTGGCCGCGTTTTTGATCGCGCTCGATTCCTTGGTGCGGAAATCCCGAACGGGCGACTTGCAGGACCGCACGGAAATTCTGTACGTGTCTCCGCTGAAGGCTCTCGGCAACGACGTGCAGAAGAATCTGGACGTGCCCTTATCGGGCATCGCCGATCTAGCAGCGCAGGAGGGCGTGCTGCTGGCGCCGATCCGCACCGCGGTCCGCACCGGAGATACGCCCGCGGCCGAGCGCTTGCAAATGACGAAGCACGCGCCGCACATTTTAGTCACCACGCCGGAGTCGCTCTACATCCTTTTGACCAGCGAAGGCGGGCGCAAAATGCTGCGCAACGTGAACACGCTGATCCTGGACGAAATTCACGCCGTCGCGGGATCGAAGCGCGGTTCGCATCTGGCGCTGTCTATCGCGCGCCTGGAGGCGCTGGTGAAAGGGCCCCTGCAAAAGATCGGCCTCAGCGCGACGGTGCGCCCCGTTGAGGAGGTCGCGCAGTTCCTCGGACGCGATACGAAGATCATCCAGATCGGCCACCGCCGCGCGATGGATCTGGCGGTGGAAGTGCCGCGCGACGAATTGAGCTCTATCGCCAGCAACGAGATGTGGAAGGACATCTACGACCGTCTGGCGAACCTGACGCTGGAGCATCGCACCACGCTGGTGTTCGTCAACACGCGGCGTTTGTCCGAAAAAATCGCGCACCATCTGGCTGAGCGGTTGGGCGAGGACGCGGTGTTGCCGCATCACGGCAGTCTCTCGCGGAAGCTGCGTCTGGACGCCGAGCAGCGCTTGAAAAACGGCCAACTTCGCGCGGTGGTGGCGACCGCATCGCTCGAACTGGGCATCGACATCGGCACCGTGGACTTGGTGTGCCAGGTGGGATCGCCACGGTCGATTGCCGCGATGCTGCAACGCGTCGGACGCGCAGGCCACTGGGTGGGCGCGCTGCCCAAGGGCCGCATCTTCTGCTCCACCCGCGACGAACTGATTGAATGCGCGGCGCTGGTACGCGCCATCCGCTCCGGCGAACTGGACAAAATTGAAATTCCGAAGGCGCCCCTGGATATTCTGGCGCAACAACTGGTCGCCTCCTGCGCCACCGGCGAGTGGAACGAGGAAGCGCTGTTTGAAATGGTCCGCTCCGCCTATCCGTATCGCGATCTGACGCGCGAAAAATACGAATCGGTGGTGGAAATGATGTCGGAAGGCATCGCCACCATGCGCGGACGGCGCGGCGCGATGCTGCATCGCGATAAGGTCAACGGCGTGATCAAAGGACGCCGCGGGGCGCGACTGGTCGCCATCACCAACGGCGGTGCGATTCCGGAAACGGCGCAGTATCAGGTGATCGCGGAGCCGGAAGGGGTCCAGGTAGGCACGCTCGACGAAGATTTCGCCATTGAAAGCCACCCCGGCGATATTTTTCTGCTGGGCACAACGTCGTGGCGCATCAAGCGCGTGGAAGCAGGACGCGTCCGCGTGGAGGATGCGCACGGCCAGCCTCCGTCCATCCCTTTTTGGAATGGCGAAGCGCCCGGCCGCACCATCGAGCTGTCGCGCGAGGTCGCTAAACTGCGCGAGGATATTTTCGTTGCAGGCAGCGGAGCCGTCGAGATGCTCCAGCGCGAGTGCAGCGTCGATTGCAGGGGCGCGGAGCAGGCGTATGAGTATGTACTGGCCGGAAAACGTGCGCTTGGCGTGATTCCGACGCAGGACGTAGTTGTGGCCGAGCGCTTTTTCGACGAAGCGGGCGGCATGCAGTTGGTGATCCATTCGCCCTTCGGAACGCGCATCAACCGGGCCTGGGGCCTTGCGTTGCGCAAGCGTTTCTGCCGCACGTTCAACTTCGAACTGCAGGCCGCGGCGACCGATAACGGCCTAATCTTATCGCTCAGCGATCAGCACTCATTCCCCTTGGAACTGGTGTTTGAATTCCTAAAAACGCCGACCGTGGAACATGTTCTAACGCAGGCCATGCTGCCGTCACCCTTGTTTGGCGCGCGTTGGAAATGGAACGCGCAACGTGCACTGACAGTGCTGCGCTTCGCGGGCGGCAACAAGGTTCCTCCGCCATTGCAGCGCATGCGCGCCGACGATCTGCTCGCCGCTGTGTTTCCCGATCAGATCGCATGCCCCGAAAATCTGCCCGGCGAGCCAAAAATTCCCGACCATCCCCTGGTCAACGAAACCATCGCCAATTGCTTGGAAGAGGCGATGGATTTGAAGGGCCTCATTTGCATTCTGGACCGCATCGCCGACGGCAGCCTGCGCACTCTGGCTCGCGATACGCCGGAGCCATCGGTGTTCTGCCACGAAATCCTGAACGCTAACCCCTACGCGTTCCTGGATGACGCGCCTTTGGAAGAGCGCCGCACCCGCGCCGTGATCATTCGCCGCACGCTGGGTCCGGACACGGTGAACGAAATGGGCGCGCTGGATCCGTCGGCGATTCAGCAGGTGGCCGACGAAGCCTGGCCCGTGGTCCGCGATGCCGACGAACTGCACGACGCGCTGCTGACCCTGTTCCTGGTGCCTCCCATGGAGCAGTGGCAGTTCTTTTTCGATCAACTCAAAGCCAAGGGCCGCGCGACCATCGCCAACGGCATGTGGGTCGCCACCGAACGCGTTGATCGTCTGGACGACACCCTCAACATCGTCCGCGGCTGGATGGATTCCATCGGCCCCACTACCACGGCAGCGCTCGCCGAACGCCTGAACATTCCTCAACTGGATGTCGAGATCGCGCTGGCGCATCTGGAAGCCGAGGGGCAAATCCTGCGCGGCAATTTTGCCACGTCCGATCAGGAATTCTGCCATCGCAGACTGGTCGCGCGCATTCACCGGCTGACGCTGGGGCGTCTGCGCAAGGAAATCGAGCCCGCCACCGCGGCCGACTTCATGCGCTTCCTCACGCGTTGGCAGCACATGGCTCGCGGGACGCAACTGCATGGTGTGGACGGCGTGTTCCACATCCTGAAACAGCTCCAAGGCTTCGAAATTCCCGCCTCTGCATGGGAGACGGTTGTGCTGCCGCGCCGCGTGGTGGATTACGATCCCGAGCTCCTGGACCGCTTGTGTCTATCGGGCGAAATCGCCTGGGGACGCCTGTCGCCGCACAAGGCCTTCGATCCCGACTCGCCCACGAAACGCGTGCGCCCGACCAGCATCGCGCCCATCGCCATTTTTCGCCGCGAGGATTTTTCGATGCTGGCAGCCGAACGCGCGGAAACACCTTTGTCGCACCCCGCGAACGACGTGTTAGAAGCACTGACGAAACGCGGTGCGTGCTTCTTCGTCGATCTGGTGAAATCCAGCGGACGCCTTGCTGCCGAAGTGGAAGAAGCGCTGTGGGAACTGGTGGCCGCGGGCCTGGTCACCGCCGACGGCTTCGACAATCTGCGCGCCTTGATCGATCCCAAGCGCCGCTCCGGTGAAGGACGCGGGCGCATGAATCGTCCCAGGCATTCGGCCGGACGCTGGGCTCTTCTTGACCAAGCCGAGCCGGGCACCAACAACGTGGAATTTTTTGCCAAGCAGTTGCTCGACCGATGGGGCGTGGTGTTCCGCGACCTTCTCGCCCGGGAGCCGTTGGCCCCGGCATGGCGCGATCTTCTGGTCACCTACCGCCGCATGGAAGCGCGCGGCGAAATTCGCGGAGGCCGCTTCATCAGTGGCTTCGTCGGCGAGCAGTTCGCTCGTCCCGAGGCAGTGGACATGCTGCGCCTGGTCCGCCGCTCGCCGCAGATGGGCGAAGAGGTGGAAGTCGCGTTGGCCGACCCGCTGAACCTCACCGGCATCGTAATCCCCGGCCCGCGCTCCAGCGCGCAGACGCTAGGCTTCATCATGATTGGCCCGGATATGAACGAGCCATCGGTCGCCGCTGTGATTTAGGCCATTTCGTTTCGCAAGCCCCCATGCGTCACAGGATGCGGAATAATGCTCGCGTTATCCCCGCCCTTGTACGGAAGGGGCTGCGCAGCCCTCGGCGTTCAGCCGAGGGATAGGCCGCAGTGAGCCCGCGAAGTTGTGCGAGACTTGTTGTCGTGCCCTTCATCCGGGCGGGGATTGTTCTTCTCATCGCAATCCGCTGGGCAGCCTTCGCGCAGACGCCGGATGCGCAGTTTCAAGCTGCCTCTGTGACGCCTTCCGGGACGTGTGGCAACGTGGTCCGGCCCCTGCCCGGCGGCCGTCTGCGCGCATTTGCAACCGTGGGCGTTTTCATCGGGCACGCCTTTGACATTCCAGCCGCTCAAGTCCTGGGAGGCCCGGTTTGGGTCACGTCCCAATGCTTCCAGATCGATGCAGTGGCGGACGGGAGCCCGTCGGACGATCATGTGTTCGCGATGCTGCGATCGCTTCTCGGGGACCGCTTCCAATTGAAAGCCCACACGCAGAAAAAGGAGCTCCCGGTTTACTTGCTGCTCCCCATAAAAAATGGTCCGAAACTGCCGCCGCCGAAGGACGGAAGTTGCTGGCCCCCAGATGCTCCGCCGCAGCCACCGGCCAAGGGACGGCTGCCCAGCTTTTTTAAGTGTGGACGAATCATCAGCGGGGGTGGAATAGATACGCCCTCGGAAGCGCTCAAAGGCGGCAGCGTTCAGATGCCGGAACTCGTCAGAGTCCTGTCCATCAAGCTGGGGCGGCCTGTCATCGATAAGACCGGCTTCCTTGGGACGTTCGATGTCAACGTCACATTCGCGGCCGCGCCGGAACCATCGGCCGACGCGCCTATGGAAAGGCCGGCGTTCCCAAATATTTTTGTCGCACTCGAAGAACAGCTCGGCCTCAAGCTCGAATCGGCAAAAGCTCCCGTCGATGTCGTGGTTATCGATAGCGTCCAGAGGCCGTCCGCAAATTAGGGCACTCCGCTACAATCGTATTTTGCGCTACTTTTTTTCCCGTCACGTCCCTCCGCTCACCCGGATTCTGCTGGTGGAGAGCGGATCGCGGCATCTTTACGACACGCTGATTCCCAAGCTCTACCAGATTTTCGGCGGGGCGCTGGAGATCGATCTGGTCACCTGCTTCGCGGGCGTGCCCGAGGGCTTCCACGGCACGCTTTACCGCGTCAGCGATTATCCCGATCCGCCGCGCCGCGCCGTGCTGCTCGAGAACTTGAAGGCGCGGGAGTATGCGGCCATCGGCATCATCTGCGCGGCCGAGCCGGTGATGACGAAGTGGAAGTGGTGGCTGGCGGCACGCGTCCCGGCGAAGCTCTGCATCATCAATGAAAATTGCGATTTTTTCTGGGCCGACCGCGCGCACTGGCGGCTGATCCTGCATTTCGTGTTTTTCCGCGCAGGATTGACAGGCGCAGCCGCCATCCCGGCCATCGCGCGGCTGCTGTTCTTTCCCTTGACGCTCGCTTACCTGCTTCTTTTCGCAGGCATGGCGCATCTACGAAGGAGAATCCATGAAAGCCATTTACATTGAGCAACACGGCGGCCCGGGGGCGCTGAAGTACGGCGAGATGCCGGTTCCCGAGCTTCAACCCGGACACGCGCTCGTGAAAGTCGCGGCGTCCGGCGTCAACTTCATCGACACGTATCAGCGCAGCGGCTTGTACAAACTGCCTCTGCCGGCGATCCTGGGCGCGGAAGGCGCGGGCACGGTCGAGGCGGGCACGAACTTTCAGAAAGGCGACCGCGTCGCCTGGACCATGGCGCGTGGATCGTACGCGGAGTACGCGCTGGTGCCGGAATCGGCGCTGGTGAAACTGCCCGACTCGGTCAGCTTCGAAGACGCGGCTGCAGCAGCGCTGCAAGGCATGACCGCGCATTATCTGACGCGCTCGACCTTT
>Ga0209698_10000411_pt1 | contig 49008 bp, 43 predicted proteins | sample LitLauG_LLR_2012_FD_187203 | JGI IMG/M metagenome (GOLD analysis project Ga0209698, IMG submission 187203) | Freshwater sediment microbial communities from Pennsylvania, USA - Little Laurel Run_MetaG_LLR_2012 (SPAdes) (version 2) | ecosystem: Environmental > Aquatic > Freshwater > Creek >...
AATGGCGTGCCATTGCCGCGGCCATGCATATCGTTGCACTGGCTGGGGGCGATGAACGAATAGTTGGGAACGTGCCCGCTGCCCAGATCGGAGTAGAGCTGATTGAAATCTACGACGTTGGACAGGTTGAGCCCCGAGGTTTTGTTGGCCTGCAGATTCGCGAAATAAACGAACGGATCGTGCTTCGCGGCGTACTGCTGCACGATTTGGCTGTTGGTGAAGACTGGGTTCTGGGGATTGAACTGAGTGAAATCAGTCAGGTTAGAGAAGTTCCCATCGGCGTAGTCAACGCCATAGGCGCCACCCAGCGGCAGGTCTTCCTGATAGGTTTTCCAAGTCTTGCCCACTGCGATGAGCTGGTCGGCAATAGTTATGCCCAGGGTGCTGGAATTGGCGGGAAAAGAAGCGACACCATCCAGATTGTTATCGCAAGGCGGCCCGGAAACTTCGTTGCTGCAATCCAGCGCCGGAGTGGCCGCATCAGTGCCGGAGCTGCCGATGGGGCAAATGGGGGCGGTGACCGACTCGTAATTGAACATGCCGGAGACGATGTTGGGCGAGCAGGAGCCGTTGCCCCAGTCGGGCGGGTTGTCGTCGAGCACGCCAAAGTTCGAACCGCCGACCACTTCCAGATAATTGGTCAGGCTGGGATGGGCCACGGCGAAGTAGTTAGTCGCGGTGTGGTGGCCCTGGGCATACGAATTGATGAAAGGAGCATTCGGGTTGTTCGCAATCTGGGCGTAGCCATGATTTTCCATCATGATCACGAAAACGTGGTTCAGTGATGGAATTCCGGTGGGCACGGGACCCTGCTGGGCTATCGCGGAGCATGCCCCTAGAGCAAGCAGGGCGAGGACGGGGAAGGTTTTCTTCATGGAGGTTCTCCTTGGATTTTGGAACAAGATGGCGCGCCCGAGAGGAGAGCGCCCGACTTTTGAAAACTAGCAGGAAAGTGTTGGGCTGCCGTTACACCCAGAAGAAGAATTCATGAACAGACGGTTAAGCCAATGTGAATAGCGGCACACATTGTTGTGGGGACGCTGTTTTCCACAGGCTCGCGTTGCGGAGGCCGAGATTGAACCCTCGCAGCGAGCATCGATCCACCCATACACCGGCGAAGGCGCGGCGGATTCACCCCGAGATTGCGCGGCTTCGCATTTCGTTCTACCATCCGGAACAGTGGCCACTGCGAAAAATCCCAACCTGAGCGATAGTCCGGAGCGCTTAGTGTCGGCCGTCCCGATGGAGGACGATTCTTCGTTTGAGTTGAAGCTGCGGCCGCAGCGGCTGGCGGAATTTATTGGGCAAGGCAAGGTGAAGGAAAACCTGGCGGTGGCCATCGAAGCGGCGCGCTCGCGTGGCGAAGCCATGGACCACGTCCTGCTTTACGGGCCTCCGGGACTGGGCAAGACCACGCTGGCCAATATCATCGCCAACGAACTGGGAGTGTATTTCCAGCCGACGGCGGCGCCGCTTCTGCAGATCAAGGGCGATGTGACCGCGGTGCTCACCAACCTGCAGGAGAAGCAGGTCCTATTCATCGATGAAGTCCACAGGTTGCAGCCGGTGCTGGAAGAGTTGCTCTATTCGGCGCTGGAGGACTACAAGCTCGACATCATGATCGGGACCGGGCCGGCGGCGCGCACGCATACGCTGGAGATCAGGCCGTTCACTTTTATCGGGGCAACCACGCGGGCGGGGTTGCTGTCGGCTCCACTGCGGTCGCGCTTTGGAATCGTGTTGCGGCTGGAGTTCTACGCTCCCGAAGACTTGCGCGTGATCGTGGAACGGTCGGCGGAAATTCTGGGGGTGGAAGTGAACGCGGCGGGCGCGACCGAGATTGCACGGCGGTCGCGGGGAACGCCGAGAATCGCCAACCGGCTGTTGCGGCGGGTGCGTGACTTCGCGCAGGTGCGGGGCGCAGGCAAGATTGATGAGGCGACCGCGCAGGCCGCGCTGAAAATGCTGGAAGTCGACCAATACGGCTTCGACGAAGTAGACCGGCGCCTGCTGCTGACGATTATCGAGAAGTATGCGGGGGGCCCAGTCGGCGTGAACACACTGGCAGCGGCGCTTTCCGAAGAGCCGGATGCGATCGAAGAAATCTACGAGCCGTTCCTGATGCAGATCGGCTTCCTCAACCGCACACCGCGCGGGCGCGTGGCCACGCAGCTGGCTTATGAATACTTCGGGATCAAGCCGAATGCGCGGCAGAGTTCGCTGTTCTAGACACCAGCTTTCAGCGATCAGCTCTCAGCGTTTGCACAAAGTGATCCTTGAAATCAGAGGCGTCCCCCTAACGTTGTGATTGCCCGCACGTCTATAGGCAAGGATGGAGTCGAATCCTGGAGCGAACGGCTGTCGCGCATGGATTTCTGGCGGAGAGCGGCGCGAGTGGCGGTTGCGCCAGGATTGTTATGTTTCGCGCTGATCTGTTCTGCGCTGGCCCTCCCGCCTTCCTCGAAAAATAAGGATAAGGGCAAGAGCGGCAAAGCCGAGAATGTAATCCAGCCCGTGGCGCACACCTTCGCCGCCCTCCACATTCCCCTGCTGGCACAACGTCCAACGCTGGCGGATTTTATCGACATGCAACCTTCGCCGGCGGTCGCCGGCAAAATGCTTATGGCGGACGGCTTTCTGCAGCGTGACCCGAAAGACGGCACACCCGTGTCGCAGAAGACGGAAGTGTATCTCGGCTATACCGACAAGAATTTGTATGTGGTGTGTATCTGCTTTGACGCGGAGCCGGACAAAATTCGAGCGCACCTGGTGCGACGCGAGCTGATCAATGACGACGATCAGTTCGGGTTTGTTCTGGACACCTTTCGCGATCGTTCGCATGGTTTATTTTTTTACATAAACCCGCTGGGGGTTCAGCAAGACGGGATCTGGGACGAAGCCAGCCTCAACCAGAATGGCCCCGACTATTCCTACGATATGGTGTGGAACTCGGAGGCGAAGCTGACCGGTAAGGGATATGTTGCCTGGTTTGAGATTCCATTCAAGTCGCTGAGGTTTCCGCCCGCTGACCTGCAGAAGTGGGGCGTGTTTTTCGAGCGGGACATCAAGCGCAACAGCGAAGATTCTTTCTATCCGCACATCACCAGCAACGCGCAGGGCTTTTTGCCGCAGGCGGTGGAGATGGACGGCATGGAGAAAGTCACGGGCGGGCGCAACCTGCAACTGATCCCGTATGTGGTCGGACGGGCATTCCGCGATCTAGATGATCGCGACCCGACCAATCCGTATTTTGGAGGCAAGCATCTGGAAGTGCGGCCAGGGCTGGACGCGAAGATGGTGCTGAAGGACTCGTTCGTACTGGATGCGACGATCAACCCCGATTTTTCGCAGGTGGAATCGGACCAACCGCAAATTACGGTGAACCAGCGCTTCGAAGTTTTCTTTCCGGAGAAGCGCCCGTTTTTTCTGGAGAATTCCAGCTATTTCACGACGCCGGTCAATCTGGTGTTCACGCGGCGGATTGCCGACCCGGAGTTTGGTGTCCGGCTGACCGGCAAGAGCGGTCCGTGGTCGGCGGGAATATTGATGGCGGATGACCGCTCGCCGGGAGGAAGCGTGACGCCCTACGACCCGCTGACCGGGCACCGGGCGTATTTCGGGGTTGTGCGCGTCAGCCGAGATATCGGCAAGGCTTCGAGCATCGGGCTGATTTACACGGACCGCGAACTGCACACCGTTCCGGGTGAGGTGCAGTGCACAGACAATCCGTGCATCGTGGGATCGAACCGCGTGGGCGGTTTCGACGCCAAAATCAAACCGGACGCGAAATGGCTGATCACGGTGCAGGCGCTGAACAGCCATACCAGGTTTTACGACGGAACTCACAAAGGCGGGCCGGCCTATGACTGGTATGTCGAGCGAAGTTCTACAAAAACCGAATACAACATCAATTATCAGGACACCGCGGCCGGCTTTGAGACCGACACCGGATTTTTCCGGCGGCCGGATATTCGCCGCCTGAGCCAGTTTGCCAACTATCGCTTTCGCCGCGAGCGCGGTGCGCTGCAGTGGCATGGTCCGTCCGTCTTTACGATCAACAACTGGGACCACAGCGGGACGCGGCTGGAGTGGTTCACCAACGTGAACTGGCGGTTCGTCCTGACCGGATCGAGCAATTTCGGAGTGTATGCAAACATCGGGCATGAACGGCTGCGCCCGGTCGACTTCACCACTCTGACCACGAACCGGGACTATGAGAACTACCAGCGCGGGTTCTGGTACAACTTCGGATACTGGAAGCCGGTGTTGCTGTCGGCGGAGATCAACTGGGGCCAGGCAAGCAACTACGACACCTCGGTCGGGCCGCCGGTGTCGGCCCACGCCAACAACATCCAGGCCTCGGCCACCATTCGGCCTTTGCCGGGGCTGACCGTGGACAACACTTACCTTCTGACTCGCTTGCAGGACTTGCACACCGGCGCGAACATTTTCAACGACCACATCCTGCGCTCGAAATGGAACTACCAGTTCACTCGCGCTCTTTCCCTGCGCGTGATCGCACAGTATGACGGTCTGCTCTCCAACTACAACGCCCTTCGCCCACAGGTTGCGCTCAGCTCCCTGCCGCCGGCAAAGAATTTCAACGCCGATGTGCTGCTGACATACTTTGTTCATCCCGGCACCGCGATTTATGTGGGCTACAACAGCAATCTGCAGAACCTGGCGAACCCAGTGACCGTTGACCCGCTGGGCAACCTCAGCCGCACTCCCGAGCACTTCATCAACGACGGCCGCCAGATCTTCGTCAAAATTTCCTATCTATTCCAGCGATAGGGCACGAGCCGTGCCTAGCCTGTTACGAAAAGCGGACAAGTAAACAGCCGCCCCATGCAGTGCGCCGGGGCCATGATGTATCTTGACGAGTCCGCTGCGCAGAGCACAGTCTAGGCAGGGAGGGATGAGTGCGAGGTTTCAAACAAAGCGCGAGGATTTGGCCGAGTGTGATGTTTCTGTTCATGGCTACTTCCGCGGCGCATGCGCAGGCCGCCGGCGAGCAAGTCACGCCCCCCGAGAAAATCGCGGCCCATGCCGAGCTTCACATCCCCCGCCTCACGCAGGCCCCGGCGCTCGAAGATTTTCTCAGCATGGAGCCGAAAGGCGAAGTTGCGCAGCAGATGACGCGGGTGACAGATTTCCGGCAAAGAAATCCGCACGACGGCGATCCCGTGACCCAGCCAACGGCGGCGTATCTCGGATACGACCAGAAAAATCTCTACGTCGTCTTTGTGTGCCACGACGACCCGAAGAAGGTGCGTGGGCGCATGTCGCGGCGGGAGGACGTTTATGACGACGATCAGGTCGAGATCATGCTCGACACGTTTCATGACCAGCGCCGCGCCTACGCATTTTTGAGCACGCCGCTGGGCATTCAGTGGGACGCGATCTGGAATGAAGCCACGCGCGGCGAGACCAATAACGGCAACTGGGACCAGTCCTGGGATGCGGTGTGGAACTCGCGCGGCAAGCTGACCGAGCAAGGCTACGTGGTGTGGATGTCCATCCCGTTCAAGAGCCTGCGCTTTCCCGCGGGCGACAAGCAGGAGTGGGGCGTCATTCTGTACCGGGAAATTACGCGCAACACGGAAGACACGTTCTGGCCCTATGTGACGTACAAAGTCGCGGGACGCCTGCGCCAGGCCGCGACGCTAAAAGGATTGGAGGGCATTTCGCCGGGGCGCGACATCGAGCTGATTCCCTACGGGATCATGCGCGGATTTCGCGCGCTCGACCAGCGCGATCCGTCGAATCCGTATTTTCAGCACGCCGTGGCGCAGGGGCAGACCGGGCTGGACGCAAAGTTTGTGTTTCACGACCACTTCACGCTCGATGCGACGGTCAATCCGGATTTCTCCCAAGTGGAGAGCGAAGATCCGCAGATTACGGTGAACCAGCGTTTTGCCGTGTATTTTCCGGAGAAGCGGCCGTTCTTTCTGGAGAACGAAGATTTCTTTCGCACGCCGATCGATTTGTTTTTCACGCGCAACATCGCCGACCCCTCGGCCGGACTGCGTCTTACCGGCAAACAGAACGGCTATTCGGTGGGCCTGATGACGACGGATGACCGGAGTCCTGGCCTGATCGTGCCGGACTCGGACCCGCTTTCGGGATCGCGGTCTTATTACACGATTGCGCGCGTGAGCCGTGACATTCTCAACCAATCGAGCGTGGGATTGCTCTACACCGATTGGGAATATCCGCAGGCCAAGCAGTTCAATCGCATCGGCGGAGTGGATGCGCGTTTTCGGCTGGGGCCGACCTGGTCGCTGGAAGGCCAGGCGGTGGTGAGTTCGACGAATTTGGGTACGTATCAGGCGGGCCCGGCGGACCAGATCGAACTGCGCCGCGACGGCCTGCATTTCAGTTATGACAACATCTATTCCGACATCAGCCCCGGGTTCACCACTGTGCCGGGATTTGTGAATCGGACCGATATCCGGTCCATGGCGCAGACCATTGACTACCGCTTCCGGCCGAAAAAAGGCTGGATCGTCGACTGGGGTCCGTCGATCAATCAATCGCTGGTCTACGACCACGAGGGCACGCGGCTCGATACCGATTATTACCCTTATCTGGCGATCCACGGCCGCGGGCAGACTTATGTGTTTCTCAATCCTTACGAGGAGAAGCGCGAGCGGCTGCGCCCGCAGGATTTTGCCGCGATCGGCCTGAGCGGGGTGACCGCTGATTTCGATTATCACGAGCGCTACACGGGCGCTTCGTTTCAGACCAGCTACTTAAAATGGGCGACGATTTCGGCGGGCTACACTTACGGCGATGGCGTGAATTTTGTGCCTGCCGCCAAGCTGCCCAAACACTTTAACCTGCCGCCACAATATTTGACGGCGCGAGTGACCCGCGCCACCGGTGGGCTGACCATTCGCCCCATCAAGCCGCTGAAGATTGACAACACTTACCTTTACGAGCGGTTGCGGGCGAGCGACGCGGCTTATCAATTCATGAAGGCGACCCGCGCGGGCCAAGGCATTCTCGGCAACCATATCTTCCGCAGCAAGTGGAACTGGCAGTTTACGCCGCGGCTTTCGATGCGGCTCATCCTGCAATACTACGCGGTGTTGGCGAACACGCCGGGGAACACGGTGTATCCGTATACCTATCTGCCGACGCAGAAGCAGTTCAACACCGACTTTTTGATCACCTACCTGGTGCATCCGGGGACGGCGGTATATGTTGGCTACAACAGCGACCTGCAGAACTACGACCATGGCCTGGCGCTGGACCCGCTGGCCGGGCTGTATTCAAACCGGGGGTACATCAACGACAGCCGACAGTTCTTTGTGAAGGTGGCGTACCAGTTCAGGTATTGAGGGATGGGCGGGAGGAGTCCGAGTCAAAATCCCCACCCTCTCGCAAAGAACGCGAGAAGGATGGGGCACCCGCGATGAAAGTCATCGCATGTCCATATTGATCGCAGTCCGTCGAGCGGGGGTAGGGGACGCGGGGAGCGTGAGTGCGTGCATGCAGTCGGCGTTTGAGCCCTTTCGATCGGACTACACTCCTGACGCCTTTGCGGATACGGTTCTCAGTCCGGAAGCGGTTCGAATCAGAATGCGGCGCATGACGGTCTATGTGGCGTGCATTCCGAGTGGCGAGGTGGTGGGGACGATTGCAACGGCCTGGGAAGGCAAGGAAGGCCATCTGCGAGGCATGGCCGTGCTGCCAGCATGGCAGGGGAAGTCGGTTGCGGAACACCTGCTTCGCGCCGCCGAAAGCGACTTGGCGACCGCCGGCTGTGCGCGAGTGACGCTTGACACGACGATACCTCTCCAGCGGGCCATCCGCTTTTATGAGAGAAATGGCTTTGCCGCTACCGGGGAAGTCAGCGATTTCTTTGGCATGCCGCTGCATGAATATGCGAAGGCGCTGTCGCTGGATCCGGGACCAAGCCATCTTGCCCGACCCGTGGAAAATCGGGTAAAATAAGAAGATTCGAGTCTAGGTGAGGAGCAACATGAAGGCAGGAATTCATCCCGCATACAACGATGTTCGCGTGCATTGCGCGTGCGGCAACGTGTTTACCACCCGTTCGACCAGCAAGGAAGGCATCAGCCTGGAAATCTGTGCGAACTGCCATCCCTTCTTTACCGGTAAGCAGAAACTGGTGGATACGGCCGGACGCGTCGAGCGTTTCCGCCGTAAGTACGCCAAGGCCGAGCCGGCCAAGAAGTAAGCCGCGGATTTGACGGATTCACACTGATAGATCGGGCCCCCGCTGCGGCGGGGGCTTTGTTTTGCGCCCAACAGTAGAATGGAATCGTGAGGAAGTATTGGGACAAGTCGGCGGGGGCACGGCCAGACGTGGGCGAAGTATCCCGCGCCGAGCGAATCGTGCCGTCTTCCGTGATGATCGGGAGCGTGCGGATCGCTCCCGCGACGGTGCTCGCTCCCATGGCGGGCGTGACCGACACGGTGTTTCGCCGGTTCATCCGTAACCTGGGCGGGTGCGGACTGATCATGACCGAGTTCACCTCGGCCGATGGCGTGCTGCGCAAGAAAGATCAGAAGGCCAAGCGCTATCTGCATTTCTATGGCGACGAGCACCCAATTTCGGCGCAGTTGTTCGGCAGCAATCCTGAAGTGATGGCCGAGGCGGCGCGGATTGTGGAGGGGCTTGGGTTCGACCTCGTAGATCTGAACCTGGGGTGTCCGGCGAAGAAAGTGGTGAAGTGCAACGGAGGGTCGGGCCTGCTGCGCGATCTGCCGGCGATCGGCAAGATTTTTGAAGCGGTACGCGCGGCGGTGAAGATTCCGTTCACAGTGAAATTTCGCGCCGGATGGAATGACGAAGAAATAGTGTGCGTGGAACTGGCCCGCATGGCGGAGCAGTGCGGGCTGGCTGCGGTGGCCCTGCATGCGCGGACACGCGAAATGGGCTATAGCGGCAACGCGCGATGGGAATGGATCGCCGCGGTGAAAGATGCGGTGAAGATTCCGGTGATTGGCAATGGCGACATTCGTACGCCCGAGGATGCGTGCGCGATGGTGGCGCAGACGGGATGCGATGCGGTGATGATCGGCCGCACCGCGCCGGCGAACCCGTGGATCTTCCGGCAGATTGAGCAGTATTGCGCGCGCATGGGAGATGCCGGGACTAGCAATGGCCATGTGGGGACGGCCGCCCTCGGCCGTCCCGTCGAGCGAAGCTCGACGGGGGTCGAATTTGGCAGTCAGTTTAATCGAACAACTTCGGGCCTTCGGCCCGACGGACAGCCGAGGGCGGCTGTCCCCACGCGAGCATCGCTGTACGACGAACCGTCAGAGACCGACCGCTACCAGATGATTCGCACTTACTTCGCGATGCTGATTGAAGAAGAATTGCCGGACGCGGTGGGCAAGATGAAGCAGTTCGCGTCATGGTTCACGCACGGCGTGCCCGGCGGCGCTGCTCTGCGCAAGGAAATTTACGAATCGAAGAGCGATGTGGAAGTGCTGCGGCGGGTGGAGGAGTTCTTCGAGGCACGGCTGTGTGGGGTTAGCGTTGGAGCCAGCGAAGGCTGATCCATGAGTGAAGGCCGAGTCTTTCTTTCTGCCGCATGGCGCGACCTGGTCATGCTCAATTATGCGGTTGATCCCACCCTGCTACATCGGCATGTTCCCGCTGGAACAGAATTGGATTCTTTTGGTGGCAACACATACGTCAGCATGGTCGGTTTTCGCTTCCTGAATACAAAACTTCTCGGAACCCTCCCCATACCGTTTCACGTCGACTTTCTAGAAGTGAATCTGCGATTTTATGTTCGTCGTAAGGCAGGCGCAGAGGAGCGAAGGGGTGTCGTATTCATTTCTGAGATTGTGCCGAGGTCGGCCATTGCCGCAACCGCGCGTTTGGTCTACGGAGAAAACTATATCTCCCTGCCGATGAAACACGACGTGAAGATGGGTGGTTTCAACGTAACCGCAGAGTACCAATGGAAGCTAGGCGGTCAATGGTGCTCACTGAGTGCTGAGGCGACGGGTAGGTCAGAGCTGCCCGTAAGCGGCAGCCTTGAGCAATTCATCACCGAGCACTACTGGGGATATTCGAAACAGAGCGCAGGTGGCTGCGTTGAATACAGAGTTACGCACGAACCGTGGCAGGTGTGGACTGCAAGCTCTGCGGCTTTGGCGGGCGACTGCAGCGCCCTTTATGGAGCCGAGCTTGCATCAGCCGTTACAAAGCAGCCCGACTCCGCATTTATTGCGAAGGGCTCTCCGGTGATTGTCCACAAGGGGACAAAGCTGAGATGATCCCAGTTTTCGGCCGAGCGTTGATCGGCCGGACAGCCGAGAGCGGCTGTCCCCCCCCCCAAGCTAAGCAGGTCGGGCGACCATCTTCCCCGTCTCTGCCTTTTCGACATACGCCCACGGCATGTGCGGGTCGTGGGTGAAGACCGTCAGCCATTTTCCGGGCACGGAGTGCGCGTAGTAGCGCTTCTTGCTCGCGATGGTCTCGAGCGGATAGAGATCGAAGCCCATGCCCCAGGCGAGATCAATGTGCGCGCTGGTGGGGATGAGGTCGGAAATGTAACAGGCGGTCTTTTCGCCGCTGCACACAATTATGGCTTGCATGCTCGCTGTGTGGCCGCGGAAGGTTTCGACGGAAATGCCGGGAACGATTTCTTCGCCGCCCTTGAGCAGCGTCATCTGGCCGCTCGAGACCAGCGGATCGTAATTGTCGGGAATGTAGCTGATGGCGTCGCGCTCGCTGGGGCGGCGCGCGTAAAGCCACTCGCCTTCGGGCGCGTAATACTTTGCGCGAGGAAAGGTCGCGACGGCTTTGCCGCTCTGGTCGCGTACGGTGTTCCAGCCGCAGTGGTCGAAGTGCAGGTGGGTGTTGATGACGATGTCAATGTCTTCAGGCGCGATGCCGGAGGCGGCGAGACTGCTGAGCAACTGCGCGGGCTGGCCGTAGATTTTCACCATGCGCTCGGAAAGTTTGTTGCCCATGCCGGTTTCGACCAGCACGGTTTGTTTTCCGGTGCGGATCAGCAGCGAGTTCAGGCCGGAGGTGACCAGGTTGCGCTCGTCAGGCTGCATTTTCTTCGACCACATGGTTTTCGGAATCACGCCGAAGAACGCGCCGCCATCGAGCGGATAGGTGCCGTCGGAGAAAACTGTGAGCTCGAAATCGCCCAGGGTGGTGCGGTGCATGAGGCTAGTGTGCCACAGAGACGGGCAGGGCCTGGCCAGCGATCGTCAGTTGGCAGATTGGTTTACGCATTAGGCCGGCTGAGCCTGAGATCCCTTCGGCTTCGCTCAGGGCAGGCTCTTCGCTCCGCCTGAAAGACGGCTACGCTCAGGATGACAAGGTTATCCAAACACGGCTTATCGCGGATTGGTCCCATGTTCTGCGAGAATCCAGTCATGCTGGAGCGTCCGGCGGGGGTAAGTGCGATTGCAGTGGGGTTCGGGTTGGCTTCGGCGTATCTGTGGGCAATGGGTGTTGTGGGACTGGCCTCGCCGGATCGCGAACCAGTGCGGCAGATCACGCTGCTGGTGGTGGGGCTGTTGTATGTCGGGCCTTACATTGCGCTGCTGGCGGGGATTGCCGCGGCTCTGATCGGCTGGGGATTGTGGCGGTTGAATAACTGGGCGCGGCTGGTTGCGATGATTTTCGCGGCCGCCGGCATTGTGATGCTGGTGCCGGGCGTGTCGTCTCCGATGATGAGATGGACGTTCGCCGCCAGCGGCGCGGGCATGATTGTACGCGTGATGGTGCTCTGGTATTTGTGGCGGGACGATGTGGCGGCGGCGTTCGGGCGCGTGAATTAGTTAAGAGGACGCCTGGCGGGGCTGCACGTCGCGCCGGCGTGAAAGGGATCCTTCGACTGCGGTTGTGCTCCGGCGAGCCGGAGCACAATCCTCGCTCAGGATGACAAGAGGTTCACGATGACAGGGGAACCTTGGCTGTTTTCTTCTCCACGCGCTTGCTGATTTCAAATTTCAGTTTGCCGGTTTTTTTGTCGGCGTCAATCACGATGTGGTCGCCGTGCAGGACTTCGCCTTCCAGAATCTTGAGCGCGAGCGGGTCCTGCACCATTTTCTGAATGGCGCGCTTGAGCGGGCGCGCGCCGAAGCTGGGGTCGTAGCCTTCGGTGAACAGCACGTCGCGCGCGGCGTCGGTCAGCTCGATGGAAATCTTGCGGTCGGCGAGCAGGCGGCGCACGTCTTCCAGGCGCAGCTCGATGATCTTCGCCAGTTGTTCTTTGCCGAGCGGATGGAACACGACAATGTCGTCCACGCGGTTGAGGAACTCGGGCTTGAAGTGCGCGTGAAGCACTTCCATCACCTGCGCGGTGGCTTTTTCGAAGTCTTCCGGCTTGTGAAGGTCGGCGGACTGGAGAAATTGCGATCCCAGGTTCGAAGTCATGATCAGGATGGTGTTCTTGAAATCCACCACGCGGCCTTTGCCGTCGGTGAGGCGGCCGTCGTCCATGATTTGCAGCATGACGTTGAACACGTCGGGATGCGCTTTCTCGATTTCGTCGAACAGGATGACGGCGTAAGGGTGGCGGCGCGCCTGCTCGGTGAGCTGGCCGCCCTCTTCGTAGCCGACGTATCCCGGCGGCGCGCCGATGAGGCGAGAGACTGCGTGCTTCTCCATGTATTCCGACATGTCAATGCGGATGAGGGCGTGCTCGTCGTCGAAAAGAAATTCGGCGAGGGCGCGTGCGAGTTCAGTTTTCCCGACGCCGGTGGGGCCGAGAAAAATGAATGAGCCGATGGGACGCTTGGGATCGCTGAGACCGGCGCGGGAACGGCGAATGGCGTTGGCGATGCGTTCGAGCGCTTCGTCCTGGCCGATGACGCGCGAGCGCAGGCGGTCTTCCATGTTGACGAGCTTCTTCACTTCGCCTTCCAGCATCTTGCTGATCGGAATGCCGGTCCAGCGCGAGACGATGCGGGCGACGTCTTCTTCGTCCACCTGCTCTTTGAGCATGGGAGACTTGGTCGCGGCGGCCTTCTCGCTCAGTTTGGCGAGTTCGGCTTCGGTCTGCACCAGCAGGCCGTAGCGGATTTCAGCAACCCGCTGCAAGTTGCCTTTGCGCTCTTCGGCCTGCTCTTCCTGCTTCAGCTTTTCGATCTTCTCTTTCAGGTCGCGCACGCGGGCGATCAGATCTTTTTCTTTTTTCCAGTTGGCCTTGAGCGTGTTCGATTTTTCGCGGACTTCGGCGAGCTCGCGATCAATCACATGCAGCCGCTCTTTGGAGTTGGGGTCGTCTTCTTTCTTCAGCGCCTGCTTTTCAATTTCCAGTTGTGTGGCGCGGCGTTCGAGCTGGTCAATGTCGGTGGGCAGCGAATCAATCTGAATGCGCAGGGATGCGGCAGCCTCGTCCACCAGGTCGATGGCTTTGTCGGGCAGAAAGCGGTCGGAAATGTAGCGATGCGAAAGCGTGGCCGCGGCGACGATGGCCGAGTCTTTGATGCGCACGCCGTGATGGACTTCGTATTTCTCTTTCAGCCCGCGCAGAATGGCAATCGTATCTTCCACGTTGGGTTCGCCGACGAACACGATCTGGAAACGGCGTTCGAGCGCGGCGTCTTTCTCGATGTACTTGCGATATTCGTTCAGCGTGGTAGCGCCAATGGCGCGCAGCTCACCGCGGGCAAGCGCGGGCTTCAGCATGTTAGACGCGTCAATGGCGCCTTCGGCCGCGCCGGCGCCCACCAGAGTGTGCAGCTCGTCAATGAAGAGAACGATCTGGCCGGCGGCGTCTTCAATTTCTTTCAACACGGCCTTCAGGCGGTCTTCAAACTCGCCGCGATATTTTGCGCCGGCCAGCATCGCGCCGAGGTCGAGCGAGACCACGCGCTTGTTCTTCAACACTTCTGGCACGTCGCCGGAAATGATGCGCTGGGCAAGGCCTTCCACGATGGCGGTTTTGCCGACGCCGGGCTCGCCGATCAGCACCGGATTATTCTTGGTGCGGCGGGAAAGCACCTGAACCACGCGGCGGATTTCTTCATCGCGCCCGATGACGGGATCGAGCTTGCCGCGGCGGGCCTGCTCGGTCAGATCGCGGGCATACTTATCCAGCGCCTGATACTTGGCTTCGGGGTTCTGGTCGGTGACTTTCTGCGTGCCGCGGACAACGGTGAGCGCTTTCAGGATGGCATCGTAAGTTGCGCCATGACGCGCGAGAATCTGCTGCGAGACATCCTGCTTCAGGTGAGTGATGGCAAGCAGCAGGTGCTCGGTGGAAACGTACTCGTCCTTGAAGTTGGCGGCTTCCTTGAATGCCTGGTCGAGCAGCTTGGTCGCGGCGTTCGACATGGTGGCCTGGGCCGCGCCGCCGCCGGAAACTTTGGGCAGCTTTTCAATTTCTTTGTACACGTCGGCGAGAACGGCCTGCGGGCCGATGCCGATCTTGTCGAGCACGGGCGGCACAATGCCTTCTTTGTCTTCGAGCAACGCCGCGAGCAGATGCACGGGCATGAGCTCGGGATTGCCGTGCTCGGAAGCAAGGTCATTCGCGCGCTGGACGGCTTCCTGCGCCTTGACGGTGAATTTGTCCCATCGGATGGGCATGATTTTCTCCTAGTTACAACGCATAGAGGGGAGCTTGATCATTTGGTGTTAGTTCCGGGTTTCGGCGAATTCTTGGGGGGTCGGAGCCCAGCAGCCACAATCGCCTTTTCGCGATCACGGAGCTTTTCTAAAATCTTAATCTTTTCGCTAAAGCTGAGCGCGGCCAGGCGAGCCTGGAGTTTCGGTTTGCTCATTGCGATCCTTTCAAAAATCTGCCAGCATTGTCCCCCAAACACAGAGGCCGGAGCAAAGCCCCGGCCCCACACGTTCCTGATCGAAAACAACTCTTACGCGGCCTGGCCCGTGCTCTTCACTTCTTTCGAAGCGGGCTGCTTGCCTTCGAGCGTGGTCTTGCCAGTTCCGACGTTGACTTTGATCTGCTTCGGCTTGGCTTCGGCTTTCTTGGGCAGAGAGATCTTCAACACGCCCTTGTCGTAGTCGGCCGCAACCTTCTCGGCGTCCACGGTGTTGGGCAGGGTGAAGGTGCGAGTGAAGCTGCCGTACTGACGCTCCACGCGGCGATAGTTCTCCTGCTTCTCTTCGGTCTCGATCTTGCGTTCGCCGTGCACGGTCAGGATGTTGTTCTCGATGCGGACATCAATGTCCTTCTCGTCGATGCCCGGGACTTCGACTTTGAGCGTGACGCTGTGCTCGTCTTCGTAGATATCAACGGCCGGGGCAAATCCGGAGGCCTCGAGGGACTCTTCCCCTTCAAAGTGATTGCCGAGGCTGTGCTGGAACAAGCGGTTGATGCGGTCCTGCAGCTGCGAGTATTCGCGCACAGGCTGGAAGCGGGTAAGAACGGTCATGGTAATTCTCCTTCTGAAATTTGAGCTTCGGGCGGCCTTTAGGGCCGGGGAAGCGGGTTTTAAAGTGAGCGATCCAACTAGCAATTGGATGTCAAATGACTACACGCGAATCATAAAATATGAGTATGTTATTGTCAACAATAAAATATGCTTATATTTCAATCATTTACGAAGCATATGCAGCACTTTAGGTAGGAAGTTTCCGGCACATTGAGCAATCCGGGGTGATCTTTTGCCTGGCCTCGAAGCTCGACCAGCCTTAAGTGGCGGTGGGTGTCGGCTGCGGCCGAGGCAAGCATTTCAAGAAAGGCCTGGTGGCTGACGTGGTAGGAGCAGGAGCAGGTCACCAGTACGCCGCCGGGGCGGAGCATCTTCATGGCGCGCAGGTTGAGTTCCTTGTAGCCGCGCATGGCGGCTTCGAGATCGCGCTTGGTCTTGGCGAAGGCCGGCGGATCGAGAACGATGGTATCGAAATGGAGGGAAGCGGAATAATCCTTGAGCAGGTCGAAGGCATTGGCCTCGATCCACTCAATCTCGCGTTGATTGAGTGTCGCGTTACGGTCGGCGACTTCCAGCGCGGAACGCGAGCTGTCCACGCCGGTGACTTGCGAGCAGCGACCAGCCATATGCAAAGCGAAACCGCCCTGGTAGCAGAACACGTCGAGCGCCTCGCCGCGGGCATATCGCGCGGCGGCAGCGTAGTTTTCGCGCTGGTCGAGGAATGAGCCGGTCTTCTGCCCTTCGGCGGCGTCGTAGTGAAACTGCACTCCGTTCATCGCGACCACCGTGGCGGCTTTCTCCCCGCGCAAAATCTGCGAACTTCGCGGCGGCAAGTTCTCCAACTCGCGGACGCGAGCATCCACGCGTTCGAAAACCGTTGCACCTGGGAGTCGCGACGATAGCTCGGCCAGGACCACATCGCGGACCAGATCGGAATCCATGGCCTGCGTGAGCAACTGCAGGGAAAGGATGTCGTTGTAGCGGTCCACAACCAGGCCGGGCAAGAAGTCGGCCTCACTGAAAATGAGCCGGCAGGCGTTGCTGTCGGAAACGACCGCGTCGCGGTATGCGATGGCAGCGGCGATGCGCTCTCGAATCAAAGTGGGCAGATCAGAAACGGTGTCGCGCGAAATCATGCGGACTGCGATCTGCGAGCTGCTGGAATAGAGCGCGGCGCCAAGCGGCTTGCCGCGCGTATCGGTGACGGTTACGAGCGCTCCAGGCGCGGCGTCGGCGGCCGAGACGATGTCGGAGCGGTAGACCCAGACGTGGCCGTCTTTCAGCCGGGCAACGCCGCGGGGAGAAATCTTGACCTTCGGAATAGCAGCGCTTGCGGGGCTCTCGGGCATGGAGCCATCTTAAACGGTGCGGCTTGGCCGATCGAACGCGCCAACCGCGCTCGTCGTCCGTTGTTGGGGCGGCCGCCTCGGTGTAGATTAGACCGCACCATCCCCCGCCGCAAAACGGAGGCGCATGGATAACGATCGCTCTCTTGCTGCTCGCGCCCTAAGGATCGTCGGGTTTGCATTGCTTGCCTTGGCTATAACTGCCGTCGCCGGAGGTGTCTGGAGCGTTCTGCTCGTGGCGAACCTTCGAGGTAGCCCGGCAATCCCCTGGTCTGTTCCGGTGATGGCGATTCTGCTCTGGCTGATGTGGATCTATTTGGGAGGAAGGGGATGGCCACGCAGCACTTCTGATGCGCGGCGCCGCTACCTCCGAGCCAACGCGCGACCGTTCCGAACGTACGTGTGGTCTTTGGTGGCGGGCGTCCTGTCCGTGGTCGCCCTGGCGGGGTATTGGATCGTGCTGTTTCAGTTGGTCAAAATGCCGCCCAACGCACTTCCCGATATGTCAGCCTATCCCCGACTTACGGTTCTACTCATGATTGTCATGGCATCGCTAGTTGCGCCGTTCATGGAGGAGGCCGGGTTCCGTGGATATTTCCAAGTTGCGCTGGAACAAGAGTTTCGTGCTCCGGTTGCGATCACTCTATCTTCACTTGTTTTTGCACTCGCGCACCTCTCTCACGGCCTGTTCTGGCCAAAGCTGCTCGTGTACTTTCTGGTGGGCGCTGTGTTTGGAGTGACGGCGTATCTGACGAATTCTTCGCTTCCGGCAATTCCGCCGCACATCATCGGGGACATTACTTTTTTCACTCTTATCTGGCCGCATGATGCGGCGCGACGGCTGGTCCTCAACTCTGGGACTGACAGCTGTTTCTGGCTTCATATGGCCCAGGCGATCGTGTTTACAGTTCTGGCAGTTTGGGCTTTTTGGAGGCTGGCGAGGGAGCGAAGTCAGGGTCCGACTCGGTGACAAGGGGTCGCTCTAATTGTTGGAAAGCGAGTCGAGCTTGGCTCGACCGGACAGCCCGTCGACTTCGCTCAGGGCAGGCTTGGCGGCTGTCCCCACGCGAGCATCAGCTCGCGGCTTGCTCGGAGGGGATTTCCTCCGCCGCGTGTTTGGCGGCAGGGCGAGCACTCATCTCAGTGCGCGCAGCGGCAAGGTCGTAGACCAGCGAATCGAGCGCCAGGCTGGGGATTTCGGTACCCCAGCTTTCCATCTCCGCTTCCGACCAGTTGCCATTGAGGCGAATCGCGCCGGTAATGTCTTCCGGGAAAGCCTGACGGTAGTCGCCTTCGCGGATCAGGACATCTCCGACCATACGGCCGGAGTGCAGATCAAAGACCCGGCGGCTGGACTGCGCCCCGGCTTTGGTGAGGCACAGGAAAACTTCGCCGTGGGCAGGATCGTCGGAGCGGTAGTACCAGGCCTGCGGCGCGTCGAGCTTTGGGCGGTGACGGCGCGGGCGGGCTGGGGCGTGATGGGCCGAGGTGGACTCTTCGTGGGAAGCGTCGTAGTAAATGATGCGCTGGCAGGTATCGCAAGTCATGCGCGCGCCGCCGATCAATTCGTTGTAAGACTGCGGCCGCAGCATGACCTGGCAGGCCTGGCATTGTTGGTTGCGCACTTCGGCGATGCCGGTGCCGCGCAGTTTGGAGACGCGGTCGTAGTGGGCGAGCAGGTCTGGATCGATACCACCGCGGAAGCCGTCACGCTTACCGCGCAGGACGGCGAGTTGCGCCTCGTCTTCGGCGGTGCGCTCGCGGGCGGCGGCCTTCTCTTTTTCGATCTCCGCGGTTTCGGCCTTCAGTTCGGCCTCGGCGACTTTCACTTCCGAGTCGCGTTTTTCGGCGGCGACCATCAACTCCAAAATCTTGTCTTCGGTGGCGCGGATCTCCTGCTCGGCGAACTGAATCTCGTGCATCAGCGCCTTGTACTGGTCGTTGGTCTTGACGTCGAGCGACTGGTCGCGGTATTTGGAAATCTTTGCGCGCTGTTCCTGGATGGTAGTTTCGTATTTTCGGCGGGAAGCCTCGTCGGCTTTCACCGCGTCGCGGGCCTTGGTGAGCTGGCCCTGCGTTTTGGCGAGCTTGGTTTCAATGGCGGCGACGCGCCGGGGAAGTTCCGCAACTTCGTCCTGCAGGCGGCGGATTTCCTTGTCGGCTTGCTGAAGCTGCAGGAGGTTTTCGATGTCGGGATGCATCGTGTGAGCCTTGATTCTAACATGCGGGGTTGATGCGTCACCGCTGAAATCGCGGCCCTGACGATGATTAGCCGCGCCCGCTCGTGTACACTCATGTGTTTGCCGGGGCGTGCGTTTCCGCCGCCATCCATGCGCAACGAGGAGATTCCAAATGAAACGATTCATGACGGGTCGTGTCCAAATGCTGGCCGGGATGCTGTTTTTCGGAGCGAGCGCGATGCTGTTGGCGCAATCGGAGCAGAAACCGCTGACCATTGAAGCCATGTTTGCGCCGGGCGGGCTGATGGGGCGTGGACCCGAGACCATGGAATGGAGCCCGGATGGCACCAAGTTGTCGTTTGTACAGCGGCAGGGCGACCAGGGCGACCTGTGGTACATGGACACCACGACCGGCGAGAAGAAAATCCTGGTGAGCGCAGAGAAGCTGGCGAGCCTGGCGCCGGATTACAACAAGGTGAAGAATGAGCGCGAAAAGGAGCGCCTGACGCGTTATCACGTGGCGGCTTATTCGTGGGCGCCGGATTCGAAGCATCTGCTGTTCGATTCGCAAGGGCAGCTTTGGCTGTATGACCTGGGCTCGGGCACGGCCACGCAGGTGACTTCGGCGCCGGACCCGAGCGGCGATCCCAAGTTTTCGCCCGACGGCAGCCGTATCGCTTATGTTCGCAAGCACAATTTGTACGTGACGGCGGTCGATGGCAAGAGCGAGAAGGAACTCACCCACGACAAGGCCGATGATTTATTCAACGGTGACATCGATTGGGTGTACGCCGAAGAGTTGGCGGTGCGCAGCAATTATTTCTGGTCACCCGATGGGCGCGACATCGCCTTCCTGCACATGGACGAGACCAAGGTCACGACTTATCCGATCACCGACTGGATGCCGCGGCATCCGACGGTGGACAACGAGAAATATCCCAAGGTTGGCGATGACAATCCGTCCGTGAAACTGGGCGTGGTGGACACCGCCAAGGGCAAGACGAAGTGGCTGACGCTGAGCAGCGATGAGCAGGCCTACATTCCGCGATTTGGTTGGGTGCGCGAAGGCGTGGTGTGGGCGGAGGTGCTGAACCGCACCGAAGACAAAATGGACCTGTTTTTTGTCGACACTAAGACGGGCAAGTCGCGCGTGGTGCTGACCGAGGAGACGCCGGGCGCTTGGATCAACTTTGAGCAGGTGGAAGTGCGCTTTCTGAAATCGAGCGGACGGTTTGTGTGGCCGAGCTGGCGCGACGGCAACATGCATCTCTATCTTTACAGCTTCGATAAGCAGAATCCGATGGCGGCCGATGCCAAGCTGGAGCGGCAGTTGACCAAAGGCGACTTTGCCGTGCTGGGCATCGAAGGCGTGGATGAGGCCGCGGGGACCGTGTTCTTCTCCGCGAACAAAGACGATCCGCGGCAGGTACACGTATTTTCTGCGCAGCTCGATGGATCAGGAATGAAGGCGCTTACCTCGGACGAGGGCCTGCATTTCGCCGAATTCAGCGACGACGGCAAACACTACACCCATTTTTTCCTGAGCCCGACGCAGGTGCCGACCAACTCATTGTGCGCGGTCGGGGGTGCGTGTTTCCCGGTGTGGCAGGCAACGAATGCAATCGCCCAGTATGGCTTGCGCGCGCCGAAATATGTCGATTTCAAGGCCGACGATGGGACGACGCTCTATGGGCGGTTGTTGCTCCCGCCTAATCCGCCGGCCAGCGGCAAGATCCCGGTCATCGTGAACATCTACGGCGGTCCGGCGGGGCAGACGGTCAGGAAAGGCACGCCGGATGCCTTCGACGAAATCCTGGCGCGCGATGGCTTCGCGATTTTCTCCGTGGACAATCGCGGCACTCCGGGACGTGACCGGAAATTCCAGACCGCCATCCGTCACGAGTTCGGTGCGATCGAATTGAAGGACCAGCTCACCGCGCTGGACCAACTGTTCGTGCGGTATCCGGAGCTCGACAAGGACCGCGTCGGCATCTGGGGATGGTCCAACGGCGGCTCGATGACGCTTTACGCGATGACGCACTCAACAGCATTCAAGGCGGGCGTGAGCGTAGCGCCGGTGACCAACCAGCTCAACTACGACACGATCTATACCGAGCGCTACATGGGCCTGCTCAAGGAGGACGAAAAGGGCTACGAAATGTCGGACGTGACGAAAACCGCGAAGGACCTGCACGGCTCACTGCTGCTGGTGCACGGCACGAGCGACGACAACGTCCACTTCCAGAACAGCATTCAGATGATCAACGCGCTGATTGAAGCCGGCAAGCAGTTCCGGCTGATGATCTATCCTAACAAGACGCACGGCATCGCTGGCCCCGCGGCGCGCACGCACCTGTTTCACATGATTGAAGACCATTTTGTGAAGGAGTTGAAGTAGGAATCGTCAGCAGGGGTGCGCCCAGGTTGGCGTCATTCCGAAGGGCAGCGAGGAATCTCGCGTGTGGCGGGTGTGACCTGCGCGAGATCCCTCGACCCGGTGGATAAAACGCGGGGCCTCGGGATGACGCAGTCTTTCGTTGTGGCCGGGCTGGAAGGGGATGCGCGTTACTTCTTAGAGTCTTTCTTGGAAGCGCTTTCTTTCGACGAGCTTTCCTTGGATGAGCTGTCTTTCGCGCTTTCCGATTTCGTCTTCTCTTCCTTCTTCGACTCTTTGCCGGAATCCTTGGCTGACGCCGGGCCCTCGTTTTTGTTGGACGAATCGGATGAACCCGACGACGATCCTGTCGAGGGCTTCTTGGCGTAGTCGGTCACGTACCAGCCTGATCCCTTGAACTGCACGGCCGGGGCGGAAATCATCTGCTCCACCGCTCCGCCGCACTCCGGACACTTTTTCACCATCTTGTCGGAGAACTTCTGGATTTTTTCAAAGCGGTGACCGCACTTCTTGCACTCGTATTCGTAAAGGGGCATGGATTCAGACGTTTCGCAGCAGAAGGTGAACTCAATCAATTCTAGGGGCATGCGTTCAACGGCGTCAATTCTGGCGGTGTTAGACTGCGGCGATGAGCGAGCGGGAACCGGCATCGGGCAATGCGCCTCGGCGCGGCGAAGAAAGCGTGGAGAGCGGGCTGTACCTCGTCGGCACGCCGATCGGCAATCTGGAAGACATTACGCTGCGCGCGCTGCGCGTGCTGAAACAAGTTGACGTGATCGCCTGCGAGGACACGCGGCAGACCCAGAAGCTGCTGAATCATTTCGGCATCAGCACGCGCACCACCAGCTATCACGATCACAACGAGATGACCAAGGCCGCCGAGCTGGTGAAAGATCTGCAAGAAGGCGCGAGCGTCGCGCTGGTGACCGATGCGGGCATGCCGGGGATTTCCGATCCTGGGTATCGCCTGATTTCGCTGGCCATCCGGCATCACGTGCCGGTGGTGCCGATTCCGGGAGCGTCGGCGTTTCTCTCAGCGTTGGTGGCGAGCGGCCTGCCCACGGATTCATTTCGCTTCAGCGGATTTCTTCCCGCGAGGCGCGGGGAGCGTCGCGCGGCGCTGGAGGCAGTGAAAAGTTCTCCGCGCACGCAGGTGTTTTATGAAGCGCCGCATCGCGTGGTGGAAACGCTCGAAGACGTGTGCGAAGTGCTTGGAGATTTGCGTCATGTGGTGGTGGCGCGCGAAGTGACCAAGCTGCACGAAGAATTCCTACGCGGGCACGCCGCCGAAGTGCTGGAGAATTTGAGGGCGCGGGAGGCAGTGAAGGGCGAAATCACGCTGCTGATCGGGAAGGCGGAAGAAGCGGAGCCGCAGGTAGCGGCGCCCGCTAGGGTGAGCGTCCGGCAACGGGTTGAGCAGATCGTGGCCGAAGAGAAAGTGGACGAGAAGGCCGCGCTGAAAAAAGCTGCGAAAGAGCGCGGAATTTCGAAGAGCGAAGCGTACCGGGAGTGGCAGCGGGGGAAGTAGCGCTGCTCCGCGCTAGGGCTTACCTTTCTTGGCGCCGAACCGATCTTGCAGGTCCTGCTTCAGGCTTTCTGCTAGGGCAGTTCCCTTTGCGACTTTGTCGTCGCCGCCGAGTGCCTGATAGCGAGCGTTAATGTGCTCATAGCTTTCCTGGAGCACTACGTCAGTCACCATTGAAGCGTCCAGGGCGGCTATTGTTGGTCGCCGGGGCTTTGCAGACCTCAGGGCGACACAAGTGACGTACATCGCGAGATAAAACATGAGGTTCAGCCGGTGCCTATTCTCCATGTCGACACCGTCCAAAAATTCCTCGGCACGTTTCAAAATGAGGGCACATTTTCCGTATAGCCCGACGGGAAACTTCTCCGAAAATAGCTATTCGTAATTTCGTTCAGCGACGGTTGTGGGGCGTGCGCGAGCATCGTCGGGTTTCTGCAATACGATGGCCGCCAGAGCCTGGGCGAGGTAGGGGATGCTAACAATCTTGGTTGCAGGTATACCCTGATTTCTGTGGTAGTTTTTTCTTCTGTCGTAGTACAGATCAACGGCGCGCAGTGCAGATTCGATTTTCCGCTGTATGTCCTCGGTTGCGTGCAGCCACACTCGAGGTATGGCTGTCTGATTGTTTGTTGCTTTTATGATTCGATCCACACTTTGTGGCACCGTGTTCTCGATGAGCCTCACCAAGATCGTCCGCTTATCGTCGGATACATTAGGCTGCCGGAAATGGCTATATATTTCGAAAGAGGTTTGAAGGCCGTTCACGATGAGCGGCTCAGTAATGGAGAAGATATCGCCACTCGCGGTTACTTTTGACGCGATGATAGTTATCCCGTTGTTCAGCCACCAAAACTCTTCTGAACCTGAAGCCGCTAGACTTGTTCTGATTTCTTTATTAACCGCGACTTGGCCCTGATAATCCCGGACGTTTGCTTCAAATATATGGCCGCGAAGAGCATTGTTCTTGTCGCTGTCCGTGATGAATTCGTAGAATTTTCGCAAGGGGACTAGGCACAGGTATGCGGTTCCAAACCCAGACCAGCTCATGCTCTTACTGGCCTCAAGGCTAGTGGTCTTTGTGGGCGAGCGCTGGAACCACTGAAGGAGCTTCTTCGCTCCGACAAACTCAAAGGAGCAGTCCGCCGTGGAAAAAAGCTCTCTGCATTCTTTCAATAACAGATCGCGCCGCAGTTCAACATTTGGCTCTACTTGCTCGCCGAGACTTGCATAGAAGAAGCGGATTGATAGGGAAGGCCGGAAAGACAGTGCAGCTCTATAAATTGTATGGAAGCGCTCTATTGCGTCGAGCAGCGACTGACTATATAGCTGGGTCGGAACTTTGGACAGATCGGAGTTTAGCCTTAGGCAGTTCTCTGTAAAGTCCTTTAGCTTGGTGATCACGACTTCCTGAAAGCCGCCGCTATTCTTAGACTGAGTAATCAAGAGTTCCATAGCCAATTGCTGGCCTTTGAATTGCGCGAGATCGGTGTCTTCGCGGATAAGCTTCCGATTGACGAATACGTACAAAGAGTCGACACCACCATCCGGCTGTACCTGCCCCACTATCCCTGAGCGGATCTGCTCTGGGTCGAGATCAAAGGCACCCATCTTGAGAATTTGTTCCGCTGAAAAAACCTCGAAGTACTGATCTTTTTTGAGCTTCGGAGCGTTCTTCTGATGCTCCTGGGACACGATCTGTTCTAGGATGTATTTGTTATCATTGCTCATAGGGCTCTTTCTGCCTGGCAGGGCGCATCGTCACTTCCCCGCCAGCTCTTTCTTCACCGTCTCGCTCACCAGTTTCCCATCCACGCGCATTCCGGCGGCGTTGAAGCGGGCCATGGCATTCTTCATTACCGTGCCCATGTCCTTCATGCCGGGCGAGCCCATTTCGGCGATAGCGGCTTTCACTCCGGCAATAATTTCGGCTTCGCCGGCGGCTTTGGGCAGGTAGCTTTCAATCAGCACGATCTCGGCGGCTTCTTTGTCGGCCATTTCCTGGCGTCCGCCTTTGGTGAACTGCTCGACCGACTCTTTGCGCTGCTTGATCAGCGTGGCCAGCACGGCCTGCGCTTCTTTCTCGTCGAGCGGCGACATCTTTTCCACCTGGCGCAGGTGCAAAGAGCTTTTCACCATACGCAACGTGGAGAGGCGGGCTTCATCTTTCGCCTTCATGGCGGTAACGATGTCTTTCTGGATCTGTTCGCTGAGGCTCATATCGGGGATTATAGACGGTGGGCTGGAGTAGGCTTGGGCCACGCATCGAGATTCAAAACCCCCACCCTCTCGCAAAAGGCGCGAGAAGGACGGGGCAGCCCGTATCGAAAAAACTTCTTTGGTGTATCGGGAATACGAATCTACCCTCCCGATCCGGCGCAAACCTTACTGTAAAATAGCAAGATTACAAAACTCACGGGAGCACTCCTTCATGCTGCGCAAGAACCGTCTTTTTACACCTGGCCCGACGCCCCTGCTGCCTGCTGCACAGATGGCGATGGCGTCGTTCACCGCCCATCACCGTACCGCTGATTTCAAGGCGCTCTACACGCGCGTGCTCTCCGACATGAAGGATTTCATCGGGACGAAGAACGACGTGCTGGTCATTGCTTCATCGGGCACCGGCGTGATGGAAGCTTCGGTTTCCAACCTGACTTCTCCCGGCGACAAAGTTCTGGTGCTGACGGCGGGGAAATTCGGCGAGCGCTGGACCAGCCTGACCAAAGCCTTCGGCTGCTCCGCCGACGTGCTCAGCGTGCCTTACGGGCAAACCTTCGATCTCAGCGAAGTTCGCGGCCGCATCACGCCTGCGATTCGTGGGGTTTTTGTGCAGGCAACGGAAAGCTCAACCGGTGTGCGCCACGACATTCAGGCGATCGCAAAGATCGTGCGCGCGGCCGGCGACGATACGCTTTTCGTGGTGGACGCGATCACCGGCCTGGGCACGACTCATTTGGATGTGGATGGCTGGGGCGTGGACTTCATCATCGGCGGATCGCAGAAAGCGCTGATGATGCCGCCGGGCCTGGCCTATTGCGCGGTCAGCGAGCGAGCCTGGAAGCGCATGGAAACCACGACTTCGCCGCGGTTCTACTTCGATCTGCGGAAAGAAAGAAAATCTGCGGCAAAGGGCGAGTCGGCCTATACGCCGGCAACCTCGTTGTTTGCCGCGCTGGGCGCGGCACTCGATTTCATTCGCGGCATGGGCAACGGAGATTTGGCTGCCGGCCGCGAAGAACTCGTCAACAATGCGGAGTTGTGCGCGGCCATGACTCGTGCCGGCGTGGAAGCGTTGGGCCTGAAGTTGTACGCGTCATCGGCAGCCGCGGCCCTCACCGCGGTTTGCGCTCCCAATGGAATCGACTCGGGAAAGATTGTGAAAGAATTCCGTGAAACGTTCGATGCGGTTGTGGCAAACGGACAGGGCGAAATGAAAGGCCAGCTGTTCCGCATCGCGCACATCGGTTATTACGATTATCTCGACACCGTGGGCGCGCTGGCCGCGCTTGAGCATGTGCTGACCAAAGTCACGGGCAAGGCTGTCGAGTATGGCGCTGCGGTGCGGGCGGCGCAGCATGTCTACGCGCGGGCAGCGGAAGAAAAGACAGTCGCGGCCGGCTGAGCGACTGGCCGGGAGCGGCAGGAGGCTTTATGAAGACAAATCGATGTTTGATGGTTGGCATGATCGTGCTGCTGTTCGCAGGAGCGGTGCAGGCGGATTTCAAGTACACACAGCGAACGCAGGTCACCGGCGGCGCGCTGGTCAGCATGACCAAGACGCTGGGCGTGTTCAGCAAAAACGCCCGTCAGATCAACGAACCGCAGACGACGACCCACATGCTCAAGGGCAACCGCATGCGCACCGAGCAAGCGACCGGCGATGTTCAGATCATTGATCTCGATGGTAAACGGTTCATCCACATTGACCCGGCCAAGAAAACCTATGTGGTCACGACATTCGAGCAGTTCCGGCAGCAGATGGAACAGGCCCAGGCCCGGGCCAAGGCTGAGCAAGCCAAACAGGCGGCCCTGCATCCGAATGCGCAGAACCCGAACGTGACTATGACGCCGCACTTCGACGCGCAGGCCACGGGCGCGACCAGGACGGTTGCGGGCGTCACTGCCAATGAGATGAAGGTAAAGCTGGAAATGGAAATGCAGCCCACTGACCCGGAACAGCAGGCCAAAATGCAGGGGCAGAGCGTTTCGATGTGGGTGACGTCTGACGAGTGGATGGCGCCGTCGGTCCCCGGCTACGAGCAAGTGCAGCAGTTCTACGTGAAGATGTCCAAGGAACTGGACTGGCTTCCGGGAGAGATGGGCTCGATGATAGGCGCGTCGAACATACAGATGAAATCGGCGATGGATGAGTTCCGCAAGCACTCGGCCACCCTCAAGGGGATGCCGGTGCTGACCTATACCAGCATGGGTATGGGTGCGATGGGGGGAGCACAGACGCAGGCCGCGGCAGCACAGGCGCAGGCCCAGCCGTCGCAAGGCGACAGCTCGGTGCCCACCAATCCGAGGGATGCGATCATGAAGGGCCTCGGAGGAATGTTCAAGAAGAAGCAGCAACAACAGGCCGCCGACAGTTCTACGAATACTCCGGCAAGTGGAACCCCGCCGCCTGCGCCCAGCAACTCCATGATGGATACCACCACGGAAGTCACTTTGTTTTCCAGCGATTCGCTGGATGCAAGTCTGTTCGATGTGCCGGCCGGTTACACACAAGTGCAGCCCGACCCGAATCATCCGGTGGGATGGTGAGTGCCGCGCGGGCGCGGCACTCGCTGGGCTAGTTCACGGTGAACGTCATGGCGTTTGATGTTTCCGGCAGTGTGCCTCCTCCATATTGTCCGCCGGGTTTTCCGGGGTTGGTGACGGTGACCGAAACGTTTCCGGCGCTGGCAATGTCAGCGGCGGAGATGTTTACCGTGAGTTGGCTTGCGCTGACATGGCTGGTGGCTCGGGGCGCGCCGGCCCAGTTGACGGCTGCATCGGCGGCAAAGTTGGTGCCGTTCACGGTGAGCACAAAGTCGCCGCTCCCGGCCGTCTCGCTGGCTGGGGAGAGCTGGGCGACCGTGGGTGTGCTTCCCGCGACCGGCGGGGTGAAGGATTTCGAATAGCCGCAGGCCAAGCCTGCGGCGAGCAGTGCCGCTAGAAAAGCTGTTTTTAACACCTGCATAAACTTCTCCTGTGGGGAAGGGCCCCGATGTTTGAAGTGTAGAAATGGGCCGGCGCTAAGGTGTCAGTCGACTGTCATTTTCGTGTCAATCTTTTGTCGAATAAATCAGGCTCCCAAAGGACTCATCAAACGTGAAAATCATCGTTGCAGAGAAAATCTCATCGGCCGCGGTCGAGCAATTAAAAGAGCCGGGCTGGACCGTCCTTACCGCCGAGCAGGTGAGCGGCAAACTTCCCGATCAACTGGAAGATGCCGACGCGCTGATCGTGCGCTCGGCGGTGCAAGCCGATGCCGCACTGCTCGCGCACGCGAAGAAGCTGCGCGTGATCGGCCGCGCCGGCGTGGGCGTCGACAACATCGACCTCGATGCCGCGACGCGCAAAGGCATTGCGGTGATGAACACTCCAGGCGCGAACGCGGTCGCCGTAGCCGAGCAGACGCTGGGTATGATGCTTGCGCTGGCGCGGCAGTTGAGCAAAGCCGATGCTTTAATGCACGCCGGTAAGTGGGAGAAGAAATCGCTGCAAGGCACGGAACTGCGTGGCAAGACGCTCGGCATCGTCGGCCTGGGCCGCATCGGACTGGAAGTTGCGCAGCGTGCCAAAGCTTTCGGCATGGAGATCGTCGCCCATGACCCGTTTGTCGCCGCGTCGGTGGCGAAAGACCACGGCATCCGGCTGGCGGAATTGGACGACCTCTATGCGGTCTCCGATTACGTCTCGCTGCACGTCGCGGTCACGCCGCAGACCTCTGGCATGATCAACAAAGAGACCATCAAGAAAATGAAAAAGGGCGTGCGGCTGGTGAATTGCGCGCGCGGCGAACTGGTGAACGAAGCCGACCTTGTGCAGGCCCTCAAGCAAGGCCAGGTGGCCGCGGCGGCGCTCGATGTATTTTGCGAGGAGCCGCTGAAGGATTCCCCGCTGCAATCTCTCGACAATGTTTTACTGACGCCGCACACCGGTGGCTCGACCAACGAAGCGCAGGAAGCGGTGGGGGTCCAGATCGCGCGGCAGGTGAAGGAATATCTGAAGCAGGGCGTGATCCAGAACGCGGTGAACGTGCCGTCGGTTTCCGAAGAAGAGTATGCCTTGATGCAGCCATACATTGTGCTAGCAGAACGCCTGGGCGCGTTTCTTGCGCAGGTGGCGGAGGGGACCATCGAGGAAATTTCCCTTCGCTACTCCGGCGTCATCGCCGACTGGAAGACCGAGCTGATTCGCAACGCGGCGATCAAGGGAGTCCTGAATCAAATGCTGGAGGAAACTGCGAATCTGGTGAATGCGGCGTCCGTGGCGGCAAGTCGCGGACTGCGCGTGCATGAGAGCCGGCATCCGCAGAGCACTTCGGGCGGCGCCGGCAGCGTGCTTACGCTTACGCTCAAGACTTCTCAGGAAGAGCGCGTCATCAAGGGGGCGGTGCTGCACGGCAAGCATCCGCGCCTGCTGCATGTAGACGGCATCGACGTCGAAGCGCCGCTCGAGCGCAACCTGATCTACCTGCGCAACCGCGATGTGCCGGGCGTGATCGGCAAAATCGGCACCATCCTCGGAAATCAGAAAATCAACGTCGCCGATTTCTCGCTGGGCCGCCGCGCCGCGCCGGAGCCGGGGAGCGGTGATCGCATGGCGGTGGCCGTGGTCCACGTGGATGGTCCCGTGCCGGAAGATGTCGTAAAGAAACTGCGGAAGATTCCGGCGGTGCAGCAGGCGAAAGCGGTGCGCCTGTTCTAGGGGAAGCACTCAGGAGCTGGACTGCGACCGCCGGAAGCGTCGACTCTCGGCCAGCAGCGACATCGAGTGCATGAGGTTCTGCAGGGTGACGATGCCGACCAGTCGCTGGTCCTCGACCACGGGGATCATGTTGAGCCGGCGCGTGGTCAGCTTGCGGAAGGCCGAGCCCAACGTCTCCTTCCGGCCTGAAGCTTCCGACAGTTTGATCATCACGCGCTGCACGTAGCCGTTGCCTTCCTCGCGCAGGCTGTCGAGAATTTTCTGCCGGGAAATGACGCCGACCATGTCGTTGCCGCGCACCACTGGGAAATCGTCCTGCAGAGAATGCACGGCCTTTTCCAGCGCGCCCTCCAGGGTGTCGGCCGGCGAGAGCGTCGTGAAATCCGTCAGCATGATTTCTTCCAGAACGACGTTTTCCAACACCGATTGGAACGCGTGCGAGCGCTCCTCCAACTGCGCGGCGAAAAATACGATGATGCCCACCAGGGTCAGCCAGGTGTCGATGAACACTCCACCGAGCATGAGCACCATGGCCAGCGCGCTGCTGATCGAAACGGCGCGCCGCGTCGCCAGGTTCAGGTCGGAGTCCTTGGCGAACATCGCGCGCAGCACTCTTCCCGCGTCGAGCGGATACGCGGGCAGCAAATTCAATCCAGCCAGATAGAGGTTGGCCCAGACCAGGCTGCGGGGCAGGTTGGAAGCCTGCAGGAACGGCCACTTCCAGATGGAGAGCTCAGGCAAGACGGTTCTAAAAACCAAAACCGCAGCACCTGCGCAAACCAGACTCACCAGTGGCCCGGCGGCGGCGAGCCGAAGCTCGCGCTGCCATAGAGAGACCCCCGCGGGCGGGCGGATCGCATCGTCGTAAATAGTGACCCCGCCCAGGGGCAGCAGGATCACTGCGCGCGGCACCAGGCGCAGCTTTCGGCCCGCATAGAAGTGTCCCCATTCATGCAGCAGAACAGCCGACAGGACGATGCCGCTCAGCGCAAAGTCGCGCGCCACGCTGGCGTTGCCCCCGTGCGCATTGGCGTCGGTCCAGTAAATGAAGAACGGGAGCACAAGGAAGGTGAAATGCAGCCTCACTTCCACTCCAAACAACCGGCCGATAGGAAGGGACCAAACCCTCATAATTCGAGCTTCTGCATGTATTCTACCCTGCAGAGATTCCCCATGCCGGGCGGAGACCGAACTGAGTGAGAGTGATTGCGGGCACGTACCGGAGCCGCCAACTCTCGTCCCCGCGGGGCTTGCAGACGCGCCCCACGTCGGACCGGCTGCGTGAGACTCTGTTTAACATTCTGACCGCCGGGAACCCACGGACACTCGAAGGCACCGTGTGGCTCGATCTTTATGCGGGAACCGGGGCCGTTGGGATCGAAGCACTGAGCCGCGGCGCGAGCAAAGTATACTTCGTCGATTCGTCGGCCCAGGCGGCCGAGTTGGTCCGTCGCAACCTCCACAGCCTGAACATTTCCGATGGCTTCGAGATCATCGAAGACCAGACGTCACGCGCTCTATGGCTGCTGCAGCGCCAGCGCGTGTCGCCGGATGTGGTGTTTCTCGATCCTCCCTACGAATCGACCGGCGAATATGCCAAGACGCTGCTGGCGCTTGAGGACGCCGAACTGATCTGGGCGATGTCGCTGGTGATTGCCGAACACGACCGGCATTGTGATCCGGGGGACGAGTTCCGCCAGTTGCGGCGTTTCCGCAAGACGGTGCAGGGAGATTCCGCGCTGAGTTTTTATCGGCTCGGTCCGGTGGCGCCGGCGATGCTATGACGGAACGCGGCTACATGATGAGGTCGTTGCTGCTGCGGGCAATCGGGTGCTGCATTTCCCACAGATCGTTCTTCACCATGTTCAGGCCATAGACGCAGTCCTCGAACTTCTTGGACAACGTCGCGAACAGCGGCGCCACTTTGGTGTATTCGAAGTGCTCGAACTTCGAGACGATGAAGTAACTCTCTTTCCCCGCCTTGATCCAGTCGGTCAGATTTTCCAGCCGCTGGCCGCGCATGTGCCCGTGGTTCAGCGCCTCGGGAAACATCCCTGCGAAGAACAGCGTGTAGTCTCCGATATGCTTTCGCACCTGGCGTTCGCGGTCGAACGAAGGCGCGGGGCCATAGACCGGGTCGGACTCGAGCAGCATTTCGCCGACATCGCTGAGCGGGCGTCCTTCCGTGCTCTGCAGTTTCAGCAGTTGATCGGCCTCGCAGAACTCGGCCAGCAGGTGCGCCACATAGGCGACCACCTGCGGATCGCGGATGCCGATCTGTTCGGCGTAGCAGCGGCCCACCAGATCGATGAACAACTCCTGCAGAGGGTGCGTTTCCCGGTTCACGGTTTGGGCTCCTTTCAAATCCCTGTCCAGCAAGGGATTTCACTGCTTAGCGTTTCTGAATACTCCTGTCGGTTTCGCGAAACAAGTGACTTTAGTGAGACGCGAAAATATGACGATCATTGTGACGCCGCGAGCCCACGAAAGGAAGCCCTGCGGCGACGATTAGCAGCGTAAGCGGAACAGTGCTAACGGCCGCGCGAACCCGCAGGAGGTTGGAGCCGGCTGCACGGTCGCGAACAGCATGCTCAAGCCGCGAAAATGTAAACTAATTCTTTCGCGGAGACAGATGAAGATGAAACGAGAAAACATTTCCAGCGGCGCGCCGTGGGAACCCATCGTCGGCTACTCCCGGGCGGTTAAAGTCGGCTCCCAGGTGCATGTTTCAGGAACCACGGCGACCGGGCCCGACGGGAAGCTTGTCGGCGTCGGAGATGTTTACGCACAGACCGTGCAGACTTTGAAAAATATCGAATCTGCGCTCAAGAAGGCCGGCGCTGAGTTGAAAGATGTGGTTCGCACGCGCATGTACGTGACCAACATTGCAGAGTGGGAAAAGATCGGCAAAGCGCACGGCGAATTTTTTGGCGACATCCGCCCGGCGACTTCCATGGTGCAGGTGAGCGCCCTGATCTCGCCCGAGATGCTGGTGGAGATCGAAGCCGAGGCCGTGATCACTGAGCCTTAAGCACCTGCCCGATCACCCAATCCGTCCAGTACGACGACACCCCACTTGCCGCCAGGGGAGCGCCGTCCAGTACGGCGCCCACAAAATTCTCAATGGTCAAAGAGCTCAGGTTCTCCCGCACCGGCAGCAACTCGCTCCCTCCCGGAAAAACTAGTTGTGGCCCGTTGAGCGGCGTCAGATCGAGTTCACCATCGGTTCCGCGAATGCGGCATTCGTCGCGAAACACTTTGGAATGCCACCGCACATCCACGATCCCTCGAATGCCATCTGCGTATTCAATCAAGACCGTCGCGTTGTCCTCCACCGCGTATTTGTGGACGACATTCGACAACAATGCCGTGGCCCGCAGGGGCTTGCCGAAAAGATGGTTCAAAGCATCGATGCGGTGAGACGCGATGTCATGCAGTGGCCCGCTTCCCGACTTCGCCGGATCCACCAGCCAGCTTCGGCTGCCCGTGCCGTCGAACCACATGTGGCAGGTCAGTTCGGCCATCACCGGCTGGCCGATCGCGCCCGCCTGCAGCAACTCTTTGGCCCGCAGCAGCTTCGGATACAGCCGGCGATAGTAGGCCACACCGAGCAATTTCTTGCTCCGCTCTGCCGCCTCCACCATTGCGCGCGATTCAGTTTCGTCCATCGCCATGGGCTTCTCGCAAAGTACATGCTTGCCGGCGCGCAGGCCGGCAATCGTCTGCTCAGCGTGCAGAAACACCGGAGTGGCGACATAGACGGCATCCACGTCCGGGTCTTCGAACGCGGCGTCGAGCGAGGTCCACACCCGCGCATCATAGGCCGCAGCCTTTGCTGGATCGCGCGTGATGATTCCGTGCAGCCGGCTGCGAGGCTCCGCAAGGATCGCCGGAATCACCCGCCGTTTTGTGATGTCTCCGACTCCGACGACGGCCCATCGAACCATGAGTCTCTCCCGAACGTGCCTTACTGCTCCAATGCAAAGGGCCGGCGCAAGCGCCGGCCCTCGTGCTTCATCTATTCCAGTTGCGTCCCACTACTTCTTGGGAGCGATCGCGTCTTTCGCTGCCTTGGCGACGCGGAACTTCACCACGGTCTTCGCCTTGATCTGAATGGGCTCGCCGGTCTGCGGGTTGCGTCCCACGCGGGCCTTGCGATGCGCTTTCACCAGACGGCCAAGTCCGGGAACCACGAACACGCCGCTCTTCTTGGTCTCTTTGATCGCGGTGTCAGCCAGGCTCTCGAGAAATGCCGCCGCCTGCTTGTTGTTGAGTTCATTCTTCTCCGCCAGATGCCGAACCAGTTGTGTCTTGGTCATTCCTGCTGCCATGTTGCCTCCTGTAATTTCAGTAAAGTCTCAACGACCGACCGCTATAGTACATCAGCGGCCTGTGGAAAACAGCCTTATTTTATGCGGGTCTGGGAGACTGGACGTTACGGAAGGGCCGCTTTCATGCGGTTTCCGGCCACCACTGGTTCCAAAACGGGCATTCTGCCGCACCAAAGTCGTCACCGGGGCCCTTCCGCCGCCCGGCCTCCGCGGGTCGGCGCGAACTCCCATCCAGTGCCATAATGCTTGTCGGCATTCGACGCGGAGAACACGACTTGAGCTGTGCACTCTGTGAAACTCGCAAGGAACGGCGCTTCTGCCCGGCCATCCACGGCCGGATTTGCCCGCAGTGCTGCGGCGAGCAGCGCGAAGTCACGCTCGATTGTCCGAGTGACTGTCCTTACCTGCGGCAGGCCCGGCAGCACGAAAAGCCTTATTCGGCGCAGGTTTCCGGCGAGGAGCTGTTTCTGGACGTGGAGGTCTCCGACCAGTTCCTTTACGAGCGTGAGCATTTGCTGGTGGGGCTTAGCTACGGCCTGGCGCGGGCCGCGCGGGCCAACCGGCTGTTGAACGACCGCGACCTGATCGGCGCCCTGCGCGACGCCTGCGCCAGCCAGCAAACGCTGGTCCGCTCCGGTCTTCATGCAGCGCAGCCAACCTTGAGCGCCGCGCAAGCCGCGATCATCGCCGAAATCCAAGCCATGCTGAACCAATACGGGGAGGTGGAGCGCCGGGAAACCGGACGTTCCAGCCTGACCGGCACCGACACGCTGCGGGCGCTGGTGTTTCTGGTTCGTATGGCATATTCCAGAACGTCGGGGCGGCTGAAGTCCCGCGCGCTCGTGGATTTTCTGCTCGCCGAATTTCCTGAGACAGAGAGCGGTCCGGCGTCGCCTCAGGCCGCAGGCAGCATCGTCATTCCCTGAGCGGTTCCGTGATCTTATTTACGGCCTGCGTTCCGGCCGGCAGATCGGCCAGCAATTCGGCCATGCTTCGTCCAAGAATGGGGTGCTTCAACTCGGGCGCGATTTCGGCCATCGGCTCCAGCACGAACCGGCGAGCGTGCATCGCTGGGTGCGGAATCGTCAAGCTCTCGCCTTTGCGAATCTTGTCCCCGAACAGCAGAATGTCGAGGTCAATCAGCCGGGGCCCCTTCGAACCAGTGCGGATTCTCCCCATCTTCCTCTCAATCGTCAGCAGGCCGGCCAATAATTGTTCGGCGCTCAGGCCGGTCCGCAGCGCCGCAACACAGTTGATAAATAAGTCCTGGTTTACTATTTCGACCGGCTCAGTCTCGTAAAAACTGGAGACGCGCACGATTTCACTCACGTCGCCCAGAGAGGCGATGGCCCGCCGCAGGTTACCGGCGCGATCGCCCATGTTCGACCCGAGCGACAGATAGGCCAGTTCCATAGGCCAGCATGGTATCAGCGCCGCATGTCGGCAGCGAGACCATGCGCGAATGTATTGTCAATCCCCCACACGGTACTTAGGTCACTTTCGAGGCCGAGGATCCTTCCCTAGACTCGAACCATGAACCTGGAGTCGCTTCTGCTCAGCGCCGATCCCGAGGTGGAGCGCGTGTTGCGCCCAACCCTCGAAAAGATGGCGATCGACGTAGAAATTTGCCGCGACGCGCGCCACGGCAGCGAGATCCTGCTTTCTTCCAAGTTCGATGCGGTCATCGTTGATTGTGACGACATGAAGGGCGGCATGGAAGTGCTGCAGGGCCTGCGGAACATTCCCAGCAACCGGAATTCGGTCGCTTTTGCCATCCTCAACGGAACCAGCACCCAGCAGGCCTTCGGAATGGGCGTCAATTTCGTGCTGCAGAAGCCGATGAGCCCGCTGAATGCGACCCGTTGTTTTAACGCCGCTCTCAACTTCATGCTGCGCGAACGGCGTCGCTACTTCCGCCACCCAATTAAGACCCAGGTCCACATCGTGCTTGCCGACCGTCAACTGAAGGCGACCAGCAGCAACGTCAGCGAAGGCGGCATGGCCATCATGCTGCGCGACGCGTTGCCCAAGGGCGCCACTCCGACCCTCAAGTTCACTTTGCCCGGCATCAAAGCGGGCTTTGAAGTCGAGGCCGAGGTGGCCTGGTGCGACCTCAAAGGCAGCGCAGGGTTCCGCTTCAAGAACGTACATCCCGCGTCCCAGCAAATCCTCGAACAATGGCTCGCAGACCAACTGGAAAAAGATCTGCCCGGAAGCGGCGACAGGCCATCCGCCGGCGAACCCAGCTAAGCCCCGCGCATTCCACGCACATCCAACTTTTTTTCTCCGGTCCAGAACCTGTCCAGTCACTTGTCTGCGGCAAGGTGTCGCGGCAGTCTGAAGGTTACGGAGAACGCCCATGCCAACTGACTTTCACATCAATCGCCTGCAGCAGACCCTCAGCCGCTTGGAGCAGGACATGCCTCGACTCAATCTGCGGGTGAGGGAACTGTCTCCGGAAGGGCAGCAGTCGGCGCGCCGTTTCGCCGAGGCCACCATTGTCCATGCGCGACAGGAGTTGGCCCGCATGATGGCAGAACGCGACCTGCGCTGGCCCTCCACGGGCGCTCCCTGCGAGCCCGCCGACTAGACCGACAATCCGGCCGCGGCATTGCGTCGCGGCGCGTTCGCAGGTTCCGGCTCTGCGGGCAACGTCACCAGCTCCCAAAGCGAAGAGTCCCGCAGCAGCCGCGATACCAGCGCGGTGTGCATGGCATGGCCGGCCCGGTCCGCCACCACGCTGCCCAGAATCTGCTTTCCCAGCAACGCCAGGTCCCCGACCAGATCCAGCACTTTGTGCCGGACAAATTCATCGGGAAATCGCAACGGCCCGTTCTCGATCCCTTCCGGCGTCAGCACGATGCAGTTGTCGACGCTCGCGCCACGAATCAGCCCCATGTTGCGCATGGCCTTTTCGTCCTCGCGGGAACCGAATGTGCGCGCCGATGCGATTTCGCGAACATAGGTCCCGTTGGTCAGCGCCAGCTCGAACGCTTCTTTGCCAATCATGGGATGTGGAAAGTGAATGTTGTAGGACACGCTGTAAGTTTCCGCCGGATACACACCGATAAACTTGCTGCCTTCGCGCAGTTCGAGCGTGCGCAGAATCTTCATGTAGCTGCGTGCGCGGCGCTGCTTGCGGATTCCCGTCTGCTGGATCATCTCCACAAACGGTCGCGCGCTGCCGTCGAGGATGGGCAGTTCCAGGTTGTCGAGCTCCACGATCGCGTTATCGATTCCCGTCCCCACAAACGCAGAGAGCAGGTGCTCCGTAGTGGAGATCAGCACGCCCTTCTTCATCAGGCTGGTTGCGTAGCTGACGCGGGCCACATTGCGGCCCACGGCTTCGATCTCGAAGCCATTCAGATCGGTGCGGCGGAACCTGATTCCAGTCCCGGCCGGCGCCGGGTGGATCGTCATGTGTACCGGAGCGCCGCTATGCAGCCCGACGCCTTCGCAATCTACCGCCGCCCGAATTGTCTGTTCAGCTATCAAAATCGCAAGGCACTATGTATCGATGAATGAGCAGGATACGACTTGGCAGGAAATCGTGGTTGTGGCAAAAATGCCACAGTTTGTGGCCGGGATGGCCTTGCCGGGGTTAGGTCGGCACCGCTACTTTTTTCCTGCCTTGTTGGGGCTATATCCGGAGTTCGGATCGAACATCGCCGCCGGCAGGCCTTCGTTGTAGGAGGCCGAGTTCAGGAAGCGCTGGTTCGCCATGTCGCCGTTAAAAAACCGTGTGATGTTGTAAGCGGTCATGATGCCGCCCACGGCCCGGTAATTGTCGTAGGTCTCTTCTTCCAGATTTTTCTGCTTGTCCACCGGATCGCGCCAGGAAAATCTCTTGCCGATCGGTAGATGGCTGGAAGGATCGAGCAACAGTGTGACCGCGTCGTTCTCCGCGCTCACCAGCGTGACCTGCTCGGCGGGCCGGTTCCCTGAAATCGCCTGCCCTTCATAAAAGATCGCGACACCTTTCGCGTTCACCCACTCGCGCAGCACGGCATCGAGCGAAAATTTCCTGCGCCGCAGGTAATCGGTCAGGTCTTTCGATTCGATCGCGTGCGCGCCTTTGTAAGTCAGCTCATAACCTTTGTCGCCGTTGTAGACGTAGGCCACGTCGCGCTCTTTGGTGACCTCGACGCGCTCTTTGTCGGGTGCCTGCACGAAGCGCCAAAACAGCACTCCGTTGCTGGTGGATTCGCCATGGTGCAGGCTGTAGGTGCGTCCCTGCTGCTGCATGTCGCGCACGCCCAGATAGGCCGGGCCGCCGAGGGCCTCAATCGCCTGCTGAATCAATTGCCGGGCTTTGGCCGTATTTTTCTGACCGTCGTCAGCCCCATCGCTGGATTCCGGCGCGGTCCCCTGTGCGCGCGCGCTCAACGCGCCGCCCGCCATCAGGCCGGTTATCAACACAATGCTCAGCAATCTCTTCATGCAGGCTCATGAGTTGCGGCCACGGCGCGTCTACTTTGGCTGCCCATGACTACGATGCAAAACCGGGCGTTGCGGTCGCCCGGCCCTATCCCACCAGCACCGCGCCGCCATTCACGTTGAAAATCTCGCCGGTGATGAAGCCGGCGAACTCGGTGCAAAGAAACAAGATGGGCCCCGCGATCTCCTCCGGCGTTCCCACTCGGCCTAGAGGAATGGTCTGGCGGATCTCCTCGCCGGTCCTGGGATCGGCCAGGGTCGCGGCACTCATATCGGTGTTGACCCAGCCCGGCGCGACCGAATTCACATAAATGCGGTCCGCCGCCAGTTCCGCCGCTAGCGACTTGACCATGCTGATCAGCGCACCCTTGCTCGCCGAATAGTCAAGGTGGAAAGCCTCGCCCCGCTGGCCGCTGGTCGAGCTGATCAGCACGATGTGCCCCGCCGCCGTTCCGGCCTTCGGCTGGGATTTCATCTGCGCGACCGTATATTTGACCAGGCCGAATACCGCGTCCAGGTTGATCGACAACGTCGAGCGCCACTGCTGATCGCTCATGTTCTCGACAGCAACATCCTCGGCGGGCCACACTCCGTGGTTCGCAACCAGAATGTCGATGCGGCCAAAGCGGTCGACCGCGGCCTTGACCAGCGCCGCCGCCGACTCCGAGCTGCTCAGGTCACACTCGACCGCCAGGCAGTTCTGCCGTCCACAGGCCTCCACCAGTTCGCCGGCCTGCGCCCTGGCGCTGCGATAGTTGAATACAACTTTGGCGCCTGCGGCTGCAAACAGCCGCACCGCAGCCGCGCCAATACCTCGCGAACCGCCGCTAATGAGCGCTACTTTTCCTGGGATGGCCAGGGAAACGTGCATGCAAGTAGTTTCCCGGTTCGCGTGTCAAAGCGCAAGTCGAAGAGAAGCGCTCTGGTTGTTCTCGGCGAACTCCGCGGAGGTTCTCCGCGTTCGCTGCGGTCCCCAAACTCTTGGCTTCCTGGGTGACTGTGTTCGCGATGCGATCAGCGGTGAGCGTTTAACCGCCCGAGCCCTGCGTCGTCCGCTCCTCGCGCAATTCCCGCGCCAGCAATCGCACCAGCATGCCGTCGAATCGCGTCCCGCTCATGCGCGAGAGTTCCTGCAAGGCCTGTTCAGAAGTCTTCGCCGGCGAAACCGCCTGCTCGGTCGTCATATTCACGTAGGCATCGGCCAGCCCGACCATCCTCGCCCACAGCGGAATCTCCTCCCCGCGCAGGCCTTCGGGATACCCGCTGCCGTCAAATCGCTCGTGATGATGCGCCACTGCCTCGCTGATTTTGGACGCGCCGCCGGGCAACGTCGCCACGATTTTCGCACCGCTGGCCGCGTGACTACGGACCATGGCGAACTCGTCGTCGGTCAATGGCGCGGTCTTGTTCAGAATCCGCTCCGGGACCAGAATCTTGCCCACGTCATGCACTCGCGCGGCGAAGGTAAGGTCTTCGGTTTCTTCCGGAGTAAGGTGCATGGCCCGTGCCAGCAGATCGGTATAGCGCGCCACCAGGTCGCCGTGTCCCGTAGTGCGCAGCTCCCGCGATTCCGCGGCGCGGCTCAGGTTCTCGATCGCCTCGCGCAAACGCGCCGGCCCGGGCACCCCCGGACCAGCCTCATCGCCTTCGCTGCACAGCTTGGCCAGGGTCGTGGTTAGTTCGTCGAGGTCGTCCGCACCGGGGCGCTCGCGTTGAATAAAGCCCTCGATGTAGGTGGAAATCTGCTGCCGCTTGCGGGCAAATTCTTCGCCTTCAGTAAACTCCTGCGCGGTTGAAACCAGGTTGCCCCCGCTGCGTTTCGAGACATACATGCCCGCGTCGGCCACACGAATTACATCTTCAATAGCAAACCCATGCACCGGGAAGCTGGCCACGCCGAAGCTGCCGGTGATGCTGCGTTCGCTCAGCGTGGGCTCGTTGGCCAGCCACTGCCGCAGGCGCTCGGCCAGCACCTGCGCCTGCTCCGGGCCGGTGTCGGGCATCAGGATGATGAATTCGTCCCCGCCGTAGCGCGCCACCACGTTCGACTGGCGCGACTTCTGCTCCAGCAGCCGCCCTACCCGCGCCAGCACCAGATCGCCCTCCAGGTGCCCCATGGTGTCGTTCACTTCCTTGAACTTGTCGAGATCGATCAGCACCACCGAAAACGGACGCCCGCTGCGCGAAGCGCGTTTCCACTCCACCGACAGAGCTTCCCAGAAAAACCGCCGCGTTTTCACGCCCGTCAAGCCGTCGGTAATGGATTGCTGTTGCAGCTTCTGGAACACGAAAGCATTGTGAAGCGCGGTGGCCAGCAGGTCCGCCAGCGTGTTCAGGATGAGCACGTCCTGCGGGCGGAAGGCATAGTCGCTGAGGCTTTCCATGTTCAGCACGCCGAGCAGAGACTCCCCATACGTAATCGGAATGCACAGCACGGCCCGCGCTTCCGATAGCAGTCCGCCCAGTTTGTGGTCGCCCGCGTTTGGAACCAGCGCCCGTTCGCCATTGCGCGCCACGCGCCCGATAATTCCCGCGCCCAGCGGGATGCGCTTGCCCAATACGTGCGCCGCAGTCCCCGCCTCCGCCTTGATTTCGACTTCTTTCGTGGGATGGTCCAGCAGTCCGATCGCGATATGGTCGAAGCGAAAGTTCTTCTGGGTTTCGGCCGCAATCTGGCCGAGCATCTGCATGGGGTCTTCGCTGGAAATCGCGGCGCGCGAAATGTTGTTCAGGAAAGCCAGTTGCCGCGAGCGGCGCTGCTCCTCGGCGAACAACCGCGCGTTCTCCACCGCGACCGAGACCTGGCCCGCCGCCGTTCGCAAAACGTCGAGGTCGCGCTGGTCATAGCCGTATTCGCGCTGGCGAATGAGCGCCACCATCACTCCGGCCGATCGTCCGTTCAGAAGGATCGGCGCTGCAATCAGGCTCTTGGCCGGACGGGGCGGGACAAAGCTCACACCCAGTTCGGCGCGCCGCTTCTCCAGGTTGGCGCGGATCAGCAGCGGCTCTCCGCTGTGAATCACGTACTCGGTGAAGGCGTTCTCCTGCTTCCGGGAACGCTTGGGAAGAATCTTCCCGTCTTCGACTTCCAACTCGAAGCGAACGTCTTCGCCTTCCAGAAACGCGATGTAGAAATTGCTGGTTTCGAAAATCTTGCCCAGCTCGACCTGGATGGTGCGCAGAATTTCGTCCTGGTCCAGGTGCGCGCTGATGGCCTGCCCGATCTGCGTCAGCAGGCGATATTCCTGCGTGCGGCGGTGCGCCTCGTGCGTCACCACGTAGTTTTCCAGCGTCAGGCTCAGTTGCAGCGCCAGGCCGATCATGAGCCGCGGTCCCGACGATCCGAACGCCGTGCGCTCGGTGTGCGGAAACAGCAGCACGCCGAAGTGCTGCTCGCGCGTCTGCAGGCTCACCGCGGTGAAACTCGGCACGCCTGCCTCAAGCAGCGTTTTCTTGAACGTCGCGAAATCGCCGGTCAGCCCCGGAACGATCGGCTCGGTCATGTCGCTGACATCGGTAGTGGTCAGGATGCCGCCCTGGCGGTAGGCCAGCTCGCACAAATACTCGCCGGCTCCGCTTTCCTCCAGGCCCATCAGCAGGCTGCCGGCAAAGCCGCGCTCCACCGAAGGCAGCAGATGCCGCCAGCGGCGGTGAATGTAAATCGCCGCGCTCGGCCGGGCCAGCGCTGTCGTGAGCCGCCCCAGCGCCGACTCCATGTTCGGCAGCAAGTCTTTTGCGCCAAGCAACTGCCGCGGGTCGACTCCTAGCGTCGAAAGCGCGAGCGTGCTTTCCTGCACCGCGTTGCGCTCCATCTCAAACAGCACCATCACCATGGCGATGCCGAGCATCATCTGCGGTACCGGTCCCAGGCTGTTGCCTGCGTTGCCGAACGTCACCGCCCAGGCGCCGCGGAAGTTGCCCGCGCCCATCAGCACTGCCCACACCGCCAGCACCACGCCGAGCACCTGGAACGCCAGCGAACGCCGCTTATGTCCGTTGACATAAAAAATCGCCGAGCAATAGAGCAGCACCGCGGCTATGCCAACCCCTAATTGCAGGCGCGGCTGCAGTTCGGGGTGAAATGCTCCAGTGATCAGATGGGCGCGCGTATCGGCCATCGCCCAGCCAATCAGCGCCAGGCCGAGCACGCCGTCAAACCAGCGCAGCGGCGAGGGCCCCCGCATCAGGCGCGTCGAAACGAAAATGCAGATCGCCATCGCCACCAGGCATAGCGACCCGGCGAAATATCCCAGCGCGGTCGGCCCTTGATATAGCGCCAGGGCGCTCATCAGGTAATGCAGTGAGTAAGCCGCCCACCCCATCTGCCATGCCCGGAAATACGGTTGCCGCCCTTGCTCGTAGAGATAGGTGAACACAAGGAACAACAACACCGACACGACGGCGGGAATGACGACCGTGCTGATCGCGAGACTGCTGATCATGAGCGAACCTTGGGAGACGTTTCTCCCCAGCCTGGAAAAAGCGTTACCTAAATGCTTTCATAGTCACGGCTTCAACACAATAGGGTTTCCGGCCAATGAACCATTTCTATCTCGTGTAGATACAATGAGATGCGGACCGGTTCCCGGGCGGGCGCGCTTGACGCCCCTTTTCCGGTGCAACTACCATCCGAACATCGCAAAAATGAGCTCAAACCCTGCCAACCTAGCCTGTCCACGCGTGCGCTTTGCCCCCTCGCCCACCGGATTTCTCCACGTCGGCAGCGCTCGCACGTTCATCTTCAACTGGCTTTACGCTCGCCACAACGGCGGCACCATGATCTTCCGCCTCGACGACACAGACTTTGAGCGCAATACCGAAGCCAGCGTCAACTCGATCTTCGACGGCCTGAAGTGGCTCGGCCTCGATTGGGACGAGGAGTACAAACAATCGGAACGTCTCGACCTGCATCGCAAGACAGCGTGGGACATTTTCGAAAAGGGCCTAGCCTATCGCGATTTCACGCCGGCGCACACCGGCGATAGCGAAAAATCGGGCGCTCAGGGAACGTGGCTGTTCAATTCCGGCATGCGCGAATTGTCTCGGGAAGAAAGCGACCGGCGCGCCGCAACGGGAGAAACATTTGCCCTGCGTTTCCGCGTGCCGCGGGATGAATCGACTATGAACACGTGGGGACAGCCGCCCTCGGCTGTCCGACGCGCCGAAGGCGCGTGGCAGATTTTTTTCAATGACGCGGTTTACGGTGAACAAAAGAAATCCGCGGCCGACATCGAAGACTTCGCGCTGCTGCGCTCCGACGGCATGCCCACGTATCATCTCGCGTCCTGCGCCGATGATATTGACACGCGCATCTCGCACGTCATCCGCGGCCAGGACCATCTCTCGAACACGTTCAAGCATGTGCTGATCTTCGAGGCCGCCGGCGCTAAACCACCGCAGTTCGCGCACTTGCCACTGCTGGTCGCGCCCGACGGCACCAAGCTTTCCAAGCGCCGCCATGGACCGGTAGTCAGCGTGACTACGTATCGCGATGCCGGATTTCTGCCCGAGGCGTTCATCAACTTCCTGTGCCTTCTGGGCTGGTCGCCGAAAAACGATCGCGAGCAGATGTCGCTCGGCGAACTGAAAGAAAGCTTCACCCTGGAAGGCATCAACCGGTCGAACGCGGTGGTGAATTTTAAGGATTCGGCCAATGACATCGCTACAGACAGCGATGTCATTCCGAGCGGGCTTCAGCCCGCGAGGAACCTGCTTTCCTACTCCGAAGAAACCTTCGACCCCAAGGCAGTCTGGCTCAACGCCGAGCACATCCGCGCCCTGCCGGTCGACGAACTCAGCGCGCGCCTGCTTCCCGTAATTCAAGCGACATTCCCGAAGGCGACCGCCGAAAAGATGCTCGCCGTCACGCCACTAATCCGCGAGCGCATCAAACTGCTGCGCGATGCTATCACCGCCGCCGACTTCTTTTTCGTCGACCAGCTCCCGCCTTACGATCCTGCCGAACTGATCCCGCAAAAGGGCGACGCGGCCATGGCGAAGAGAGTCCTGGAGAAGGCCCACGAAGTCCTGCCGAACGTTGAGTTCAAACACGATCCGCTTGATCAGGCCCTGCGCGCGGCATCGCAGGAACTCGGCATCAAAGCCGGACAGATGTTTCAGCCCATCCGGGTCGCCGTCTGCGGCCGCAAGAACGCCCCGCCGCTGTTTGAAACTCTTGAGGTGCTGGGAAAAGAGGTGGTGCTGAGGCGGATTGAACAGGCAATAGCGGCGTCAGCCACAACTTGACATAGTTCACGCCGGAAGTGATGCGCTGCGGCACCTGTGGAATACAGGTGTAATTCCTCATAAAACCGGAATGCGCTTCATGGTTTTCATCATTCCTACGATTCCGCTCAGCGGCACGATGCACGCGGTCGAGTGCCCACAGTGCAAGACGCGCTACGCGAAGCGCTGATTATCCCGCGCTCTCCATTCGCCCTTCTGAGACCACGATCCTTGCTGTTCGCCGAGATCGTGGTTTTTTGCGGATCACGATTTCCACGTCCCGATCCAGCGCGATAAGGAAATGGAGCAGTCGTTCCACGGAAAACCCATCCAGGCGGTAGTTAATCAAGGCCGAGATTTTAGGCTGATTGACGCCCAGGACTTTCGCCGCAGCGCTTTGCGAGATGCGCTGCGACTTCACAATCTGCTTGATGGCAACCGCAAGCCGGACTTTGGTCCGCTTTTCATCGGCATCGTGCAGCCCCAAATCAGAAAATACGTTCCCGGAACCAGGCACAACCGTTTCATGGTTTTTGCGGTTTGCCATATCGCTCCTCGTAGTCTCGCTGCACGACTTGCAGCCTCTGTGAGATCAACGCTATATCGCTTCGGGACGTCCTTTATGCCTTTCGGAGCTTTCTTCTGAAACGCGTGCAGCACGTAAATCGCGCGCCCAAATTTCACGGTATACAGGGCGCGGTATGTGTCTCCTCGAAAGTCCTCTACCACTTCGAAAACGCCCGGTCCCTCACCCTTCCAAGGTTTGGCTTTCGGGTGTTTGCCGCCAAACTGCGCCACGCTCAATGCCGTACCAATTGCATCTTTTACCGCTTCTGGGAATGACAGAAGGTCGGCTTTGCAAGATGCGACCCAGAACAGCGGCTTTTCACCCGGCGCACTTTTTGATCTCGTCATCGCGATTATCCCAATATTGGGATTATCTTGTCCATTGTTTTCCCGGCGCTGATTCTAGGCTTGGGAGTCCGTTCCCGATGTGACGGGCGAACTGAAACATGCGCCAGCCTGAGGAAAAGTATTGCGTTGCATCCAATGACCCTGCCTTCCCATCTATTGACTGTGCTGCCCTAATCCCGAGGAGATCCCCCATGAAAGCCGTCCAAATCAGCAAGCCCGGTGGAAATTTCGAAGTCGTCGAGCGTCCCACGCCCCAGCCCGGCCGCGGACAGGTGCGCATCAAGGTCGAAGCATGCGGCATCTGCCACAGCGATGCGCTGGTGAAGGAGGGCCATTGGCCGGGAATTAAGTACCCGCGTGTGCCCGGACACGAAATCGCCGGCGTCATTGACGCCATCGGCGAGGGAGTCACACTCTGGCAACCTGGCCAGCGGGTCGGCGTCGGCTGGCATGGCGGCCATTGCTTTGAGTGCGACCCCTGCCGCCGGGGCGATTTCGTCAACTGCCGCAAAGAAAAGATCACCGCGATCACCTTCGACGGTGGCTATGCCGAATATACAATCGTGCCCGCCGAAGCCGTCGCGGCCATGCCCGACGATCTGCCTTCCGATCAAGCCGGGCCTTTGCTTTGCGCTGGCATCACGGTTTTCAACGCCCTGCGCCACTCCGGTGCGCGCGCCGGCGACCTGGTCGCGGTGCAGGGCATTGGTGGACTCGGCCATCTGGGAATCCAGTTCGCCCGCAACATGGGCTTTCGTACCGTCGCCATCGGTCGTGGGGGCGACAAGCAGGCCCTCGCCACCAAACTCGGCGCGCACCACTACATCGACACCAGCGCCGGATCTGCTGCCGCTGCCCTGCAGAAACTCGGCGGCGCGAAGGTGATCCTCGCCACCGCGCCCGATTCCAAGTCGATGTCGGCCGTGTTTGGAGGACTCGGCGCCAGGGGCAAGCTGCTAGTGGTTGGTGCCGACATGCAGCCCCTCGCCATCAACCCGCTGCAGCTCATCCAGGGCAGCAACGCAATCCAGGGATGGGCCTCGGGCACCGCCAAAGACTCCGAAGACACGCTGCAGTTCAGCGCTCTCTCGGGAGTGCGGCCGATGATCGAGAAATATCCGCTGGAAAAGGCCGCCGAAGCTTACGAGCAGATGATCAGCGGCAAGGCGCGGTTTCGGGTTGTGCTGACCATGGTCTAAGCAGGGGCCGGGAGGATGCCCCGTCCGGGGCTGCAGCGAAACGACCTCACTATGCGCCATTGCCACTCCGCAGGCGGACGAGCGCGTCCGCCTCTCCACGGGTCCGCGCCGGGTCTGCGTATAGAATAAACAAACAGAATTTATGCACGCCACCAATCCAGCCGGCGAACCGGCCGACACTGCGCCCGAATCTCGCCCTTCCAACTTCCTGCGCGACCGCATTCTCGACGACCTGCGGACCAAAAAGTTTGGCGACGCGGTCATCCAGACGCGTTTTCCTCCCGAGCCGAACGGATACCTGCACATCGGCCACGCCAAGGCCATCTGCCTCGACTTCGGCCTCGCCCACGAGTTCGGTGGGCGCACCAACCTGCGTTTTGACGACACCAATCCCGAAAAAGAAGAGACCGAATACGTCGACTCAATCATGGAAGACGTGCGCTGGCTCGGCTTTCAGTGGGACGGCCTGCACTATGCCTCCGACTATTTCGGCCAGCTTTACGATTGGGCGGTGAAGCTGATTCAGGAAGGCAAGGCCTACGTCGACGATTTGTCGGCCGAGGAAATTCGCCAATATCGCGGCACGCTCACCGAGCCCGGAAAGAACAGCCCATATCGCGATCGCACGGTGGAGCAGAATCTCGACCTTTTTGCGCGCATGAAGGCGGGCGAGTTTCCTGACGGCACCCGCACCCTGCGCGCCAAGATCGATATGTCGTCGCCCAACCTGAATATGCGCGACCCGGTCATGTATCGCATTGTGCACGCCGAACATCACCGCACCGGCAGCGCCTGGGCGATTTACCCGACCTACGACTACGCGCACGGGCAGTCGGACTCGATTGAAAGAGTCACGCACTCCATGTGCTCGCTCGAATTCGCCGACCATCAACCCATTTACCGCTGGTATATCGAGCAGCTGGGGATTTTTCCTTCGCAGCAGATCGAGTTTGACCGGCTCAGTCTGACCTACACCCTGATGAGCAAGCGCAAGCTGCGGCAAATGGTGGAGGAAGGGCGCGTGCGAGGCTGGGATGATCCGCGGATGCCCACGCTCTCCGGCCTGCGGCGCCGCGGCTACACGCCGGAGGCGATTCGCAATTTCGTTTCTGCGGCGGGCGTATCGCGCACCAATGGCTCGGTGGAACTCGCCATGCTCGAGCATTTTGTGCGCGAAGACCTGAACAAGCGCTCCCTGCGCGTGATGGCCGTGCTGCACCCGCTGAAAGTGGTGATCGAGAATTATCCCGAGAATCTGACCGAAGAAATGGACGCGGTCAACAATCCCGAGGACGAGAGCGCGGGAACGCGCAAAGTTCCGTTCGCGCGCGAGCTTTACATCGAGCAGGACGATTTTCGCGAAGCGCCGCCCAAGGGCTACTACCGCCTGTCGCCCGGACGCGAGGTTCGCCTGCGCTACGGCTACCTGGTCACCTGCACCGGCGTGGTGAAGAACGAAAAAGGCGAAGTCGTCGAGGTGCGCTGCAGCTACGACCCGGCCACGCGTGGCGGCAACACACCCGACGGACGTAAGGTGAAGTCGACCATCCACTGGGTCTCAGCCACGCACGCCGTGGACGCCGAAGTACGCGTCTACGAGACGTTGTTCACAAAAGAAGATCCGGCTGCGGTTGAAGACGGCAAAGACGCTCTGGATTATCTGAACCCGAACTCGCTCGAATTGATTCCCGCCGCCAAGCTCGAGCCGTCACTCGCCAACGCCGCGCCGGGAACGCGTTTTCAGTTCGAGCGCCTGGGGTACTTCTGCGCCGATCCCGACTCGAAGCCGGGCAAGCCCGTGTTCAATCGGACTGTAGCGCTGAAAGATGCCTGGGCCCGGGCGGAGAAAAAGCAGGGTGGGAAGTAGCCATGTGCGGCGCTCGCCATCGTGCGTGCTGGTCATCCTGAGCACTGGCAAAGCCAGCGCGAGGGACCTTACGACCGCCTGCGCAATAACTGACGATAGGAGTGTGCGCGATGTCTGGCGGCTAACGTGTCCTCAATCCGCACTGCGGCCTTGGAGCGGTACTCCGCCGACTGCCCAGTCCAACCCGCGCTATCATTCCCTTCATCCGATTTCGCTGAGCGCCTATGACTGCTTACCCCGCCGTCTTCCTTTCTTTCTTTGAAGTTTCCCGCACTGTCAACTCCATGTGCGTGGCCGGCGTCGCGCTGATAGTGAT